>Ga0114946_10000696_pt1 | contig 22519 bp, 18 predicted proteins | sample WalLakDeSediment_FD_88676 | JGI IMG/M metagenome (GOLD analysis project Ga0114946, IMG submission 88676) | Lake sediment microbial communities from Walker lake, Nevada to study Microbial Dark Matter (Phase II) - Walker Lake 11/02/13 Deep Sediment | ecosystem: Environmental > Aquatic >...
TAATCAGCTTTTTAAAGCCTAGAAAAACTTTACCGCTTTCGCGGAAAATAAAACGCCCCGGAGAAAAACCTTCGGGACATTTTTAATTGCCCTTGCGGAGAAAAACCACCCTATTATCCGCAAAAAATGCGGAGAATAAAGCTTCTACTGCACAAAAATGATTTTCGGGTATTGAGCGAGAACTTTTGTAAATAAGTTCCTAACTTTGTTTAAAGGAAGAAAAGGCTCCCTGGATAAAAGTCCGGAAAAGATGAAAAAACAAAAGGACACTATAAACGAATGGCAGCTATACAGCGACTACCAGTGGGTTTGGGAAATGATCAGCAAAAGCGACGACTATGAGCCGCTATCGGCCTATGTGGTGGAAAAGATCAGTGAGCACGAAACGCACAAAACCAAAACCCTGCTGCACCTGGGCTGCGGATCGGGCAATATGGATTTTCATTTAAAGAAACATTTCGAAGTGACCGGCGTTGACCTGAGCGCCGACATGCTTGCAAGCGCCCGCAAGAAAAACCCCGAATGCCTTTATTTTACAGGCGACATGCGTACCTTCTGCACTAACAACCGCTTTGATGCGGTCATTATCCCCGACTCGATCAACTACCTGCGCTCTCCCGAAGAGATGCAGCAGGTGTTCAGCAATGCCCGCAGGCTGCTAAACCCGCAAGGTTTGTTGCTGGTTATTGTGGCCTACGATCCCGATAATTTCCCACAGAACCGCACCACCATCGACAACGTTTCAGAAAAAGGCATCGAGGTCACTTTTATTGAAAACAACTATGCGCCAGGCTTTGAGGAAAATACCTTCGAGGCCACCTTCGTCATCCTGATCCGCGACAACCAGCGCCTGAAAACCCTGATTGACATACACACCCTGGGCTTGTTTAATAAGGAAACCTGGTTCAGTGAGCTGAAAACCGCAGGCTTCAATGCGGTGATGTATCAGGACCCTGAACTGGAGGCTACCGAACAGGATGGTGCGTTTTTGCTGATTGGGAAAAACCAGAAATGAGCGATGAAGGCAAAAGCGTGAGAGAGCAAGAAAGAGAGAAAATTTGAAAAAGATTGGCTAAAAAATTCATTGTTCTTGTAAATTAATAATTTTTTATGCTTAAATTTGGGTAAAGTTATACGAATGGTATTATTAAAATCATACTTGGCCTGTTGTTGTGCTGTAAACTTTGGTGCAATGCCAGGGCTGTGTTTTTGATTGACCCCAATACATCAAAATAAGAACCCTTTCATTGCAAGATGAAAGGGTTTTTTTGTGCTAAATAAAAACCAAAAACCGCCGAAAATGGAAAAGCTGAAAAGTTTTATCGAAACCTTGTTTTACGACAATACGTCCGAACCATTCCATATGCCATGTAAAACAGACAGTAATCGTTTTATCAACGAAATGATTCAACTGCTGTTTCCATTGGACGTGCCGCGCAGCATCGATGCCTATTGGCTGCGTTTCCGCGAAAGCGAATTACAACTCAAAAAGCTACTCTACTCTCTTAAGTCAATACTTAAGGAAGAGCCTGAAAAAGTTACCGCTGGCTTTTTCAGTGCACTGCCCGAAATTTACAGCAAGCTGCGGCTCGATGCAGAAGCTATTTACAAGTTCGATCCGGCAGCTACAAGCATTCAGGAAGTCATCCATGCCTATCCGGGCTTTTATGCCATCAGCGTTTACCGGATCTCCCACCAGCTGGTGAAGCAAAAAGTGCCTGTATTGCCCAGGATCATTTCTGAGTATGCCCATGGCAAAACGGGTATTGACATTAACCCCGGCGCCAACATCGGAGACAGTTTTTTCATTGATCATGGAACAGGCGTGGTCATTGGCGAAACCACCAACATTGGAAACAATGTGAAGATTTACCAGGGTGTTACTCTTGGTGCCCTGCAGGTAGAAAAGTCGCTGGCTTCAAAAAAGCGTCATCCTACCATTGAAGATAATGTGATCATATATGCCGGAAGCACTGTGCTTGGCGGAAGAACGGTGATTGGTCATGATTCGGTAATTGGCGGAAACGTGTGGCTTACCGAAAGCGTGCCCTCGTACTCAATGGTTTATCACAAAAGTGAGGTAAAGATCCGCTCAGGAAATAAAACAAACGAAAAAAACAATTCTATCACTTAATCTTACTTTTTATGAAAGCAAACAACATCACCGAACTTATAGGAAAAACGCCCCATTTGAAACTGAACCGGCTTTATGGGACCGATTATGATGTATGGGTGAAGCTCGAAAAGAACAACCCAGGTGCAAGCATTAAAGATCGCATTGCCCTTTCGATGATTGAAGATGCAGAGCAAAACGGTGCCCTGAAACCCGGCGGGATCATTATAGAACCTACTTCTGGCAACACAGGTATCGGTTTGGCCATGGTGGCGGCCGTAAAAGGTTACAAGGTAATCCTGGTAATGCCTGAGAGCATGTCGCTGGAAAGGCGGCGCCTGATGAAAGTATTTGGAGCTGAGTTTGTGCTTACGCCCCGCGAAAAAGGCATGAAAGGCGCTATTGCAGAGGCCACCGATTTGCTGGAAAAAACCCCCGGTGCCTGGATGCCGCGTCAGTTTGAAAACCCTGCCAACCCACAAGTGCACCGCGAAAAAACTGCCGCTGAAATTATGGATGATTTTCCTGAAGGATTTGATTACCTGATTACGGGCGTTGGCACCGGCGGACACATAACAGGCGTTGCTCAGGTATTGAAGGAGAAATTTCCCGCGCTGAAAGTCTTTGCGGTAGAACCCGCTCTTTCGCCGGTTATCAGCGGAGGCGATCCCGGACCACACCCCATACAGGGCATTGGTGCCGGATTTATTCCAGAGGTACTCGACAAAAGCCTGCTCGATGGCGTAATTACGGTCAGCCAGCAAGAAGCTTTTGACTTTACGCGAAAAGCAGCTTTGCACGAAGGCCTGCTGATTGGCATCTCATCAGGAGCATCGCTTGCTGCGGTAAACAAAAAACTGCCCGATATCCCAAAAGGTGCAAAAATTCTTACGTTTTGCTATGATACGGGTGAAAGGTATTTATCAGTAAATGGTTTGTTTGAGTAAAAGGTAAGGGTGTCATGTTCAGCGTTGTTGTTAAGGCAGTAATGGTTTGTTTTTATATGTTTTTTACCGACCTTAATCAAACAATTCCAATCTTCTTCGGTTGACATTGATAGAAAACCTTTTCAAAAACCAAAAAACATGAGAACCCTTTTAATTTTGCTTCTTTCGCTTTCCATGCTTTCGTGCAAGGCGAAAGAACAGGAACCGCCTGCTGATCTGATCGATAGCGAAGCACTGAGTTTTACCATCGACACCCTTGCCAAGGGGCTTCAGAACCCTTGGGGCATGGCATTTTTGCCTGATGGCCGCATTCTGATCGCCGAACGGCCGGGCAATCTGCGCATATTTCATGACGGCCAACTGCTGCCGGAACCGGTGCAGGGTCTGCCAGCCATTTGGGCTCATGGCCAGGGCGGACTGCTCGATGTGGTTTTGCATCCAAACTACGAGGAAAACCAATGGATTTATATTGCCTATGCGGCCCAGGGTAGCCCGGGTATCGGAAACACAGCTATTTCGCGCGGCAAGCTGGTGGGCAACCAGTTTACCGAGGTGGAGCTGCTTTTCCACGGGCAACCTTACACGGGCAGGCCACATCACTTCGGCACCCGCATAGTATTTGACGATGACGGATATATGTTCTTCACCATTGGCGACCGCGGCGACCAGAACACTGCACAGGACCTTTCAAACCACCATGGCACCGTGATGCGCTTTTATGATGATGGCAGCGTGCCGCAGGACAATCCCTTTGTAAATGAACCCGGCGCCAAGCCAGAAATCTGGTCATTCGGCCATCGCAACATTCAGGGCATGGCACTGCACCCCGTTACACGCGAACTCTGGAGCCACGAACACGGTGCCCAGGGCGGCGACGAGATCAACCTGATACTAAAGGGCGAAAACTTTGGCTGGCCACTGGTAACCCACGGAATAAACTACAATGGCACCATCATTACGCCCGACACTACCCTTCCCGGGATGATCGACCCCATTTTGCACTGGACACCTTCCATCGCCCCATGCGGGTTGGCTTTTGTTACCAGCAGCAAATACCCAGGCTGGGAAAACAATATGCTGGTGGGCGCCCTGGCAGGGCAGCACATACACCGCGTAAAAATTGAAGCAAACAAAGTAGTGCACACCGAAAAACTGTTGCAGGGATTCGCCCGCTTCCGCGACATTCGCGAAGGCCCCGATGGCTTCATTTACGTCCTGACCGAAGGCCCCGGCCTGTTCTTCAGGATCGTGCCCTGGTAAACCTCTCGACCGTGTCTCGCCTCAGGCGAGACTGCGCTTTCACCAAAAGGCTTCGACTCCGCTCAGCCTGACCAAGGGTAGTGGCTCAGCCTGACAGGGTCAGTCACCCCGAGCGGAGTCGAGGGGTTATTGCGCACCACCTCCCGACCGCGTCTCGCCTCAGGCGAGGCTTCACTTTCGCTCCACTAACGTTTCGCGCAAGCTCCGCTCGAGGACCGAGGGCCGGGTTTCAGGGAAGAACCCCATTGGCGATTTTTTAGACGCCAATGGGGTTCGTTTTTTTAGCGCCTGATCACGGTCCCCGAGCGGAGGTCCCGCTGAAGGCGGGAACGGAGTCGAGGGGCCATTCGTACCACCTCCAATCCCCGCCAAAACCCACCCCAAAAATGCAGGAGCAAAGCAGGACTTGGTATGGACCAAACCAAGACTTATCCTTTTATGTTGTACTGGCCGCAATGTAGAAGCAGGTCGTGACATGTTCTTACAACCCCAAGTTACATGCCCCGCGAATAATGTTTTTCATTTTTCATTTCTTGCCCTGAGCGAAGCGGAGGGGTTCATTCTTCATTTTTCGTTCTTCATTCCTCAATTTTTAAATGCTTATCCTATATTTGCAAATCACTTACCAATCCAAAAAACATACATCATGAATAAAAGGCTTATCATTTCGCTGATGCTGGTTTTTGCCATGCTCAGCACGGCTTCGTTTGCCCAGAGGCGGGCAGCTGCAAAACCTGAAGAACCTGGTTATAAGTTTACCCCTGTGGTAGAATTGCCGGCCACACCCGTTAAAAACCAGGCCAGCACAGGCACATGCTGGTGTTTTGCCACGGTGTCGTTTATTGAGTCGGAGCTGCTGCGCATGGGCAAGGGCGAGCACGACCTTTCGGAGATGTTTATTGTGCGGTACAATTACGTGAACCGCCTGCGCGACAACTACCTGCGGCGCGGCAAGGGCAACCTGAGCCAGGGCAGCCTTTCGCATAACGTAATGCGTGTGGTCAGCGAGCAGGGTATTGTGCCTGAAGAGGTTTACACCGGCATCAACTACGATTCAAAAAACCACAACCACCGCGAGCTGAGCCGCTTTATTGAAGCCATCGGAAAAGTTCCGGTTGACCTGAAACGCGAAAGCCCCGAATACTGGAAGCTGGTCAACAGCCTGCTCGACATATACCTGGGGCCGTTGCCCGAAAGTTTTACCTACCAGGAGCAGACCTACACACCGGTTTCTTTTGCCGAATCGCTGGGCATAAACCCTGATGACTATGTGGAGATCACTTCCTTTAACCACTTCCCGTTTTATACCACCTTTCCGCTCGAGGTGCCCGACAACTGGGCGCATGCGCAATTTTACAATGTGCCCATTGATGAACTGATCGAGATCATGGATTACTCCCTGCACAACGGCTATACCGTAAACTGGGATGGTGATGTGAGCGAAAAAGGCTTTTCGCATGCCAATGGCGTGGCCATAAACCCTGATGTGGAAGCTCCGGTTGATAACTACTCCACCACCGACAGGGCACGTTTCGAAGCCATGACAACCACCGAAAAACTGGAGGAAGTATACAAATTCGAAAGGCCTTTCCCCGAGGCTAACGTCACCCAGGAAAAGCGCCAGGAGGGTTATGAAGCCTTTGTTACCACTGATGATCACCTGATGCATGTTACCGGTATAGCCACCGACCAGAATGGCACCAAATATTATATCACCAAAAACTCATGGGGTACCGAGCGCAACAAGTTTGGCGGCTACCTTAACATGTCAGAAAGCTACGTGCGGGCCAAAACCATTTTTATAATGGTGCATAAGGATGCCGTACCCGGGCATACCAGGGAGAAGCTGGGGTTTTAGGGACTGTAGGGACAGGTCGCGACCTGTCCCCCGCTAAGCGGAAAAGACGAGATCCTTCACTTCATCCCAAGATTTTGGGCCTTCGTTCAGGATGACAAACAACGACTTGTAAACCAAGAGCCCGGTTGTGCTTTTTTAAGTGCACAACCGGGCTCTTTTGATAAAAAATGGAAATGTCATCCTGATTGGAATCTCGCTTGAAGCGAGATGCAGCGAAGGATCTCAACATTTTGGTTTTTGTCACTTGGTCTCTTCCGCCCCAAAAACTTCCTTGAACTTTTCGAGGAGAACTGCTTTCAGTTCAGCCATATCCACCGGTCTGCCCAGTTCCTTTTGCATAGAGGTTACACCCTTGTCGATGAAGCCGCAAGGGTTGATGAGCTGGTAAAAGCTCAGGTCGGTGTTCACGTTAAAGGCAAACCCATGCATGGTTACCAGCCGGCTTGCGCGCACGCCTATGGCGCAGATTTTCCGGGCAGAAGGCTTGTCGGCATCGAGCCATACGCCTGAGGCGCCTTCGAGCCGGCCGGCTTCTATGCCGTAAGTTTTCAAGGTACGGATAATGGTTTCTTCGAGGTTTTCGATGTAGGAGCGTATGCCCATTCCGAAACGGTCGAGCCTGATGATGGGATAACCCACCACCTGCCCGGGGCCATGGTAGGTAATGTCGCCGCCACGGTTGATGCGGTAAAACTGTGCGCCCTTTTGCTTGAGCATGGCTTCGTTGATCAGCAGGTTGCTTTCGCTGCCGCTTTTGCCCAGAGTAAACACATGGGGGTGCTCAACAAAGATAAGATGCCCTGAAACGGGCTGCTCCTTTTCGCCAGGAAGCATTTCGGCAAAAAGCTGTTCCTGAAGGTCCCAGGTATCTTTATAGTCTTTCAGACCAAGGTCATGAAAAAGAATGGGGTTCATGTTTAATGAATATGTTTTTCGGCTTTGTATGAACTTCTCACAAGCGGGCCGCTTTCCATGTGGCGGAACCCCATTTTCAGGCCTTCGTCGCGGTAATGGTCGAACATTTCGGGGGTAATGTATTCCAGTACAGGGATGTGTTTGCGGGTGGGCTGCAAGTATTGCCCAATGGTGGCCACGCTCACTCCGGCATCGCGCATATCGCGAAGGGTTTCGAGCACTTCTTCGCGGGTTTCGCCCAGCCCCAGCATAATGCCCGACTTGGTCGTTACCCCGGCACCAGAAATGATCCGAAGCACCTTTAGGCTGGTGTCGTATTTTGCGCGGCTTCTGACTTGGGGTGTGATGCGCCGCACGGTTTCAAGGTTGTGCGAAATGACTTCGGCTCCAGCATTCACCACTTTCAACACCAGTTCGGGTTTGCCGTCAAAGTCGGGGATCAGGGCTTCGATGGTAGTTTGGGGCGACTGCCTTTTTATGGCCCTGATGGTTGCGGCCCAGATGCCTGCACCCCCATCGGGCAGGTCGTCCCGATCGACGGAAGTCAAAACTACATGCTTCAGCTTCATAAGACGTGAAGAATCGGCCACGCGCTGCGGCTCTTCAGGATCGGCCGCAAAAGGTTTACCGGTTTTTACGTTGCAAAACTTGCAGGCCCTGGTGCAGATGTCGCCAAGAATCATAAGGGTTGCGGTAGATGCCCCCCAGCACTCGTGCATATTGGGGCAATGCCCGCTGCTGCAAATGGTATGAAGCTTGTGATGCTCGACTATTTCCTTTACGGAAAGATAATTTTTCCCGGTAGGAACCCGAGTCTTCAGCCAGGAAGGCTTGCGCAAAAGCCTGTCGTTATTCGTTTCCTTCATAAAAAGAATGGGATGATAATCCTGATCCGCTTCAAAGTTAAAGCTTTTTTCCCGCATTGAATAAAAGCCGTGAGTAAGTCTCTCATAACATGTGCATTTACATTCATACCACCATTGCTTTTTGAGCTTTTGTAAGGATTTTTTTTATAATTTTGCGCCTTAAAACTTAATACCCCCTTTAGGCGAAATGATTTTTCTCCTTGAGGAACAAACTTCTTATGAAGGCAAAATACAAAGAGTACAAAAAGCTTGACCTTTCGCGCATTGGCAAGGAGGTAAAGACATTCTGGGAGGAGAACAAGGTATTTGAGAAGAGCCTTGAAATCCGCGAGGGTCACCAGCCCTGGGTCTTTTACGAAGGACCGCCTTCGGCCAACGGATTGCCGGGCATTCACCACGTAATGGCCCGCGCAATTAAAGATATTTTTTGCCGCTACCGCACCCAGAAAGGTTACCTGGTGAAGCGCAAAGCCGGATGGGACACCCACGGGCTGCCCGTTGAGATCGGTGTAGAGAAAATGCTGGGTATCACCAAGGAAGACATTGGAAAGAGCATTTCCATTGCCGAGTACAACCAGGCTTGCCGTACTGATGTGATGAAATACAAGGAAAACTGGGACGATCTGACCCGCCGCATGGGCTATTGGGTTGACCTGGATAACCCATATATCACCTTTGAGGATAAATACATAGAAAGCGTATGGTATCTTTTGTCAAAGCTTTATGAAAAAGGATTGCTTTACAAGGGATACAGCATTCAGCCCTATTCACCTGCCGCAGGCACCGGCCTGAGCACCCACGAGCTGAATCAGCCCGGCTGCTATCGCAACGTGAAAGACAACTCGGTTACGGCGCAGTTTAAGATCATTCGCAACGAAAAGTCAGAGTTTTTGTTTGCCGATGGTGCCGAGGCCGTGCACTTTTTGGCCTGGACCACCACCCCCTGGACATTGCCCAGCAACACCGGTCTGGCCCTTGGAAAGAACATCGATTATGTGAAGGTGAAGACCTTCAACTCCTATACTTTCGATCCCGTGCAGGTAATCCTTGCCAAGGACCTGCTCGACAGCTTCTTCAATCCGAAGAATGCGGAGCTGAAGCTTGAAGATTACCAACCCGGAGACAAGAGAATTCCCTTCGAGGTGGTTGGCACATACAAAGGCAAAAAGTTTGAGAACATCCGTTTTGAGCAGCTCCTGCCCTACGCCCAGCCTGAAGATGGCGACCCTTTCCGCGTGGTGCTTGGCGACTTTGTGACCACTGAGGATGGTACAGGTATCGTGCACATCGCCCCCAGCTTTGGTGCCGACGACTTCAAGGTGGGCAAGCAATACGGCCTGGGCAGCCTGACCATGGTTGACAAGCGCGGCCGCTTCATTGACCAGATGGGCGAGTTTGCCGGACGTTATGTAAGGCCTGAGTACGAGAACGGAAATGGTGGCGAAGAGGCCAGACCTGTTGATGTGGACATCATCATTAAGCTGAAAACCGAAAACAAGGCTTTCAAGGCCGAAAAGTACGAGCACAGCTACCCGCACTGCTGGCGTACCGACAAACCCATTCTTTATTATCCGCTCGACAGCTGGTTTATCCGCACCACTGCCCTGAAAGAGCGCATGATAGAGCTCAACAACACCATTCAGTGGAAGCCCGAGAGTACCGGCACCGGCCGTTTTGGCAACTGGCTCGAAAACCTGCAGGACTGGAACCTGAGCCGCTCGCGCTATTGGGGCGTGCCGCTTCCTATTTGGGCAACCGACGACCAGGAAGAACGCATCTGTATAGGCTCGCTTGAGCAATTGAAGGAAGAAGCCGAAAAATCGGTGAAAGCTGGATTTATGAAGGAAAACCCGCTGAAAGACTTTGTGCCCGGCGACATGTCGGAAAAGAACTATAAGGTGTTCGACATGCACCGCCCCTTCGTAGATGAGGTGGTGCTGGTGTCGTCAACCGGCCGTAAAATGACCCGTGAGCTGGACCTGATCGACGTATGGTTCGACAGCGGGGCCATGCCATATGCACAGTACCACTACCCCTTTGAAAATCAGGAAGAATTCGAGGCCAACTTCCCGGCCGACTTTATTGCCGAGGGCGTTGACCAAACCCGCGGATGGTTCTTTACCCTGCATGCCATAGCCACCATGGTGTTTGACTCGGTGTCATTTAAAACCGTTGTTTCCAATGGACTGGTGCTCGATAAGGCCGGCAACAAAATGTCGAAACGGCTTGGCAACGCCGTTGACCCGTTCGACACCATCGAAAAATATGGCCCCGATGCCACACGCTGGTACATGATCACCAACGCCCAACCCTGGGACAACCTGAAATTCGATATTGAAGGCGTGGCCGAGGTGCAGCGCAAATTCTTCGGAACCCTTTACAATACATACGCTTTCTTCGCACTGTATGCCAACATTGATGGCTTCAAGTATGAAGAGGAAGAAATACCTGTGGAGCGACGTCCGGAAATTGACCGCTGGATTCTTTCGGAATTGAATACCCTGATTAAAAAGGTTGATGAGTGCTACTTCAGCTTTGAGCCTACGCGTGCAGGTCGGCTTATCCAGACGTTTGTTGATGAGCACCTGAGCAACTGGTATGTGCGGCTGAGCCGCCGCCGCTTCTGGAAAGGCGAATACACCGAAGACAAGATCTCGGCCTATCAGACCCTGTATCGGTGCCTTGAGGTGCTCTCGATGCTGTCGGCGCCAATAGCTCCCTTCTTTGCCGAAAGGCTGTTTACCGATCTAAACTACGTAACCGGGCGCCATGATGCCATTTCAGTGCACCTGACCGATTTCCCGTTGGCAGATGAGAGCCTTGTAAACAGCGACCTGGAAGAACGCATGCAATTGGCACAACAAATCTCGTCGATGGTGCTGGGTCTGCGCAAGAAGGTAAACATCCGTGTGCGCCAGCCCCTGCAGAAAATCATGGTGCCTGTGCTAAGCAATAAATTCCGCCAGCAGCTGCAAGGCGTTGAACAACTCATCCTTTCGGAGGTTAATGTAAAGGAACTGGAGTACCTTGAAGACAGCGCCGAGGTGTTGGTAAAGAAAATCAAGCCAAATTTTAAGGAGCTGGGGCCACGCTACGGAAAGCTTATGAAGCAAATTTCGGCGGCCATTGCTTCCTTCAGCCAGGAAGACATTTCGCGCATCGAAAACGAGCAAAAATACTCCATTGTAATCGAAGGACAAACCATTGAAATCCTGGTCACTGATGTGGAGATCATTTCGGAAGATATTCCGGGTTGGTTAGTTGCCAATGAAGGTACTTTAGCAGTAGCTCTTGACGTTACCATAACAGAGACATTGCGTAACGAAGGCATTGCCCGTGAGCTAATTAACCGCATCCAGAATTTGCGCAAGGAAAAAGGCTTTGAAGTAACCGACAAAATAGAGGTTTTTGTACAGAAACATAGTGATATTACGGATGCCATTGTTGGCAATAATGACTATATTTGTTCAGAAACCCTTGCAACCCGCCTCGCCTATGATGAGAAAATTGAAGCGGCAGAAAAGGTTGAGGTTGAGCTCACTGACAACATTCAGACCTATGTGCTGATCAACAAAGTAAATAATAATAACAGTTAAGAAATAAATACCCCGATTGAAATGGAAATCAAACGCGAAAAAACGAGGTATTCGGATGAGGAGCTCCAGGAGTTCAGAGAGATCATCAATAAGAAACTGGTGGAGGCCCGTGATGGGCTGAAGATTCTTACTGAAGCTTATACCACTCAAAACGAAAACGACACCAACGACACTTCTCCATCGTTTAAGATTCTTGAAGAGGGTTCGCAGGTGCTTTCGAAGGAGGAAAACGGACAGCTGGCCGCCCGTCAGCAGAAGTTTATCCGCGACCTGGAGAATGCTCTTATTCGAATTGAAAATGGAACTTACGGGGTTTGCAGGGTTACCGGCAAGCTGATCTCAAAAGAACGCCTGAGAAGCGTTCCGCATGCTACTATGAGCATTGAAGCCAAACTGGGACAACAAAAGTAAGGGGAAAAAATTAGTTGTTGTTTTGAAAAAGAAGCATATTCCCTGGATCGTCATCCTGCTTGTGCTGCTGATTGATCAGACCCTGAAAATTTTGGTCAAGACCAACATGACGCTTGGTCAGAGCATCCCGTTAATTGGAAACTGGTCATACCTTCATTTTACCGAAAACTACGGCATGGCCTTTGGCCTTGAGTTTTCAGGCGAATACGGAAAATTGCTTCTCAGCCTTTTTCGGATTGTTGCCCTGATTTTTATCGGCTGGTACATAAATAAGCTTTTAAAAAAGAATGCCCCTGTTGGCCTGCTGGTTTGCATGGGGCTCATTTTTGCCGGGGCCTTGGGCAACATAATCGATAGCGCTTTTTATGGCCTTGTTTTTAGCGAAAGTTATTTTTATCAGACTGCACAGCTTTTGCCCGAAGGCGGAGGATATGGTACATTCTTGCACGGCAGAGTGGTCGACATGTTCTACTTTCCTGTTATCAAGGGTTTTTATCCGCAATGGTTTCCTTTCTGGGCAGGCCAGGAATTCATTTTTTTCCGCCCGGTATTCAACGTGGCCGATGCATCCATAACCATTGGCGTTTTCACCCTGTTGATTTTCCAGAAAAGGTTTTTTGCCTTTGAAAAGGAAGAGAAGGAAAAAGAAAAGGCAGAAGAACTGCCCAAAGAAGAACCTGGGTCAACTTCTGAATAGCTTTCTGGTGAAAAAACCACCGGGCCGCAGGCCTGAGCACACCTGCTAAAATTTTACCAACAATGAGCGGTTTTTTGTTTGAGCATATTGTTTTCGGCCCCATACGAAGCCGCCGGTTGGGCATTTCGCTTGGGGTAAACCTGCTTCCGCTCAGCAAAAAAATCTGTTCGTTCAATTGCCTGTATTGTGAGTGCGGCTGGACCCTGCCAAAAACCGGCAGCATTAATTTCCCCGAAAGGGAAGAAATTAAAAGGGAGCTGGAGTTAAAACTGGCTTCGCTGCAATCCAAAAATGCCATGCTCGACGCCATTACCTTTGCGGGAAACGGCGAGCCAACCATTCATAAGGCTTTTGCGGAAATCATTGACGACACCATTGAACTTCGAAACCAATTCTATCCTGAAGCCAAAATTACGGTGCTCAGCAATGCCTCGAAGGCCGGCAAGCCCAAAATTGCTGCGGCATTGAAGAAGGTGGAGCAAAACATACTGAAGCTCGATGCCGGAACCGAAGAAGCCTTCCAAAAGATCAATAATCCCAAGTCGGGTATTACCCTGGCTGAAATACTTGAAAACCTCAGCCTCTTTAAAGGGCAAATGATCATTCAAACCTTGTTTGTGAGGGGCTCACATCAGGGAGTTGCCTTTGACAACACCACCGAAGAGGAGCTTCAAGCATGGCTCGGACATATTGAACGCCTTCAACCCAAGCTGGTGATGATTTACCCCATTGCCCGCGCCACACCCACCGAAGACGTTGATAAAATCGGGCCTGATAAACTCTGGGAGATTGCCCAAAGAGTGGAAGCCCTTGGCATTGCCACCGAGGTGTTCAATTGACAACAACCTTGTAAAACCGTTTTCTTGGTACAATAAACAATTGGCACCGGGGAGGCGTTTTTAAGAATATCTCTATTTTTGCAACCATCAAAACTTTTATCCGCCATAACCATGCTTTGCATTAAACACCCCAACACAGACCCCTGGTTTAATTTGGCCGCCGAAGAATACGTGCTGAAAAACTTCACGGATGATGCGTTTATGCTGTGGCGCAACCACAATGCCATTATTGTGGGCAAGCATCAGAATACCCTGGCCGAAATTAACCTTGACTACGTGAAGGAAAAAGGAATTAAGGTAGCACGGCGCATGTCGGGCGGCGGTGCCGTTTTTCATGACCTTGGCAATCTGAACTTCACCTTTATCATGAACGGGGAAGAAGGGCAGCTGGTGGACTTCAAAAAGTTTACCTTGCCCATACTTGATGTGTTAAAAAAACTGGATATCGATGCCAGGTTTGAAGGCCGAAACGACCTGACCATAAACGGGCAGAAGTTTTCGGGAAATGCCGAGCATGTTTACAAACAGCGGGTGCTTCACCATGGCACCCTGCTTTTTTCGTCGCTGATGAGCGACCTGGCCAGCGCCCTGAAGGTGAACCCACTGAAATACCAGGACAAGGCCGTGAAAAGTGTGAGAAGCCGCGTTACCAACATCAGCGAGCACCTGAAGCAGGAACTTGATGTGCTGCAGTTTCGCGACCTGATCATGGACCACATCATGGATATTTATCCTGACTGCGAAATGTATGATTACACGCCCGAAGACCTGAAGAAAATCAATGAACTGGCGAAGGAAAAATATTCGACCTGGGAGTGGAACTATGGCTACTCACCCAGCTATGGCCTGCAGAAAATGATCAAGACCAATGGTGGGTTCATAGAATTTCATCTTAACGTTCAGCATGGCAACATAAAAGACATAAAAATCTACGGCGACTTTTTCAGCCGCCGCGAAATATCAGAAATAGAAACTCTTTTGCAGAATTCACGGCACAACGAAAAAGAGATAATGGAAAAACTGCAGGAAGTTCCCTTCAGGGAATATTTCCACAATGTGGAAGCCGTGGAATTTGCCAAAGGTTTGTTTTAAAAATTATCATTATGTGGAAAGAAGAAAACAATCAGCTGGTACGGCATTTCGAGTTTGGTGATTTCACCGAAGCTTTTGCCTTTATGACCCGCGTAGCTTTCATTGCTGAGAAACACAACCACCACCCTGAGTGGAAAAACGTATACAACCGTGTTGAGATCAGGCTTTCGACCCACGATGCCGGCAATGTGGTTACCGAAAAGGATCGCAAGCTGGCAAACGCCATAGACAAGCTGATCTGATCCGGGAAAAACAAACCCTGGCAGGAAGCAAGTTCTGCCAGGGTTTTTTGATTAATGAAAGCCTTACACGCTTTGTTCAACTGCCCAAACAAAAGCACGTATCCCTTGTTGCTCGGCTTTTTCGTTCAGCTTTTCAACGGCATCGATAAGCGGTTGCACTTGCTCATTTTCAACAACTGCAAGCACGGCTGAGTTCATGGCAGGCCAGGTGTGGGTACCCAGGTGCGGCTCGCCGGTATGGGTGCCACGCCCTTTTACATCTTCCCACATGGTGAATCCTTTAATGCTCAGAAAATCGAGCATTTTTATTACGATTTCGCCCAAGGCCTGATTATATATTATGAATACTGATTTCATGACTTAACTGTTAGTTGGTTAAAAAATCGGGTGCCAATTGTTCCTTCTCTTTTCTTTTGCGGTGTTTGCGGCTTCCGAACAACACGTAAATTACCGGAACAAACACCAGGGTGATCAAGGTTGAAAATGCAAGGCCACCAATCACGGCCACGCCCATGGGTGCCCAAATCTCTGAACCTTCAGCACGGCTGGCCGCCAGCGGAATCATGGCCAGCATGGTGGTTAGCGTGGTCATGAGTACCGGGCGCAAACGCGATTTTCCGGCAAGCATAACTGCTTTTACCACGTGGTTGCCGCGGGCAAACATCAGGTTGGTGTAGTCAATGAGCACAATGGAGTTTTTCACCACAATCCCAACCAGGATCACCCCCCCGATCAACGAGATCACATTAAGCTCCATGCCTGTAATGAATAATGCAAGAATTACTCCCGTAAAGGCAAAAGGCACGGCCATCATGATAATAACCGGCATTCGGAATGACTCGAACTGGGCCGCCATTACAACATACACCAAGAAGATGCTGAGCAAAAGAAGTACGCCAAGGTCGGCAAATGCTTCCTGCTGTTCTTTGATCTGACCGCCAAAGGCGTAGTCAAGGCCCTGTGGCATATCCATTTCTGCAATAGCAGTGCGGATATCGGCGGTCACTTCACCCAGCGAGCGACCAGAAAGATCGGAGGTAATGCGCAGGTAACGCTGGCGGTTTTTGCGCTCAATGTTGGGCGGAGAAAAGCTTTCTTCAACCGATGCAAACTCCTTTACCCGGACCAGGCGTCCCATTTGATTCCTGACCGGAATGTTCTCAACATCATCAATGGAGCTGCGAAAATCTTCCTTGTGGCGAACCACCACATTATATTCTTCACCGCCTTCGCGAAAACGTGTGGCGATCATGCCTTCCACGCGGTTGCGGACTGCCTGGGCCGCGGTGCTGGTATTGATTCCAAGCAGGGCCATTTTTTCCTGATCGGGCACAATGCGCAGCTCGGGCCTTTCGTCGCCGCGGCTAATGGCAATGTCGCGCAAACCTGCAATATCTTGCATGCGCCGCTCAAGCTCATTGGCAAAGCCACTGGTCATATCGAAGTCGTCGCCGTAAATCTCGATCTCAACAGGCCTTCCGCCAAAACCACCCTGGCCAACGGTCACGGTGTATTTCACCACTTCAGGAAAGCCTTCAATGTCCTTGCGTATCAGGTCAGCAATTTCCCAGATATCGCGGTCGCGCTCGGAGGGCGAAACAAGACGTAATATGAAATTGATCACGTTTGAGCCGGCCTGGCTTCCCATCATCATGCCTGTTGTGGCTGAGCCGGTGCTGTTGCTGATCATGTCAATTTCAGGGTATTTCTGCTCGAAAATATCCTGCATGCGGCTGGAAACTTCAACACTCTGCTCGAGCCTAAGGCCTGTAGGCAGTTCAATGGTGGCATTAAGGCGGCTTTCATCGGTTTGCGGAAAGAAACCGGTGCCAATGAAAGGCATCAGAAAGAAGCCGCTAATAAAAATCAGGATAGCAAAAACAATGGTCTTCCATTTGTTTCTGATAGCCAATGCAAGGGTCGCTTCGTAAAAGTTATCAAGGCCACCAAGCACTTTGTCAATAAAGCCGCTGACTTTGGGGCCAAGCCCCTTGCGCTTGCCGGGCGAAAATTTCATGAACTGCGAGGTGAGCATTGGCGTAAGCGACAGGGCTGCAATGGTTGAAACCGTTACGGTAATGGAAACGATCCAGCCGAGCTGCCTGAAGAAGATGCCCATCAGGCCACCGATCATGGTCATGGGCAAAAATACCGCAACAACCGTTAGGGTTGAAGCCACAACAGCCAGACCAACTTCGTTGGTTCCGTAAACAGAGGCTTCCTTGGGCGTGCTGCCATGCTCAATTTTACGGGAAATGTTTTCAAGCACCACAATGGCATCGTCAACTACCATACCCATGGCAATGGCAAGCGACGAGAGCGAAATGAAGTTGATGGTATTTCCCGTAAGGTAAAGGTAAATGAAGCCTGTGATGAGCGAAACCGGTATGGTAAGGATAATGATAAAGGTGGCGCGCCATCTTCCAATGAAAAACAACACTACCAAGGTTACAAAAATTGCGGCGTAATACAAAACGCTCGAAAGGTTATTAATAGATGTTACGATGAAGTCAGAAACATCAAATACCTTTTCGAGGGTTACATCAGGAGGCAGGTTTCTTTTCAGGTCAGGAATTATCTTGTTGATTTCCTGTGAGATCAGCACGGTGTTGGCTCCCGATTGCTTGAGCACCATAAACCTGAGCCCCTGCTTGCGGTTCATGGTTTCCTGAATGGTAAGCTCGCGCAGGGTGTCTTTCACTTCGGCCACATCCGACACATAAACGGGGTTGCCCATAAAGTTTCCGATCACGATACTCCTGATGCGATCACTTTCCCTGAATTCGCCGGTAAAGCGCAAGGGGTAGTCGACCTGCCCCATTTTCAGGTTTCCCGAAGGGAGGTTGATGTTTTCGGCTGCCAGCACCATTCCAAGCTGTTCAACCGTAAGGTTCATGGCTTCAAGCCTTTGTGGGTCGACGTTTACCTGTACTTCACGCACGGGCTCGCCGAACATCACCACTGTACCCACGCCTTCAATGCGGTTGAGGGGGTTAATGATGGCGTCATCGATAATTTTTGAAAGAGCCGCATAGCTTTCTTCGGCCGTTGCCGACATCATCATTACCGGTATCATGGCTGAGCTGAACTTGAAGATGGTAGGCTGATCAATATCTTCCGGAAGGAACCGAATGATGCGGCCGATGATGTCGCGGATTTCGTTGGTGGCTTCATCAAGGTTGGTTCCGTACTCAAATTCCATGTTGATGCTCGAAACATTTTCGCGCGAAACCGAAGTAATGTTTTTCAGGTTGGTAACGGTGCTGAGGTTATCTTCGATGGGCCGGGTAATGTTGGTTTCAATGTCGGCGGCACTTGCTCCCGGGTAAACCGTAAATACGCTAATGAACGGGGGGTCAATTTCAGGATACAGGTCAATGGGCATGTTCCTTAGGCTAAACAAGCCAAAGGCCATAATGGCCACAAAAACCATCATGGTGGTGATGGGCCTTTTTACTGCTGTGCTGTACAAACTCATAACAATGCTTGTTTACAGGTTCGTTAATTTACGATTTCAACCTTGCCCAAGTGTGTAAGATTGTGCTGGCCAGAAACCACAAGAGATTCGCCGGGCTCAAGGCCTGAAAGCACTTCCTGCATGTCGCCAATGTTTCTTCCGGGCACTACGGTTTTACGTATGGCAACCCCCTCTTCCACCACAAATACAAAGCGTTCGTTGCTACCCACCTGCTTAAGCACCGAAAGCGCCGGAACAAGCAGGGCCTGTGTTTCACCAAGGTTTAGTGCCACACGAGTAAACATGCCAGGTTTAAGACTCAGGTCGTTGTTATCGATCAGGACTTCTACCTTAAAGGTACCCGAAGCACGGTCAATCGTGGGGTATATCTTATACACCTTGCCTTCAAAAACCCTTCCGGGGAAAAGGTCGGTCACCACAGTGGTGGTCTGTCCTTTCTTAACCCTTGGGTAATACCTTTCGGAAACACCTATGGTGATCTTAACCGGCCTGATCTGCATAATGCTTACTATGGCGGGCTTGCCTGCAGGGCTTGGAGTCATCGAAAAAAGTTCGCCTGCACTGTTATAGCGGCCCGTAACAATACCGGGTATGGTAGCCCTGATCTCGGTATGGCTCGCCAGGTTCTCATAGCTGGCTTTGGCCACTTCATACTGAGCTTTAAGCTGGTCGTAGCTTTGCTGGGTAACAGCACCCATGCTCAGCAGCGTATCGAGGCGGTTCAGATCGGCTTTAAGGGTTTGAAGCTGCACCTGCGCCTGAAAAAGTTGGGTGCGGTCCATCTGCACCAGCAACTGGCCTTTGCTAACCTGGTCGCCCACATCCACAAGTATGCGTTCAATGCGGGCAGGCTGGGCCGCACCAATGTGAGCTTCTTCGTATGCCTGCACAACGCCGGTATAATCAAGTTCATTGTTTATGGTTTGAACGCTGATTGGGGCTACCTGAACCAGGGTAGCCGGACGTTCGGTTGCTTCTTCCTGGCTGCGCGACTGGCAAGCGGCAGCTGAAAAGAGCACAAGGCCAGCCAGAATTAAAAGGTTTCGACGAGATTTATTTGGTGTTTTCATTTTTATTCGATGTTGAAGGTGGTTATTTGTTTTCTCCGATAAATTTCTTGTATTCTGCCTGGGCTTTCAGCAGTTCATGTTTCGCCTGAAGAAGATTAAACCTTGACTGGGTAAGGGCCAGCTCACTGTCATTCACTTCCAGCAGGGTGCCCTGCCCGGTGTCGTACCTTACTCTGGCAATCTGGTAACCCCTTTCAGCCATTTCGACAGTAGCCTGCGTTGTGTTCGATTTTTCAACGGCCACAGTCATAGTCTTAAGGATATTGTCAAGCTGAATGGAAAGATTTTCTTTCAGGTAATCGCGCTGCAGTGCAATTTGCTCGCCCAGGATGTCGAGCTGGCGGGCCTGATTCCTGACGGTAAATCCCCCGAAAATGGGAATATTGAAACGAAGGCCGGCGGCAAAGGTGCGAACCCAGTTGTAGTCGGTAATTTTAAAGTCGTTGGCTTCGGTCTGGAAGTTGTAATTGCTTGCAAGCGAAAGCGAAGGCAGTGCGGAAGCCCTGATGCTGTGTGCCTGCCTTTCAATCAGGTTCATTTGAAGGTTAAGTTTTACCATATCAGTGTTGCGGTTTAAGCTGCGGCTTGCCTGCTGAATGCTGAAATCGGTCAGCGATCTTTCTGCCAGTTGGGTCAGGTTTCCTGAAACTTCAATTTCCTGGCTTGCTTGCAGGCCTATCAGGGCTTTAAGATAGTTTACAGCCATTTTGTAACCATTCTCGGTCTGTAGCACGGTTGGGCGCAGGTTTTCGGTTTGTACCTGGGCGCGAATCAGGTCGAATTCGGCTGCAAGGCCCTGCTGCCGCATGCGGCGAACCAGCTCAAGGTTTTCCTGGGCATTTTTAAAACTTTGCTCCATGACTTCTTTCGACTCTTTGGCAAGCAAAGCATCGTAAAAGGCCGAATGGACAAAATATTCCAGGTCTATTTTACTTGCCCTGAGATCTTCGCCGGCCAGTTCGCGCTCAGCCCTTGCTGCCCGCAGTGAGGCATTCAGGGCAGGGTTGTAAACCGGCATGCCTGCCACAAACATGGCCGAATAGCTGTTATCGGAGCCTATCTCAAGTACATCGCCAAAAGGACTGCCCGGCGGAAGGAAAATCACGGGCTTTTTAAGGTTTCGGGTATAACCCCCGGAAGCCGAAACGTTGGGCAAATAACGGCCAAGGGCAATGTTAATACCCGTGTTGGCTCTTTCCACTTCCATTTCAGCCACCCTAAGCGTTGGGTTCAGCTCCATGGCAAGGTGCATGGCATCTTCAAGGCCAATGACCATGGGGCCTGCCTGACCTTGTGCACTGGCTGGCCCTGAAAAAAACCAAGTGCTCAAAAAAACCAACAAAGCAATAATTATTGAATTAAAACTTGTCTTCATAATGAATTAATAATTTGGGGTTTCAAAAATTCTTTCCATTTCTTTGATTCCTTTTTCTGAACAGATGCCACGAAGGAAAACAAAAATGATCTCGCGAAAGACATCGGCCCTTGAAAACCTTTGTGGAGGAAATAACTCTGAGTCATGCAAATGGTCAACCTGGGCATAAAGTAGCCTGCTGGCAATTTCATTATTGATTTCTTTTCTGAAAAACCCTTGTTCCTTTCCCTGTTCAAGAAACTCTATGGTAAAAGAATGACGTGTCTCCTGCATGAGCTGATATTGTTTTTGCCAAATGGCAGGATGGTATTTTCTGATATCAGAAATCAGGTTGGGGTGAACCTGCCCCAATACGATAACCGTTTGCTTGAAATGCTGATGAATCACTTCAAGAGGATTGGGCGCAGTCTCCTTAATTGATTCGTACATTCGGCAACTATCCTGATGCCAGAAATCCATGCATGCGGCAAGCAGTTCTTCCTTGTTTGAGAAGTGCTCGTAAAGGGTACGTTTCGAAATTCCCATCGACTGGGCAATTTCGCTCATGGTAAGCCCCCTGATGCCTTGTTTCATAAACAGGGCCGCAGATTCTTCAATAATTCTTGTCCGGGTGTCCATTGGTTCAAAAAAGAGTTGCATTATTAACAAAAGTTATGCCTTTTAGTTTATTTATGCCGTTAATTTCTAATTATTTTTTTTCAAAGTTACAATTGCTGAATTAACAGGCAATTGAAAATGAAAATATTTTTTAACAAAACCCAGAAAACCAAATTCGTTTTAAAATTCCAATTAAGCAAATTGTTCGTTTTCGCACAACAGATTGTCCGGCAGCGAACGTAAGGAGGGGCCAAAAAATTGAGAAATAAAATTAAATGCCTGAATAGCAGCGCAATAAAGAAAATGGCATAATTTTATTGCTTGTTTTACCCTATAAAACAAAAAATCCAAATGCTGCAACACTATCTGAAAACAGGATTTCGCAATCTTTACCGTCAAAAAGTCTATTCTCTCATTAACATTCTTGGTCTGAGCACAGGTTTGGCAAGTTTTGTTCTGATTCTATTGTTTCTTCAAAACGAGCTGAGTTATGAGCGGCACATTCCCGAGTCGGGGCAAATTTACCGGCTGGTTGAAATACAGCGCCCTGCGGGCATCGATGTACAACATGTGGCCATTACCAGTGGCCCGTGGGCCCCGGAGCTGAGAAGCAGCCTGCCTGAAGTGGCTGCTGCCTTAAGGTTAATGCCCGTATGGGGTGGCTTGTATGAAGTGAATGAAAAGGTGTTTGGTGAGCAATACGCCTATTTTGGCGAAAATGAGGTGTTCAGGTTTTTTAACCTTGAACTGCTGGCAGGCGACCCGGAAATAGCCCTGACAGAATTGCACACTGCAGTTATTTCCGAGCGTATTGCTGATAATTTTTTCAACACCCGCGATGTAATCGGAAAAACCTTCCGCTACGGAAACCAGCCATATAAGATCACTGGCTTGATGAAGAATCAGACCAAAAACTCACACCTGAAATTCGAAATCATTCTGAGTTATCCCAGCGCCGAAGAAATGATTCCTGACCTTAAGGTATGGGGGTCGAATTATCTCTCGACATACCTGCTGCTTCAGGAAGGCATCTCGAATAAGCATGCCGAGGAAAACATGCTGAAAATGATCGAACAGCAAATGAATGAGATGGGCATGCAGGACGCTCCCAGGCCAGAAATGTACCTTCAGCCCATGCGTGAAATTCATTTGAAATCTCATCA
>Ga0114946_10000697_pt1 | contig 22501 bp, 22 predicted proteins | sample WalLakDeSediment_FD_88676 | JGI IMG/M metagenome (GOLD analysis project Ga0114946, IMG submission 88676) | Lake sediment microbial communities from Walker lake, Nevada to study Microbial Dark Matter (Phase II) - Walker Lake 11/02/13 Deep Sediment | ecosystem: Environmental > Aquatic >...
AGCCGGCGTTCGCGGGGGCGACGTGCTCGAAGACGCAGTCCTCGGTCATGTCGGCCATGAGGGCGTCCACGTCGCGCGTGTTGAACTCGTTCTCGAAACGCGTGACCAGAGCCAGGGTGGCTTCCGTGTTCGTCATCAGGTTGTACTCCGTTTCTTGGGACGAATGACCCTACCTGTTGGTAAGAAGAAATGCAACTTGGCCCGACTGGTTGGCCGATCCAGGGGCCCGGTTGTCGTCAGGTAGCGGCTGGGGGTCCCGGTGCCCGATCGCGACTTCATGCGTCAAGGGGGGCGGCGGTGCCGCGCGGGGTGACGGGGTACCTTCGGCGACGTCCCAGTGGACACGCGCCGCGTGGCCGCAGTCCGAACGGGTTTCCTTACCGTGCCCGCGATGACGGTGGGGCATCCACGACGGGAGGAGCACGATTGACCCCGCCGAGCGGCACGGTGCGCATGCGGACCGCGCAGGTCGGGAGGTTCCCCGTCATCTGGGCGTTGCCCGACCACGCAGCGCCCAGGCTCGTCGTCTGGCTCGCGCCTGGGCTCTTCTGCCTGCGCGTCGCCACCCACCAGCGTGTCTACCCGCAGCCGTGGACGGCGTCCGCGGCGCATGCGTTCCTGGAAGCCCTGCTGCTCTCCCCGGGCGCACGCCTGTTGACCCCCGCGGCACGTCATGCGGAGGTCCTTGCCGCGTCCGTCGCCGACGTCCCCGAGGCGCGCGGCAACCTGCTTCACGACCTCCACACCGCGGTCCTCATGCGCGAGCACGGGGTCAGCCGCATCGTCACACGCGACCGCGACTTCCACCGCTTCGGGTTCCTCGACGTCGTCGATCCGCTGCTGGTGGAGGGCGTCGGCTGAGCGAGCGGTCCCTCGACCCCCGTCGGCACGCCAGCTCGAGACCCGCAAGCCGTCTCAGCGTGGAGGCCGGCGCTATGCCCCCGGGGCCACCCCAGCCCGCCGCGCAGCGACGTACCCGTCGACGTGCGCACCGAACGCCGCGAAGAGGGCTTGCGCATGCGGCCCCACGGCGCCGTCGCCGACCGAACGACCGTCGATCGCCACGATCGGGGCCACCCCGCGGACGGAGCCGGTGCTGAGGACCTCGTCGGCAGCGTGGAGTTCCGCGAGGGTGATGGCGCGTTCCTCGACCGGCATGCGCTGACGCGCAACGGCGAGCAGCTGCTTCATGCTGATGCTCGCCAGCACGCCCTCGCGGCGGGTGACGAGTGTGCCGGCTTGGACGATGGCGAGAGCGGAGCGGGCGCATTCGGCCGCGTGCACGCCGTCGTGGTAGAGGACGTCGAGCGCCTCGGCCGCGCGCATGGCGGCGGCGAGGCGCATGAAGGTGAGGTAGTTGGTGCTCTTCGCCTCGGGGAGCTCGCGCGTGTGCTGGTGCGTGATCAGCTTCGCGCCGGCGGGCACGGCCTTTCGCGGTGGCACGTCCATCGCGGTGACGATGCAGGCGGGCTGGCGGAAGGTGACGCCGTCGTCGGAGGGGCCGCCGGTAAGGAGGACGTGCGCCGCGGTGACGTCGGGCGCGTTGGCATCGAGGAGCGCGTGCACGTCGTCGGCGACGCCGTCAGTGCCGCGGGGGTTGGGTAGGCCGATGGCGTCGGCGGAGCGGGCGAGCCGGGTGAGGTGGTCCTCGAGGAAGAGGGGCACGCCCTGCTCGACCCGGAAGGCCTCGAACACGGCGTAGCCGCGTCGCAGGCCGAGGTCGGTCGCGTGGACGGTGGCGCTCTCGTGGGGCACGCGTTGCCCGTCGAGGATCGCCCAGCGTGCGGCGGGGGTGGTCATGGCGTCACGCTACATCGGGTGGGTGTTGGGCGGCCGGTCCTGCCACCGCTCGTGGATCCGCGATCGTGCCAGCCTCGAACGCTGCTTCCTGGCACGGGCAGCGGGTCGGCGCGACCCCGGTGCTACGGTTGCCAACGTCGCCGTCTCCGACGGGGTTGGGCTGGGACGCGTGCCGGATGCGCACCGGCGCTCGCTTCGTCGCCTTCGGCATGCACATGAACCGCTGCGCCCGGGACCCCGAACGAGGGCCGTGGGCGGCGCATCTGGAGCTGGCCCGCAGGGCCTGGGCCTGGGCGGGGCAGGGCTCCGTCGTCGATGAGCGCACGCAGGTAGTGCTCGGCGACCACCTGAAAGACGAATCCGGAGAGCGCTACGACCACCCTGTCGAGATCGACGTCCCGCACGAGCGAGGCGAGCACGTCGGCGAAGGGCGCGCTGCCCAGACGATCGCCGGCGTAGCCGGTTTGATCGTCCTCGGCCGGCCGTGGCGACGCGTCCAACATCGGGTGGTCATCCACGAAGACGAGTGCAGCCGGTGGGCACGCGCCACTGCGGGGTGAGGCGGACCTCGGTGCCGCCGCTCGAGGGCCACGCAGTTGTCGGATCGGATACACCTCGGCACCCCTGCCCTCGCGGGACCGTTGTCAGTGACCTACCAGAGCCCAGCGCACCTATCCTCGACGGAGAGCCGGGTCGGAGGTCGAGACGATATGGACGTACGACGGGGGCGAGTTATCTCGCCGATGGAACGATGGCGGCTTGCGTTTGCGCTTGCCGCCGCATTGCTGTTGGCCACGGCCACGGCGCAGCCTTACTCGCCGCTGCCGCTCGGTGACGCCGTCAAGGTGCGGCTGGGCACCGACCTAGCGCAGCAGTGGTACCGGGTCGACACGCCCGACGCCGGCACGCTCACGGTGCACGCCGACGCCGACGCCGCACTGGCCATCGACCTGCGCCTCTACCGCGAGCAGAGCGTGCTCCACGCTGACACCGGCGGCGGGCGGCAGGTGCGCGACGTGTCCCGCGCCGACCTCGCGGCAGGCGCCTACCTGGTGCGCGTCGACCGCGTTACGGGCGAGGGGACGGTCACGCTGCGTGCCTCGTTCGTGCCGTTGACCTACGCCGACGACGCCGAGCCGAACGACCGCGTGGAGGACGCCGCCCCCCTGACGCTCGGCGAACCGCGCGAGGGCCGCCTCGGCTACCTGTCTGCCGCTGGCACCGACGGTGACGACTGGTACCGCCTGATGGTGCCGGCACCGGGGCTCCTACGCGTGGCCATCGATGCCGAGCCGACGCTCGCGCTCGACGCGCGCCTCTACGCCCCCAACGGCAGCGGGGTGCTACACGCCGACACCGGTGGCGGCCGCTCGACGCGCCGGGTCGAGCGCCCGGACCTCGCGCCGCAGACGTACTACGTTCGCGTCACGCGCGTGACGGGCCACGGTGGCTACCGGATCGCGCCGGCCTTCGAGCCGCAGCCGATTCCCCTGGACGCCGAGCCCAACGATGCCGTCGCAGAGGCTCAGGTGGTGCTGGTGGCGGCGCCGAGCACGGGCCAGCTCGGCTACACCGACGGCGCCCGCGTCGACGGCGACGACTGGTTCGCGTTCGACGTCCCCGCGCCCGGTGCGCTCGGCGTCGACGTCGCCGCGGATCCGAGCCTCGCGCTCGACGTCCGTCTCTACGCCCCCAACGGCAGTGCCGTGCTGCACGCCGACACGGGCGGCGGTCGCTCGGAGCGGCGCGTGGAGCGAGCCGACCTCGCGCCCGGGCGCTACTTCGTGCGTGTCACGCGCGTGACGGGCCACGGCGGCTACGTCGTGATGCCGCGCTTCGATCCGCAGCCGGCCCCCATCGACGCCGAACCGAACGACAGCGCCGACGCGGCCGGTCGCCTCGAGGCGAACTGGACGCATTGGGGTCAGCTCGGCTACACGGATGGCGCCCGCACCGACGGCGACGACTGGTTCGCCATCGAGCTCGCCGAGCACGGCGGGGTACGCGTCGGCGTGCATGCCGACGCAACGCTCGCGATCGACCTGCGGCTCTACGCAGTTGACGGCTCGGCGGTGCTGCGCGCCGACACCGGCGGCGGTCGCTCCGAGCGCCGTGTCGAGCGCATGGACCTCGCCCCAGGGCGCTACTTCCTACGTGTCACGCGCGTCACCGGCTACGGTGGGTACCGCCTGACACCGGCCGCGATCGCCGTCCATGACGTCGACGAGCCCGAGCCCGCGGCGGGCGCCGCCGAGGCCAGGCTGCTCGAGCCCGACCGCGTGCTGCGCGGCCTTCTCGGGTACGTGTCCGCCGGCAAGACGGCGGGCGACGCGCACCTCCGCGTGCGCCTCGAGCGCCCGGGCCCGGTGACCGTCGTCGCGACCGCAGAGGAACCGCTTGCGATCGACCTCCGCCTCTACGACGAGGGCGGCAGCGTGGTTCGCGCCGACACCGGCGGGGGCCGCAGCGTCCGCAGCCTGACGTTCGCCGAGCTCGCACCGGGGACCTACGTCGTGCGCGTCACCCGCGTGACGGGGCACGGTCCCTTCGAGCTCCAGGTGCGCACCGAGTATGCGTCGCCTGCCGTGCATCCAGAGCGCATGGCCTTCCCGGCCGTCGCGCTGGACGGCGAACCGGTCGTCGCGCATGGCGCCATCGTCACCGCCGGCGCCGCGTCCCTCGACGTCCACGGTCTGCGGGTGGAGGGAAGCGCCGCGTTCACGGTCGCCGAGGCCCCCGCGGTGATCGGCAGGGGTGAGGTCGGCGCGTTCAGCATCGCGTTCGCCCCCTCGAGCGAGGGGCCCGCCGAGGCCACGCTGCACGTCGCGACGAGTGCGGGCAGCCTCACGCTGCCGCTGCTCGGGTCGGGCTTCGTGACCTTCCCCGGCGTGCCGGAGGGGCGGACCGACGCTGCGCCGCCTGCGGCGCCCTCGGCCACGCCCACGCCTGCGCCGGCGAGCGAGTCACCTCGCACCAGGGCGCCCTCGAGCGATCCCGCGCCCTCGGCGTCTCGCGACGCGCCAGGCCCGACGGGCCACGGCCGGCCGCCATCCCCCGGCCTCCTTGCGTGGACCGACGCCGCCGCCTACGCCGCCGGCGAGACCGTCGTCGTCCACTACCGTGGCCTCCCCGGCAACCCGCAGGACTGGATCACCGTCGTGCGCGCCGACGAGAGCGACGACCGCTACGGCGCCTGGCTCTACACCGAAGGCGCCGCCAGCGGCACTGCCACCTTCGACGGCCTCGACGCCGGCACCTACGAGGTGCGCGTCTATCTCGACTGGCCCGCCGGCGGCTTCGACGTGGTGAGCCGCTACCCCTTCACCGTCGGGCTCGAACCTGGCTCACGCGCTGCGGACCACCCCGTCGACGCCCCGCGGCCGAGCGAGCCGGCGCCCGCCGTCGACCCGCCGGTGCGCGACCCCGCCGCCCGGAGCGACCCGGAGCGCGTGGTGCAGGCCACGGGACCGGTTCTGACGGCCCCAGGCGGAACAGACCCGGGCAACATGGGGCTCGTGCTCGAGACGCTCGCGGAGGTGTCGTCCGCGGCGCCCTTCCGCCATGTCGGACAAGCGGTGGCGGTACGCGGCGCAAGCGTGGTGACGCCGCCACCGGAGCCCGTCGACCTCGTGCTCCCCGCGCCCGGCGACCACGCCGTGGCGCTCGTCTTCACCCTCGGCGAGTGGCTGCGCGTGCCCTCGCGGCCGGTCACGCTCGCGGACGGCGCGCCCGCGCTCGCGGTGCGGATCGACGGCCTGCCGCTCCCGTGGATCGTGAGCGTCGCCGAGCTCCCTGGCGACGCGCTCGGTACCCCCGACTTCGCGAGCGGTGCCGGCCTCCACGCCACCGTCGCTCGGCTCGAGCAGCTACGCGTCACCGACCCCGCTGCCATGGCCACCGAGCTGGCGCAGTTCGATGCTCGCGGCCGCGCGCTGGCCACCGGCGACGGCGGCGGGCACATGCACGTGTCGCAGACGTTCGCGCTGCAGCACGTGCAGGCCGTTCCCGCCAGCGACGCCCACGCGCTCCTCCTGGAGGCGCGCCTGATGTTCCTGCGCGCCTACGCGGCGCTACGGCAGGCCGGCGGCAGCGCCGCCCCGATGGCCGCCAGCCGCTACGTCGATGGCATTGCGCTGCTCCACGCAGCAGCGGGGAACGTCAACTCCGCGGTGCGCGACCGCCCCTTCGCGGATGTGTCCGGCCTCGACGCCCGCCTCGGCGGCTTCCAGCGCGACCATGTCTACGGCGGCACGCTCACGGTCGGCGAGATCGCCGATTTCTACGCCGGCACGTTCGCGCCGTGGGGCCTCGACGCGACGCGCGCGGTCATGCTGGGCGCGGATCGCGTGCTCGGGCAACAGTTCGACGTCCGGATCCTCCACTACTACGGCAGCGAACGCTTCGTGAACCTCCTCGTGCCGCGCAGGTTCATGGCGGCGGACATCACGGCGAAGGGCGCGCACTGGCCGCCCGCGGTGATCACGGGCGTTGAGAAGGTCGTGCAGGAAGTGCGTCTCATCCCGGGTCAGGCGAGCGCCAGCATGACGCTGCGGCTCTACTCGCCACGGCTGCTCGACATCACCGTCGACGAGCTCTACGGCGCCACGCAGACCGTGCTCGGCGGCGCGACCTGGCTCTACGGCACCGCCACGCTGATCTCCACCGTGTCGGCGGGCACCGCCGTCCCCGTCGGCGCGGCGGTCGTTGCCGGCTACAACCTGGTGGCGCCCGTGCTCGACTACATGTTCGTCGAGCCGCGCGCGTCACGCTGGGACGCCGAGGGCTACGCCTCGAAGACGACCACCCTCACCGCCTACGCCGCCGGCCGGCTCATCGGTAGCGTCGCGCTCGACGCCACAGGCGTCGGTGCCGGTGGCGTCGCCGCGGGGCTGAGCGACGTGCTGCTCAGCGCCGTCATCGACCACGCGCGCCTCGCGAGCGTGAACGAGCTGCGCAGCCTCGGCACCTGGGGGGTGCGCAACCCGGCGGCCCGGTTCTACCAGCACCCGAACTTCTACGCCCCGCCGATGGAGTTCGTCATCAACGTCGCCGGGCCGACCACCCTCCGCGCCCACCCGGCTGACGGCCAGCGCCCCGCGCACTGGCCCGGCAACTTCGAATCGTACGTGCTGGGCGGTCACGGCGCCTTCTCGGTCTTCGTGGATCCCGCGCGCTTCGAGCCGTACCGCCTGAGCGCGGGCATCCACATCGAGCCCGCCGTGCGCTACCTCGATGATCTCTTTGGGCTGCCGCTCGTCGCGGCCCCCTTCCGGTACGACGAGGGCGCGCCGGTGTCGCAGTGGGCGGCATTGCACCAGTTCGACGAGGCGCCGCACGCGCAGGTGCTGAGTTGGACGCTGGAGGAGGAGACGCTCGAGGCGTGGGCGGCCGCGGCCGGGCTGGACACGGTCGACGACCTGCTGCGGCGTGCGGTGGTCGAGGTCAGGTCAGGGCACGGTGTTGACGCGTACAGGCCGTACGACACCGACGGCGAGCTCAAGCCCGAGGAGGCCAAGCTGGCACGCGCGCTCGAGTGGACGCAAAGCAGCACGCAGCGGCGCGCGTTCTCCGTGGCCATCACCGAGCACCACCGCGCCACGCCGCGCCACGCCACCGAGCAAGTCCACTCCGCCAACTGGAACGAGGCGTCGGTCGGGGTGTGGAGCCGGCGCATGCTGTTCGTGCCTAACCACATGTACGGCCAGTTCGAGCTCGAGTACCGCGTCTTCCTGAAGGACGGCGGCCAAGAGTTGCTGAGTTTCCCGGTGGGGTTCTCGTATCACGCTGTCGACAGCGTCAACGTCGAGGTGGTCCCGAGCAGCGGGTTCGCCGGCCTGCCGGCGCGCAAGATCGAGGTCTCGAGCGTGCGCCCCGATGTCGAGCACGAGTTCGGGGTGGCGGTGCGCGACGTGGAGCACGCGCCCACGCATTCGACATTCGTGCTCGCGGCCGAGGACCGCGCCACGCTCGACCTCTCGCCCTTCACCTTCACGTGGACGATCGTCTCGGAGCATGGGCAGGCAGTCACGGTTGGCGCGCAGCAGGGCTCGGCCGTCGTCACCGTCGAGCTCCCCTTCGCCTCGGCCGACCACCCTGATGGCTCCGGTGCGCCGGCACGGTCTTCGCCCTTCGACGTCGACTCGCCCGTGACCACGTACACGGTGCGCGTCGAGGTCCAACAGGGTGGCGAGCGCATCGACGTGGTGGAGACCACTGTCGGCGTGCCCGGCCCGTACGTGATCCGGATCGACCAGCAAGGGAGGGATTGAGGGGCTCGCCGTGGTGACGCGCCGGCGCCGCTGGGTCAGGTCCGACGGCGCGTCACAGCTGCCGCTAGGTCAGCGATGCCGGCGCGTCACCGGCGCACCACCCGCGCGTCGCGCCGACAGCGCGCGAGGATTGCGTCGCGGACGCGCTCGAAGTCCTCGGGGTGGGTATAGACCACGTTGCGCGTCATGTCGCGCGCGACGAGGCGGACGACGTGGCGGCGCGGTTCGATCACGACCTTCCGCACGTCGGTGAAGCGGGTGACCATCTCCTTGCGGGCGAGGGCGAGGACGTTGCCGCCCATGGCGGTGGCGTCGCGGGCCGCCAGTCCGGCGAGCACCCCGACCCAGGCCAGCAGGGCCGAACGGTCGGCCGAGCGGGGCATCTCGACGTGCCGCAGGTGCGTGGCGTCCATCTCGAACGCCACCGAGTAGCGCCCGCCCTTCACGAGGACGAAGATCGGGTAGGCGACGACGAACAGCGCGAGCAGGACCCCGGCCGCGATGGCGTACACCTGTAGCGCGGCCCGCACCCCGCGGGCGGGGTCGCCGTCGAGCAGCTCCACCAACAGCAGCACCGCGGCCGGGAACGCTGCCGCTAGGGCGATGACCTTCAGGACCGTCAGCGGGATCAGCGTGTCGCGCCAGAGGTCGACGTCGATCAGCCAGCGGTGCTCGTTTCCGGCGCTGACGAGACGGCCCGTGGGGGCGACGTCCGCGCGGTGGGTCGGGATCGCCGTGCCGTTGGTCATGGGTTCGCGCCTCCTCGTCGATATCCACGGGGCCGTCCGCCCGCAGCATGCGAGGCGGTCAGCCATCGCCACAGGGTACGCCCGGTGTCGCGGGCGGCCTAGTCCCGTTCGCCCGTGGCTGCCGCGAACCCCACCACGAACGCCTCCTGCTCCCGCGTCTCGACGGCCTGGGGTTGCGCCCGTCGCACACGCGCGATGGCGGCGTCGGCCTCGTCGCCGTAGGTGGTCGCGACCGCGGCGGCCACCAGCCCCGAGCGACCCACGCCGCCGCGGCAGTGCACGACCACGCGACGGCCGTCGTCTAGCGAGCGGCGGATGCCGGCGATGAGTTGGGCGAAGTCGTCTTCACGCCAGGGGGGCGGCACGGACTCGTCGGGGATGGGGTAGTGGCGCACCTCGAGGCCGGTGTCGCGGGCGCGGGCGCGCAGGTCGGGGATCTCGAGGAGGTCGTACTCGTGGTCTTCCATGAGCGACACGAGGACGTCGGCGCGGTGGTGGTAACGCAGTCGCTCCAGGTCGGTGTCGAGGTCGCGGGCCCAGCCCGTCGGGTGGTAGAAGCTCTGGCCGTGCTTGCCGGGCGCCAGCGTGAGGCCGAGCGCGCCCGCCGTGGGCAGGTCGGGAACCCAGTGGACGCGCAGGGGGTCGCTCTCCGACGTCCGGACGTCGGGCGCCGTCACGCGGTCGCGCTCCCGCAGGCGGCGTGGCGGTGGCTGGGCGCCTGGACCAGGGGATGCTTCGGACCCGCCGGCATGTGCGCATGCTAGGGGAGCGCGAGCCGGGTGCGTGTCGGGTGCTTCACGGTCGCGGCGGCTGCGTCAGCTGAGCGTCCGCTCCGCGACCACCTCCGCCAGCGCCGGCGTCGCCCGCACCCGCACCACGCGGCCGTACTCCCCCTGAGAGGCGCCGCTCTCGATCTCCACCAGCCCCAGGAAGTCGGCGAAGCGCTTCAGCACCCGCAGCTGGAACGCGTTGCGGACGACGTCGTGCGGCTCGCGCGGCCAGGCGCTCCAGCGCGTGTCCTCGGCCGCCTCGTCCACCGCCAGGGGGAAGGCGCGTAGGAAGCGGTCGGCGTAGAAGGCGCCGTCGCGCCAGGTCGCGCCGTGGCGCAGCAGGAGGAGCAGCGAGTAGGCCCACGACGCCTGGATGATGTCGAGCTCCGGGTAGCCGTCGGCGGAGTTCCACGCGTACTTGGTGACGAACGCGCGGAACAGGGCGGCGTACACCCCGGCGGCCCCCGAGCGGTCGAGGGTCCGGCGAAGCGCGCGCGTCGCGTGCCAGCGGCCGCTCCGCAGTGTCACCAGCCCGGCCATGCGCGCGACGAGCCGCGCCACGTGCAGCCGTGCGAAGTCCTGCTCGCTCCGCACCGAGAGGTACGGCGACACCCGCCAGCCGGCCTCTTGGTAGCGCCCCAACGCGGCCAGCACGTAGGCGCGGGGGAGGTTGCCCTTGGCCGTGGCCTTGAGGCCCTCGTCGCCGAGCGCCTCGGCGAGGTCGAGCACCAGGTGCAGCAGCGCCGAACGCGGCGCGGCGCGCGGCACGTCGGCGACCACCAGCGGCCCGTCGCCGCCGAAGGGTTCGTAGAGCAGGCGTCGCATCTCGTCGGCCGAGAGCCCGTCGAAGTCGTCGAGCGGGGCGGCGTTGCGCTCCGCGACGAGGCCCGCGACGAACGCGTCACGCTCCTCGTCGCTGTCGAAGTGGCGCTCGGCCAGCGCGTCGCCGATCTCGTCGGCGATATCCGACGCCGCGAGCTCGCCGGAAGCCTCCCAGTCCGCGAGCGCGTCGGTCGCCGGTGCCTGTTCGACGCTCAGCGGCAGGAGGGCGTCGAGCAGCCAGGTGGCGCGCAGCTCGGGCTCCAGGTCTGCGTCTCCGGCATCTTCGGGATCGCCGAGCTCGACGAGCCCCAGGAAGGCGGCGAAGCGCAGGACGACGTCCACGACGTACGCGTCGAAGAAGACCTGGTGCGCCTCTGCGTCGTCGGCCCCCGGCGCCGTCGGGATCACGGCGGGGGTGAGCCCGGCGACGAGCGCCGCGTAGAAGCGCGGCGATAGCCAGGCGTCCCCGAAGCGCCGCAGCAGCAGCACGGTGAGCGGCCAGGTGGCGTGCACCGCCTCGGCGAAGCGGCCGGAGCCGTCGAGCGGGCGCCGGGCCCACGCCCGCAGGAGCAGCGGCAGCAGCGTCTCGGCACCGTTCGCCGCGACCCGGCGCCCCGCGGCGGTGGGTCGCACGCGTCCCATGCGGCGCTCGATCAGGCCGGCCGCCTCGGCGAGGCGCCGCGCGCTGCGGACGAAGGGCGCGTCCTCCTCCCCGCGGGCGTCGCGCGCCTGGCTGCCCAGCCGCGCACCGATCGCGCGCACGGTGGCCGCGTCGAAGGCGCCGTCGAAGGCCACGGGAACGCCGTCGTCCACGAGCACCTCTAGGACCGCCAGGACGCTCGCGACGGCCGGCACTTCCTCCGTCCCCGCACGCGCTCCGGCACGGCGAAGCCGACGCGTGGGTCGAGCGGGGCGCGCTCGAGGGCGCGCAGGTCGAGCGGGTCGAGGCCCGTCCAGTGGGCGCGTTCGGCGTCGAGGTCCGACGGGTCGGGCGGGCGTGGCATCGGTGCGGTCCCTTCGTCGGGCGGGGAGTCGTGGACCCAGCCTACGGGGTCGATGGCGGCATGGCCACGTGGCGCCCCGTTTCGCCGTGTGTGGCGGCGCGATGGGCGCGGCCCGGATCGGCCAACGGCGCGCGGCCCCAGAACGGGGGGCTTCGGCGTCGCTCGACGACGGTTCGAGCGGCGTTTCCGGCCGTTTCCGAGGCGCCCGGGGGCACCCGCCCGCAAGTTCTTGACGGATGCCGCATACCGGGGTATGTTGTGAAGCGTCAACCGAGAGCAGGCGCGGCGCCCCGAGGGGCGCCGGTTTCGTGATGATGGCGTGAGGGTGGTCTCCGATGGGGCCCGTGGGTGGTCCCGAGTGCGGCGTCTCGGAGCCCGTGCGTGGCATCGGCCCGGGCCGGCTGCTTACCGCGGCATCGCGCCAAGGTCGGGAGAATGGCCCAGTCCGCCGTCGTAGGGCGGCTGCGCCGCGCTACCGTCTTGGCATGCCGCTTCCGGATGCGCCGCCTGAGTATGATGCTTCGTACGAATTAGGAGGTCGTACGATGCCTGCCGCACGGATCACGATCACCCTGCCCGAGGATCTGGTCGAGCGCATCGACCGGCTCGAGCGGAACCGCAGCCGCTTCATCGCGGACGCCGTGGAGCGTGAGTTGCACCGCCGCCTACGGGCGGAACTGCACCGCTCGCTCGACGCGCCGCACCCCGAGAGCCTGGAGGTCGCCGAGCAGGGTCTGGCGGCGTACCGCGGCGCGCTTCCGGTCGAGCCGACGGACCTCGTCGATCCGGCGACGGGCGTTCGTGTCGCGTGGCGTGACGGTGAGGGCTGGTCCCGGGTGGGCGACCCTTGATCGAGCGCGGCAGCGTCGTGGTGGTCGACCTCGAGCCGACCCTCGGGCACGAGCAGCGGGGTCTGCGCCCCTGCGTGGTCGTGAGCGACCCAGAGGTCGTGGCCGCGCAGCGCTACCCGCTGATCGCGGTCGTCCCGATCACCGGACGCGCGGGGGAGGGCGGCTTGTACCCAGCGTTGGGTGCCGGCCCGAGCGGGCTGCGGCAGCCGTCGTGGGCGCTCGCGGATCAGGTCCGGTCCGTCGACAAGCGCCGCGTGCTTCGGCTGGTGGGGCGTGTCTCGGAGGCCGAGCTGGCCGCGGTCGACCAGGCGTTGGCGCTTTACCTCGGGCTCACGCTCTGAGCAGGTGAACCGGTGGCTCGCGTCTTGGACGCTGGGCACTGCGTAGGGAGGTTCCTAGAACGGGTGTTTTGCCCTGGGTTTGGGGGTGCCGAGCCCCGTTTGCGGGCGTTTGCGACGCGAACGCGCGGCCTCGACCGCAAGTTCTTGACGGATGCCGCATATCGGGGTATGTTCGAAAGCGTCAACCGAGAGCAGGCGCGGCGCCCCGAGGGGCGCCATTTTCGTCGTGGCGTAGGCCGGTACGCGCGCCGGCTCTCCCAAGCCGTCATCCCGAGCCGCAAGGCGACCCGCGCCTACCTGCGAGGCCGCAGCGATGTCTGACCCCAAGCTCGGCGCATACGAGACCGAGGTCCTGAGTGCCTGCGAGGCCGATGGTTTCGCATCGGTGGGCGCCAAGGAGGAGCTCGAGAAGATTCGCGCCGCAGCGGTGGCCACGGGCACCAAGGATCGGCGCGTCAACATCCGTCTCTCGTCGGCCGACGTAGGCGACATCCAGGCCCTTGCGCTACGCGAGGGCCTCCCGTACCAGACACCCATCGCGAGCATCCTGCACGAGTACGTGACGGGGCCGATGGTCGAGCGGCGATGAAGGGACGCCAGGCCGGCGACGGCGAGGCGGCGAAGGGCGGCGCCTTCACCGGCGGCGCGGTAGCGGTCGAGGCCGTTCGCGACACGCGCCGCAGACGCTAGGCTGCTGCGCATGGACCCCACCGCCGTCCTCGCCCTCTACGACCGCTTCGAGCGCCGCGAGGCCGAACCCGTGGGGCGGCGCGTCGAGCGGACCGCCCACGTCGTGCGCCAGGTCGGCCCGCCGGGACGGCCGAGCTGGGTCGCCTGGAGCGACCTGACGGGTAAGGACGTCGACGCGGTGATCGCCGCCGAGGTCGCGTACTGGACGGCGCTCGGCCAGCCGACCGAGTGGACCGTGTTCGGCCACGACCGGCCCGCCGACCTGCGCGAGCGGCTCGCGGCCGCCGGCTTCGTCATCGAGGCGCCGGAGGCGGTGATGGCCTTCGACCTCCGCGACGAGCCTCCGTGGCTCGAAGCGGAGGCGGGGCACGACGTGCGCGAACACGGCGTCGAGGGCGTCGACACGGTGGCGGCGGTGATGACGGCCGTGTGGCCGGAGTTCGTGGACGAGTTCGTCGCGCGCTTCGGCGAGGAGGCCGCGGCCGCGCCCGAACGGACGCGCTTCTTCGTCGCCTACGAGGACGGGGCGCCGGTGGCCGCCGGCTGGGCCCAGGCCTCGGGGCCCGCCACCCCCTTCCTGGGCCTGTGGGGCGGCGCCGTGAAGCCCGCGTGTCGCGGCCGCGGCCTCTACCGTGCGCTCGTCGCCGCCCGCGCCCGCCACGCCCTCGCGCGCGAGACCCGCTACCTCACCGTCGACGCCGGCCCGATGAGTCGGCCGATCCTGGAGCGGCTCGGTTTCGTTCAGTTGACCACGGCGACGCCGTGCAACTGGCGGATGGCACGGTCCGAGCCGTGACGCGCTAGGCCCGCGCCCCACTCACGAGCCCGTGGGCAGGGAGGCTGCGGGCAGGGAGAGCGTGGGCATCGCCCGGCTCAATGGCGTCACCCGGCCACGTACGCCCGCACCGCCCGCTCGATGGCGCCATGAGCGAGGGCCGTCACCTCGCCGACCGTCGCGACGCCGGCGGGTAGGCTCCAGGCGTGGGCGAGCTCGAGCTGGGCGTCCTTGACGCTGCCGGGGAAGGCGAGCGCGGCGCGCGGCACGACCGGCGTCCACCACTTGGGGTTGCTGGCGTCGTTGAGCGGCGCGGCGATGAGGTCGCCGGCGTCGGTCTCGCCGACGACGACCCAGGGGCGGCGGTCGCTGCCCGCGTAGATCGTGGAGGGCACGCGCGGGGCGTCGGGGAGCAGCAGGGCGCCGGGACGCACGACGTCCCACAGGCGCGCGCCGCGCAGGAAGCGCTCGGCGCTGGCGGCGCGGGCGTGGGGGTCGGTCGGCGCGTCGAGCGTGACGAGCAGGTCCTCGCCCAGGGCGCCCAGCCAGGTGAGGGCGCCGCCGTCGAGTTGCGCCACCTGCGTGTGTCCGTCCCAGCGGGCGCGCAGCGCGGCGGGGTGGACGACGATCACGAGGTCGCCGTCTGGTGGCGGGAAGCGCAGGATCTCGCCCGCGAGCTCGCTGAGGTCGACGGCGGTGCCGGGCGGGAGCGTGGCCAGGGGGAGCTCCTCTCGGGGTGGCGTCCATCGTAGCCGGGGGCGAGATGGGGCGGACGCAGCCGAGTTCCGAACCCTCGAGGTGCGCGCTCGCCCCGTGACCACACATGGTGGCTGTGGTGACTCGCCTTGCACGGAAGACTGCTAGGGCGACAACTCAGCTAAGCGTATGCCGCATATCGGCATACGTTATAATCGGATCGTGATCGCTTCGTTCGCCGACACAGCGACCGAGGACGTCTTCGACGGGCGCGACTCGCGCCGTGCCAGAGCGGCGTGCCCAGCGGCACTCTGGCACGTGGCTCGGCGGAAGCTCGACCAGGTCAACCGAGCGGTGGACCTACGCGATCTCTCGGTGCCTCCTGGCAATCGGTTGGAGCGGCTGCAGGGCGATCGCCGGCAACGCTGGAGCGTTCGCATCAACGAGCAGTACATGGTCTGTTTCGAGTGGAAGGAGGGGTATGCCTACGACGTCGAGATCACGGACGACCACTGAGGCGCGATCGCCTGACGCCGAACGTGGGCGCCGCCTGCCGAGTGAGCGGCCGCCGACGCATCCGGGTGAGATGCTCCTCGAGGAGTTCTTGAAGCCCTTGGGTGTCAGTCAGGTGGCATTCGCGCGGCGTCTCGGCGTCTCGTTCCCACGCCTCAACGCCGTCATCCGCGGCCGGCGCGCGGTGACGCCCGACACGGCCTTGCGCCTGGAGCGCGTCACGGGTGTGAGCGCGACGTTTTGGCTCGGCCTGCAGCAGGATTGGGATCTGTGGCATGCCGAGCGCGGCGAGTCGGCCGCCGCCATCGCCGAGCTGGCGCCCCTGGCGATCGCCCGCTCGCGCGACGTGCTGACGGATCCGGAGGCCTGAGGTTCGTCGTCAAGGTCTGCGGGGCGGCCGACCGGCGCCCGCCTCAGCGTGTCAGCCGACGAGCCCCGGCGTCTCCGACCGGGCCGCGCGGGCCAGCAGGTTCCGTCCCAGCAGCGCGTCGACGTCGTCGTCCGAGGCGCCGAGGTCGCGCAGCCGTCGCTCGACGTTCGCCATCAGCGCGCCGGGTCCCGCGCCGTCGCCGAGGTTTGCCCGGTCGCTGACCCAATCGCTCGGTCGGGCGAGTTCGAGCCCGATGGCCACCGTGCCCGCGTGGCCGTCCTCCAGCCGCCGCTCCAGCCCCGCGGGCGAACCGCGCGTGCCGTCGCCGACGAGCGCGCCCGCGCGGTAGCCGAGCAGCGCGCCGGCGCCCGCGAGTTCGCGGTGGAGGCCGTCGTCGGGTTGCGCGTCCATGCGGCAGACGTACGTCCGGTCACCGGGCACGCTGCGTCGGGTCAGGAACCCGATCAGCGCGGCGAGGTCGCCGTCCGGTTCCAGGCGCACCAACAGCAGCGCGCCCGAGCGCCGGCAGGCCTCGACTGCGGCGTCCCAGCACGGGTCGTCGTCGGGCGCATCGCGGCCGAGGGAGGCCGTGACGGCCGCAGGTCGCGCCAACGGTTGTTCCCGCATCCCGCCGTCGAGTTCGCGCTGGAACGTCGCGAGCGCGGCGTCGGCCGTGATCCAGGGCCGCCGGCCGGTGGGGTAGTGGGCCGCGGGGTGGAAGCCGGTGACGGCGGCGATCGCCACGCCGGTGTTCCTCGACAGGCGGGCGAGGGCGGCGGCGTCGCGACCGCAACCCTGGGGTTGGCCGTCGAGGAGCGCCGCGCGGCGCGGGGCGGCCATGCGGGCGAATCCGCGGAGCCCCTCGGCGAGGCGCTCCTCATCGTTGAGCGGCGCGAGCGCCGTGGGCGCCAGCGAGGTCGGCGCGATCCAGGCGTGGCCGTAGCCGTCGAAGCGGACGTCGGCGTCCGGCCTGAGGACGGCCCCGGTGACGAGCGGCAAGACGTGGCCGGGGTTCGCGCCGAGGGGCGGGATCATGGGGATGCCGAGCCCGCCTCAGCCGCGGACGCGCAGCGGAATCTCGCGGCTCGCGTGCTGCTCGAGGTAGGCCAGCCAGCCTGACAGCGTCAGGTCGCCCAGGTCGTTGTGGCGGACGGTCGTGGCCGGGTCGACGCCGGCGGCCGCGAGCTCGCGCGCCAGCGCCACCGTGGCCGCGCGGGTCTCGGCCATGGCGGTGCGCAGCGCCTCCACGCCGTCGGCGAGGTCGGGCCGGTAGCCGTGGTAGGCGTCGAGCACGAGCGGCTCGCCGAGGCCGATGAGCTTCTGCATGGCTCTCATGCCTTACCCAAACACGATCCGGCCGCGACGTCCGTCTCCCGCGCGGTACCCTCGCCACAGGAGAGAGAGGTACCGACATGCGCGTCATCGTCACGGGCGGTAGCGGCCGCGCCGGCAGCCACACGGTGCGGGAACTGTTCTCGGCAGGGCACGACGTGGTCAACCTGGACGTGGTCCGGCCACCGGAGGGCCTGCCGGGCGACTTCATGCAGCTCGATCTCACCAACGCGGGCGAGGTCTACGACGTCGTCGCGCAGGTGCGGCCCGAGGGCGTGTGCCACCTGGCGGCGAACCCGTCGCCGTTCGGGTTCCCGCGCAACCAGACCTTCGAGAACAACGTGCTGAGCACGAACGCCGTCATGCAGGCGGCGGGCGACCTGGGCGTGCGGCGGCTGGTCTACGCGAGCAGCGAGATGGCGACCGGGTGGCTGACGACCGACGAGCTGCCGCCGCGGTTCCCGTTCGACGAGACGGACCGGGTCCCATCGCCGAACGCCTACGCGCTGAGCAAGTTCATGGGCGAGGTGATCGCGGACTCGATGGTGCGCCAGTACCCCGCGATGTCGATCGCCAGCCTGCGCATCAACAACGTCATCATGCCCGACGGCTACGGCGTCCTGCGCTACCGGCGGGAGAACTTCCCGGAGGGCGGGGTCAACTTCTGGAGCTACATCGACGCGCGCGACGTGGCGTCCGCCTTCCGGGCGGCGCTCGAGGGCGAGATCGAGGGGCACGAGGTGTTCCTCATCGCGGCGGCCGACACCTGCCTCGACACGCCCATCCAGGACGCCGTGGAGCGCCTCTACGGGCCCGGGGCGAACTTCGCGCCCGACCACGGCCCGTTCGACTCGGTGTTCGACTGCAGGAAGATCGAGGCGCGGCTCGGCTGGCGGCCGCAGCACTCCTGGCGCGACGGCTGAGCGCCGGCTGAGCGACGGCCACCGCCGCCTTCGCGGTCCCAGCGGAACGCCTGCCGCGCGTCGTCGCCGCGGCCCACATCCCGCCCCACATCATCGTGTGGCGCGCGGTTGGCACCGGTCCCCCTAGCCTGCGTGCAGAGGAAGGGGGGACCCGGATGAAGGTCCTGATCGTGTACGCCAGCAAGTACGGGAGCACCGGTGGGGTCGCCGAGGCGATCGCCAAGGAACTGCGGGCACGAGGGCATGACGCCGACGCGCACGAGGCCGCATCGGCGCCTGCGCCGCGTGGCTACGACGCGGCGATCGTCGGTAGCGGCATCTACGTGGGTTCATGGCTCAAGCCCGCGTCGCAATACCTCGAGGCGCACGAAGCGGCCCTGAGTGAGCGGCCCGTCTGGCTGTTCGGCGTCGGCCCGCTCGGCGCCGAGAACCCGCAACCCGCGGGCGATCCCGAGCAGGCGCGCAAGCTCGTCGAGCGCGTCGGCGCACGTGGCTACGAGATCTTCACGGGCGCGCTCGACCGCGGTCGCCTCGGCCTGGCCGACCGGCTGATCGCTCGGATGGTCAAGGCGCCCGACGGCGACTTCCGCGACTGGGTGGCCATCCGCGCTTGGGCGACCGGGGTCGCGGACGCGCTCGACGCAGGTGCCGCCGCCGTCGCCGCGTCCACCGCCCGCGCCGAGGGGGTCCGCGCATGATCGCCGCCGTCCGCCCGGACACCCGCCCCGCCGCCGGCTCCCTGACGCTGCGGCTCGCCGTCCTGTTCGCCTGGCTCGCCGCCGGCGCCTACCTGCTGCTCGCGGCGGGCGTGCTCGGTACGGGCGGCTACCAGGCCGAGCCCGGAGGCGAGGGCATCGTCCTCGCCGCGGCCGCCGCCTACGCCGTGGGGGGCCTGCTCGTGCAAGCGCGCCGGCGCTGGCTGTGGATCGTCGGCGCGGTCGTCAACGCGCTGGTCATGGCGATGTTCTTCGGCGCCTACGCCGGCGACCCCACCATCTTGCTATCCGGTGGCGGCCTCGCCACCAAGGGTGCCCAGCTGCCGCTGGAGGTGGCGCTTCTCACGCTGATTCTCCGGAAACGCTGAGCCCCGCCATGGCCCCGTCGCCCGCGCGCACCTACGCGATTCGGGTCGAACGCCACCTCGGCCCCGCCACCGCGGCGCTTTTCCCTGGCTTCGACGTCCGCCACGAGGCGGACGGCAGCAGCGTCCTCATCGGCGCCCTACCGGACCAGGCGGCGCTGCACGGCGCGCTGGCGCGCGTGCGCGACCTGGGGCTGGCGCTGATCGAGGTGCGGGTGGTCGCGGGCGGCTGAGACCGCGTAGGAGCGCGGCGATGGGCAGTTTCAGCGAAGTCCGCGCTCCGGTGACGAAGCGATCCGGCGGGACGTTCCTGACCACGGCGCGCCCCTTGCACAGTAACGTCGGAGCATGCGCCGCCACGGAAGCGCACCCGAGCCGATCCCGCTCGCGAAGCTCCGCCCGCCGCCGCCCCACCCGCGGCACGTGGCGCGCCCGGACCTCGCGGCGCGCCTCGCGGGGGCCTGGGACTCGCCCGTCACGCTCGTCAGCGCGCCCGCCGGCTTCGGCAAGACGAGCGCCGTGGTGGCGGCGCTCCGGACGGCGGTGCCCGAGTCGGCTCGCGCCGTCCCCGTCGCCTGGGTCGCGCTCGACGAGCGCGACGACGACCCCCAACGCTTCTTCCGCCTGCTCGGCGCCGCGCTGCAGCGCGCGACCGGTCACGGCGGCGCACTTCAACGCGCCCTCGCCGGGCCCCAGCCGCCCCCGCCGCGGACACTGCTCACGCCGCTCCTGAACGCGCTCGCCGAGGTGGACGCGCGGGCGCTGGTGTGCCTCGACGACGTGCACCTGGTCACCGACCCGCGCATCTTCGAGGACCTGGCGTTCCTCGTCGAGCAGGCACCGCCTGGCCTGCGGCTGCTGCTCGTGACGCGCGCCGACCCGCCGCTACCGCTCCACCGCTGGCGCGCGCGCGGCCAGCTGCTCGAGCTGCGTGCCGACGACCTACGTCTGCATGCCAATGAGACGGCCGAGCTGCTCGCCGTCGAGCTCGGGCGGCCGCCGGGGGAGGCCACCGCGGAGGCGGTGCAGCGTGCCACCGAGGGGTGGGCGGTCGGGGTGCGCCTGGCCTCGTTGGCCCTGCAGGGCGCCGCGGAGCCGGACGAGCGGGGGCTCGTCGCGCGGCTCGCGCTCGGTGAGGGCTTCGCGCTGGAGTACCTCGCCGAGGAGGTGCTCGCGCGCCTTCCGGCCCCGCTCGCGGCCTTCCTGTTGGACACGGCGACGCTCGGCGTGTTCACGGCTGAACTGGCCGATGCCGTGCGTCCGACGACCGACGCGCGTGAGCGCATCGCCGAGGCCCGCGCGCGTGGTCTCTTCATCCAGAGCGCCCCCGCCCCGCCCGGTGTGCCTCCCGGCCACGGCTGGTGGCGCTACCACCGGCTCTTCCGCGCGCTGCTCCAGGGCCACGGCCGGGCCGCCGAGCCCGGGCGCGAGCGGGAGTTGCAGCGCCGTGCCGCCACCTGGTTCGCCGCGCACGGGGCGACCGAGGCGGCCCTGGCGTTCGCTCTCGATGCCGAGGACGGCGAGCACGCCGCGAGGCTCCTCGACGACGCCGCCTACGGCCTCGTCATGGACGGCCGAGCGGCCTTCGTCGAACGCGCCCTCGAGCGCCTGCCTGGCGCCGCGCGCGCCCGAGCGCCCCGTGCGCGGCTCGCCTACGGCTGGGCGCTGCTGCTGCGCGGCCGCTACGACGACCTCACCGTCGTCCTCGATGGGCTGGCGAGCGAAGCGCCCGAACTCCATGGCGCCGATCGCGCGCAGCTCGCGGCGCTCCGCGCGGTGTTGGCCGACACCCGGGCGCAGGCCGAGGACGCGATGGCGCTCGCGCGGGAGGCGCTCGCGGCCGCGCCTGCGGGCGACGCCGTCACCCGCGCCGCGGCGCAGATGGCCCTGGCCGGCGCGCACCGCGAGCTCGGCCAAGCCGGCGAGGCGATCGCGGCCTACGAGCGCGCCCTGCCGCTGTGCCGCACGGCGCGCCTCGCCGTGCCCGAGGGGCTGGCGCGCGCGCACCTCGGCCGGCTCTACCTCCAACGCGGCCAGCTGCGCAAGGCGACGAGCGTGACCCAGCCGCTCGCGGACTCGGCCGGGCACCCAGCCGCCGCCGCCGCGCTCGCTTCGCGCTGTTCGGCGCTCCTCGAGCAGGACGAGCGCGACGCCGTTCGTCGGTTGCTCCCCGAGGTGATGGTGCTGGCCGAGCGCGCCGGGCAGCCGGCGGTGCTGGCGAGCGTGCACCTGGTGTGGAGCCGCCTGCACCGGGCCGACGGCGACCCAGGACGCGCCCGGGCAGCGCTGGAGGCGGCGCTCGCCCAGGCCGAACGCGGGGTCCCCGCCTGGCTTCGGGCGCAGGTCTACGTCCACGCGGCCGAGGCGAGCCTCGCGGACGGCGACGCCGACGCGGCGCAGGCGCACCTGAACGCGGCCGAGGCGCTCGCCCAGCGCGGCCCCGCAGCGCCGGCGTTCGCGTTGGCCCACGCACGCCTGCGGCTCCGCCGCGGAACGCCCGAGGACGTCACGGCGGCACACGGTGCCGCGCACGCTCTGGCGGACGCGGACGGTGACGCCGATCCCGGCGAGGGCGTCCGCATCGCCGCGCTGGTGCTGCAGGCGCTGGTGCAAGCTGCCTCGGGCGCGACGCGCGCGGCGCAGGCGACGCTCGCGCGTGCCGTACGGCGGGCCGAGCGCGAGGGTTTCGTACGCACCTTCGTCGACGCCGGCCCCGCCTGTGCGGCGCTCCTGGCCGGCATCGATCACCCGTACGCCGCCCACCTTCGATCGGCCTTCCAGACGGACGACCTCGTAAGCGCGGACGCGCCCGTGGCGGGCCCCGAGGCGGCGCTACCGACCGAGCGCGAGCGCGACATCCTGCGCGCCCTCGCCTCCGGGCGTACCTACGTCCGCGTCGCCGAGGAGCTGGGCGTGAGCGTCAATACCGTGCGCTTCCACGTCAAGAACCTCTACGCGAAGCTCGGGGTGGGCACGCGGCTGGAGGCCGTCGACCGCGCGCGTCAGTTGGGGTGGCTGGCGGCCGGCCGCGCCCGTGACGAGGCCGACGGGCGTATGCGGATCGGCTGACCGACACCGGATCGGCCGCTGCGGACGCGCTCAGTGCTGCCGTGCCCTCGCGTTCGCGTCGACCAGCCCGCGCAGCAGTCCGCCGAACACCAGCGCGTGCAGCGGGGTGACCAGCAGCCAGTAGGCGCGGCCCGCCAGCCCGTGGGGCCGGAAGGTGGCGGTCTGGCGCAGGATCGGCCCTTCGTCGGCATCGCGCTCGATCTCGAACTCCAGCCACGCCTCGCCCGGCAGCTTCATCTCGGCGTACAGGAGCAGGCGGCCGCGCTCGCGGTGGGCCACCAGCACCCGCCAGAAGTCGAGGGCGTCGCCGGGGCGCAGCTCGGTGGGGTGGCGGCGGCCGCGGCGCAGCCCGGTGCCGCCGACGAGGCGGTCGAGGAGCCCGCGGAGCCACCAGAGCCACTGGGCGTGGTACCAGCCGGTGGCGCCGCCGATGCGCCACAGGCGCG
>Ga0114946_10000699_pt1 | contig 22474 bp, 16 predicted proteins | sample WalLakDeSediment_FD_88676 | JGI IMG/M metagenome (GOLD analysis project Ga0114946, IMG submission 88676) | Lake sediment microbial communities from Walker lake, Nevada to study Microbial Dark Matter (Phase II) - Walker Lake 11/02/13 Deep Sediment | ecosystem: Environmental > Aquatic >...
ACGTGGGAAAAGGGGTACGAGTACGCGCTGCAGGCCGTGCGCCTGCTGCAGGACCAGGGGGTGGCCTGCGAATACCGCATCGTGGGCGCGGGCGATTACCTGGAGGCGCTCGCCTTCGCGCGCCACGAATTGGGGCTGGCGGCGCACGTCCACTTCCTGGGCGCGCTCGCCCCGGCCGAAGTACGGGCGCAGATGGGCTGGGCGGACGCGCTGCTGCATACGGCCGTGGCGGAGGGTTTCGGCAACGTCGTCCTGGAAGCGCAGGCGATGCAGCTCGCGGTGGTGTGCAGCGACGCCGGCGGCCTGCCGGAGAACGTCGTGGACGGGGAAACGGGCTTCGTCGTCCCGCGGCGGGACGCGCAGGCCGCGGCGGCGCGGCTGGCGCAGTTGGCCGGGGACCCGGCGCTGCGGCGGCGGCTGGGGCAGGCCGGGCGGGCGCGCGTGCAGGCGCATTTTCGGCTGGAAGAGCAGACGGCGGCGCTGGCGCGCTTTTTTGAGAACGTTTTGAAGTAACTTCTCAATGTTGCGGGGCTGTGGCCGGTCTCCTGACCGAGCCACCAGCGGGCACGGTCAGGAGACCGGCCCGAGCTGCCCCAACTTATTGAGAAGATACGTTTTGAATGGTAAATTGTGAATGGTGAACTGTGAATTGTGAATTTGGGCATGGTTCAAAAGCGAAAATTGTTCTTTACAAATTGGCTTCGAATTGTAAAGGTCATTGGGAGAATAATGAACCATGCCCAAAAATTCACGGAGAGATGATGGGGAAAACGGGTCTGGGGAATTAGAATGAGCTTAACGGAGTACAGAATGTGGAGTGCGACATGCGGATTGATTTGATCTGGATCGAAGATGCGGCAGCGGAACCGCCGGCGTGGCCGTGCGGGCGCGTATGGGCCGCCGGGGCGTCGCCCGCGGCCGTGGCGACGGCCGTGGCCGCGCTGCTGGCGCAAGAACCCGCCCCCTTGTGCCTCTTTTGGGCCGCCTCCTGCGGCGCGCCGGACGCGGCCGGGGCGCAGCGCCTGGCGCAAACGCCAGGCGACGTGTGGCACGCCGGGCTGCGGCTGGGAACCGCCGGCCGGCCGGCGCTGATCGACTTTGTGGCGCCCACCTGGCCGCTCAACCGCGATCCCGACCCCGACCTGACGGCGACCTCATGGCGGCTCTCGCTGCGGGCCTGCCTGGTGCGCACCCAGGTACTACAGCGGCTGGGCGGCCCGGCGCCCCAGGGCGACACGCTGGCGGGCGCGGCCCTGGAGCTGGGCCGGCGCTGGATTGGGTACGGGGCATTGTGCACCCACGCGCCGGCGCTGGCGCCGGACACGGCCGTAGCGGAAGCGGACCCGACGCTGGCGGATGCGTTCTGGTTTGTGCGCGCGCGGCACGGCCGGCTATGGGCCGCCTGGGCGCTGTGGCGGGCGCTGGCCAACGGCTACCCGCGGCGGGCGACGCTGCGCGCCTTTGGGCAGGCGGCGCGGCGCGCGCGGCCGGCGACGCCGGCCCCCCTGCGCACGGCGGCGGAGGTCGTGAGCGGCATGGCGGGGGAGAATACGGCCGTGTCCGTGCTCATCCCCACCCTGGAGCGCTACCCCACCCTCTTTGACCTGCTGGATCAGTTGCGTAACCAAAGCGTCCCCCCGCTGGAGATCATCGTCGTCGACCAGACCCCACCGGAGCGGCGCCAGGCGGATTGGCCGGCGCAGTTCCCCGATTTGCCGCTGCGCGTCATCTGGCGCGCGCAGGCCGGGCAATGTTCATCGCGCAACGCCGGGCTGCGGGCGGCGCGGGGAGAGGCGATTCTCTTCCTCGACGACGACGACCGCATCCCGCCGGATTTAATCGCGACGCACCTGGCCTGCCTGGCCGCCTACAACGTCGACGCCTCCTGCGGCGTAGCCGAAGAGGCGGGCGCCGGGCCGCTGCCCGCCGACTTCACCTATCCGCGGGCCAGCGACGTCTTCCCCACCAACAACGCGCTGCTGCGGCGGGCGGCGCTGGCGGACTCCGGGCTGTTCGATCTGGCCTACGAAACGGGGTCGCGCGCCGACGGGGATTTGGGGATGCGGCTCACGCTCAGCGGGCGGCGGCTGATGCTCAACCCGGCCGCGCGCGTGCTGCACCTGCACGCGCCGCGCGGCGGGCTGCGCGCGCACCAGGCGCGCGCCGTCACGCGCGCGGGCAGCCGCGCCAGCCTGCGCCAGCGCGACCTGCTGGCCCCCACCGAGGGCTATCTGTGGTCGCGCTACTTCACGCCGCGCCAGGTGCACGAAGCGCTGCTGATTCGCACTGTGGCTACGCTGCGGGGCAGCGGCGAGCGCGTGCAGCGCTGGGGGCGGCTGGCGCGCATGCTGGCCTGGCTGCCCGACAGCTGGCGCCAAAACCAGGCGCGCCTGCGGGCCGGCCAGGCGCTGCTCGCGCAGCACCCCACCATCCCGCCCCTGGAACCCACCGCTACGCGCCCCGCGCTACGCGCCGCTCGCCCCGCGCCGCGCGCCCCCGGAGTCCCCCATGTCATTCGCAACCAGTAACAGCCCCATCCTGACCAGCAACCCGGCGCGCGCGCTGGCGCACGCCTTTAACGTGCGCGTCTTCTTTTTCTGGCTGCTGCACGCGCCGCTGGCCTTTGTGCTGACCTGGTCGGGCTGGCTGGGGCTGGCGCACGTGGGGCTGGCGACGCTGTGGGGGCTACAGGCGGCCGTGCGGCGCAAGCCGCTGCACGTCATGTACGCGATGACGTACATTGCCGGGGCGGAGGTGCTGTGGCGCATGACGCGCGCCAGCGTGCCCTGGGAACATGGTAAATACGCCATTGCGCTGATTGGGCTGGCGGCTTTGCTGACGGCGTGGCGCGGGCGCGCGCCGGGCGACGCGCACCCGCAGCGCCTCACGCCGCTGCCCATTCTGTATATGTTCCTGCTGCTGCCGGCGCTGACGCCGCTGCTTTTCCAGTCAGGCCTGGCCGGCGCGCGCGACGAGATCAGCTTCAACCTCTCCGGCCACCTGGCGCTGACGATCGGCATACTTTACCTGTGGCGGCGGGAGCTCAACCGCGCCCAGGCGGCGCGCCTGCTGATTGTGCTGCTGGCGCCCATTATCGGCATCGCGGCGCTGGCGGTACACGCTACGCTGAGCACGGAACTGACCTTCGTGCTGGAGGGCAACTGGGTCACCAGCGGCAACTATGGACCGAACCAGGTGGCTAATATGCTGGGCCTGGGCGCGCTGGCCGGGGCGATGCTGCTGCTGCTGCTGCCCAAGGCGGCGGGGCTGCGGCTGGCGATCGTGGGCATCACGGCCGTTTTCCTGGTGCAGGGGCTGCTCACCCTCTCGCGCGGCGGCATGTACTGCCTGGCGCTGGCGGCTTTGGTGCTGGTCCTGCACCTGCTGCGCACGCCCAAGGCGCGCTGGTGGGCGGTCAGCCTGAGCCTCGGCCTGTATTTGCTGGGGATATACGTCATATGGCCGGCGTTGGACAACATCACCGAGGGTATTTTCAGCGTGCGCATTAGCGATCTGGACACGACGGGGCGGCTGGAATCGGCCGTGGCGGAATTACAGGCTTTCCGCGATTTTCCGCTCACGGGCGCCGGCGTGGGGATGGCCTCAGAGTACCGTTCGGCCGTGCTGGGGCAGGAGATCGCCGCCCACACCGAGTTCACGCGCATGCTGGCCGAACACGGGCTGCTGGGGTTAATCGCGATTGTGATTCTGCTGGCGCTGTTATTCAGCAGCTACCGGCGGGCGCCGGCCGGACCCAGCCGCGCGATCGTGGCCGCGCTGGCCGTCTGGGTCATCGCGGTCATGCTGCAAAGCGCCATGCGCTTCGCCGCCATCCCGTTTGTGGCCAGCCTGGCCATCCTGACCTGGAACGTCGATGAACCCTACGCTGAGCAACGCTAAGCGAACGGCAGCGCCGGCGCCGCGCGCGCTGCTGCTCAGCTCCGAATTTCCACCGGGGCCGGGCGGCATCGGCGCGCACGCCTACCAGCTGGCGGCGCACCTGGGGCAGCGCGGCTGGGCGCTGCACGTGGCCGCGCCGCAGGAGTACGTTGCGGAGGCGGCGCGCGCGGCCTTTAACCGGGAGCTGGATTTTGGCATCACGCCGCTGGCGGGCGGACGGCGGGGGCCGCGCCAGGCCGCGGCGCGCGGCGGGGCCATCCTGGCCGCGCTGCGCCAGGCGCGACCGCAGGTGATCATCGGCAGCGGGCAGCGGGCGCTGTGGACGGCCGCTGTGCTGGCGCGGCTCACGGGCATTCCCTACCTGGCGATCGGGCACGGCAGCGAGTTCTTGCAGCCGTCGCCCCTGGCGCGCCTGCTGACGCGCTGGGCCGTGCGGCAGGCGCGGGCGCTGGTGGCCGTCAGCGACTACACGGCGGCCTTGATTCGACGCCAGGCGCCGCCGCGGCGGCTGGTGGTGATCCCCAACGGCGCCGACGAGACGCGCTTCCGGCCGGGGCTGGAGACGGCCGAACTGCGCGCGGCGCTCGACCTGGGCGACGCGCAGGTCCTGCTGACGGTGGGGCACGTCACCGAGCGCAAGGCGCAAGACGTAGTCATTCGCGCCCTGGCGCAGGTGCGGCGGCAGCGGGAGGTGGTGTACGTGATGGCCGGGCTGCCCACGCGCCGCGCGGAGTTTATGCAGGTCGCCCAGGCGGCCGGCGTGGCGGAACAGGTGCGCTTTACGGGCGTGGTCGACGCGCAGGCGCTGCCGCTGTACTACAATTTATGCGACCTCTTCGTGCTGGTCAGCCGCCAGAGCCGGGCCGGCGACGTGGAGGGCTACGGGATCGCGGCGCTGGAGGCGGCGCTGTGCGGGAAAACGGCGGTGGTCAGCCGGGGCTGCGGGCTGGAAGAGGCGGTCGTGGACGGCGTTACGGGGCTAACCGCGCCGCCCGACGACGTAGACGCCACCGCGGCCGCCATCGGCCGCCTGCTGGACGACGCGGCGCTGCGGCGGCGGCTGGCGGAGGCCGCGCGCCGCCGCGCGCAGCAGGCCACCTGGGCGCAGCGCATCGCCGCCTACGACAGCCTGCTGCGCGGTTGGGTGGAGGCCGCGCCATGACGCGCCTGCTAATCGTCTCCCACACGCCCCACTACCGGCGCCAGGGGCAGATCGTGGGCTGGGGCCCCACGGTGCGCGAACTGGACCAGCTTGCGCAGCTTTTCACGCAGGTGACGCACGTCGCGCCGCTCTACGCCGGCGCGGCGCCGGCGAGCGCCCTGCCGTACCAGGCGGCCCACCTGCGTTTGCGGCCCGTACCGCCCGCCGGGGGTGAGCGGCTGGGGGATAAAGTGGGGATTGCGCGCGCGCTGCCCGGCTACCTGGGCGCCATTTACACCGCGATGGGGCAGGCCGACGTCATGCACGTGCGCTGCCCGGCCAACATCAGCCTGGCGGCGCTGGCGCTGCTGGCGCTTTCGCGGCGCGCGCCGCGGCGCTGGATCAAGTACGCGGGTAACTGGCAGCCCGACGGGCAGGAGGCGTGGTCGTACCGGCTGCAGCGCGGCTGGCTGCGGCGGGGATTGCCGGGGAGCGTGGTGACGGTCAACGGCCGTTGGCCGCAGCAGCCGCCCTGGGTCCACAGCTTTCATAATCCGTCGCTGACGGCGCAGGAGCTGGAGGCCGGTCGCCTGGCGGCGGCGCGCAAGCGGCTCACGCAGCCCGTGCGGCTGCTGTTTGTGGGGCGCATCGAAGCGGCCAAAGGCGTGGGCGTCGCGCTGCGCGCGGCGCAGGAATTGGCGCAGCGCGGCCTGGCCCTGCAGTTCGACCTGGTGGGCGACGGGCCGGAGCGAACGCGCTTTGCGCAGTGGGCGCAGGCGCACGGGTTACAGGCGCAGGTCTGCTTCCACGGCTGGCGGCCGCCGGCCGAAGTCGCCGAGTTTTACGCGCGCGCCCACTTCTGCCTGCTGCCCTCGCGCAGCGAAGGCTGGCCCAAGGTCCTCAGCGAAGCGATGGCCTATGGCGTGGTTCCGCTGGCCGGCCGCGTGGGCAGCATCCCGCAAATTCTGGCCGAAACCGGCGCCGGCGCCGCGCTGCCGCCCGCAGAGCCGGCCGCGTATGCCAACGCAATCCTGGAATTTGTCGCCGAACCGGCGCGCTGGCGCGCAGCCAGCCAGGCCGGCGTCGCCGCCGCGCCGCGCTTCGGCTACGGGGCCTATTTGCAAGCGGTGCAGCGCCTATTTGCCCAAAGCTGGCGGCTCACGCTGCCGGACCACGCTCCCCAGCCCGCCGCCCGCCCGGCCCCCTAGCCCACTTGCGCACCTGCAAACTTGCACACTTGCACACTTGCACACTTATACACATGCAAACTCACACACCTCCACGTCTCGGCTTCGTCGGCCCGATGCTCGGCCAGAACCCCGGCTGGGTCACCAGCCAGGGCGAAATCCTGGCGCAGTTGTTCAGCCAGGCCGGCTACACGGTGCGCCTGACCTCGCGCATCCCCGAGCGCCTGCCGCGCCTGGCCGATACGCTGCGCACGCTGTTTAGCTGGCGGCGCGAGGTGGACGTGCTCATCCACATGGTGTTCAGCGGGACCAGCTTTGCGGTGACCGACGCCGCCAGCCTGCTGGGCCGGCGGCTGGGGCTGCCGCAGCTATTTGTGCTGCACGGCGGCAATTTGCCGCGCTTTGCGGCGCGCTACCCCGGCTGGACGGCGCGCGTGCTGGGGCGGGCCGAGCGGCTGGCGGCGCCTTCGGGCTATCTGGCGCACGCCATGCAAAGCCGGGGGCATACCGTGCGCGTGATTCCCAACGTGCTGGCGCTGGCGCAGTACCCTTACCGGCCGCGGGCAGCCTTGCGGCCGCGCCTGCTGTGGATGCGCACCTTTCACCCCGTTTATCATCCGGAGCTGGCGGTGGAGACGCTGGCGCGGGTGGCGGCAAGCCACCCAGAGGCGCGGCTGACGATGGCGGGCCAGGACAAGGGCCAACTGGCGGCCACGCGGGCGCTGGCGGCGGCGCGCGGGCTGCAGGAGCGGGTACGCTTCGCCGGCTTTCTAGACCTGGCGGGCAAGCAGCGCGAATTTGCGCAGCACGACATTTTTTTGAACACCAACCGGGTCGACAACATGCCGGTGAGCGTGCTGGAGGCGGCGGCGTTTGGGCTGCCGGTGGTGGCCACGGCCGTCGGCGGGATTCCGTTTCTGCTTACCCACGCGGAAACCGGGCTGCTGGTGGGGACGGAAGACGCGGCGGCGATGGCGACGGCCGTTACGCGGCTGCTGCACGATCCGGAATTGGCGGCGCGGCTGGGGCGCAACGGCCGTTTACTGGCCGAAAGCTGCGCCTGGGAGCGCGTGAAAAGCCAATGGGAAGCGCTTTTCGCGGAGCTGCGCTCAGAGAGGCAAAATGGCTAACTGGCTAAGGTTCTATCACCAGCTACCCTATCCGCTGCGCGCGGCGGCGGCCAGCGCGCGCGGGCTGTACCTGCGCCGCTGGCGCTACGGCCGCCACACCGACCGGCTGGTCAACGAAATTTTGGGCTTTGAACGGCGCGAACCCGCCTGCTGGGAGGCGTGGCAGGCCGAGCGGCTGGCCTTCGTGCTGCAGCGCGCCGCCACGCAGGTACCCTACTACCGCGATCTGTGGCAGCAGCGGCGGCGGCAAGGGGACCGGGCCGCCTGGGACCTGCTGGAAAACTGGCCTATTTTGGACAAGGAAACGCTGCGCCGGCAGCCGCGCGCCTTTCTGGCCGACGACTGCGATCCGCGCAAGCTGTTCGCGGAGCATACCAGCGGCACCACCGGCAAACCGCTGCACGTCTGGCTAAGCAAAGAAACCATACAGCTCTGGTTTGCGCTGTTTGAGGCGCGCGCGCGCCACTGGTACGGCGTTTCGCGCCACGACCGCTGGGCTATTCTGGGCGGGCAGCTCGTCGCGCCGGTCACGCAAACGCGCCCGCCCTTTTGGGTGTGGAACGCCGGCCTGAACCAGCTTTACCTTTCCAGCTACCACCTGGCGCCCCAGCACGCGCCGGCCTACCTGGACGCGCTGCGGCGGCGCGGCGTCGCCTACCTGCTGGGCTATCCCTCGGCCATCTACCGCCTGGCGCAGCTGGCGGCCGCGCAGGGGCTGCCAGCGCCGCAGTTCAAGGTGGTCATCAGCAACGCCGAACCGCTCTACGCGCACCAGCGCGCGCTGATCGGCACGGTATTTGGCTGCCCGGTGCGCGACACGTACGGCATGGCCGAGCTGGCGGCGGCGGCCAGCGAGTGCGAGGCGGGGAGCATGCACCTGTGGCCGGAGGTCGGGCTGCTCGAGACGCTGGCCGACGAGGAAAACAGGCCCGTGGCGGCAGGGAGATGCGGCCGTTTCGTCAGCACCGGGCTGCTCAACGCCGACATGCCGCTCATCCGCTACGCCACGGGCGACCGCGGCGCGCCGGCGGTGGGGGGACCCTGCGCCTGCGGGCGCACGCTGCCGCGCGTGCAGCAGATCGAGGGGCGCATGGATGACGTGGTCATCACGCCCGACGGGCGGCACATTGGGCGGCTCGACCCGGTGTTCAAAGCGGACATCCCCATCCACGAGGCGCAAATCATCCAGGAGACGCGCGGCCGGCTGCGCGTCAAATACGTACCCGCGCCCGACTACACGCCGCAGGCCGGCCAGGCGCTGCGGCGGCGCCTGGCGGAGCGCGTGGGGGCGCTGGAAATCATCCTGGAGGCGGTGGAGACCATCCCGCGCGGCGCCAACGGCAAGTTCCGCGCGGTGATTTCACACGTGCGCGGCGGGGAGCAGCAGCCATAGAGCAGCAGGGCAGAGAGAGGATACAGAGATCATGAAATCAGGCTCATTTTGGGCGCCGGTGGGGGTGGGGGTGCTGGCGATGGTCATCGTCGCGACCTTCTGGCGCGCGCTGCCGGCGGCCTACCTGGTCAACGAAAGCAGCGACTACAGCACCTTCTACGAACCGGTCGCGCGCCGCATCCTGGCCGGGGAGGGGCTGACGCAGGCGGACGGGACGGCGGCGACGCGCTATCCGCCGGGCTTTCCGCTGCTGCTGGCGGGGCTGTTTGGGCTGGCCGCGCGGCTGGGGCTGCCAGAGGCGACGGTGCTGAACGGCTTCATCCTGGCGTGCAGCGGGCTGGCCAGCGTCTGCCTGTTCGGGCTGGCGCGCACGGTGTGGAACGGCCGTTGGGCCTGGGCGGCGGCGCTGGCGTGGATGACCTACCCGTTCATGCTGTGGCTCACCAAGCAGCCCAACAGCGAAATCCCTTTCATTCCGGCGCTGTACGGCAGCGTCGGCCTTTTCTGGTGGGGGATGCAGCGCCGCCGGGGGCAGGGCTGGCTCATCTTCCTGGCCGGCGCGCTGATCGGAGCGGCGATGCTGATCCGGCCGATGGCGCTGGGGCTGGGCGCGCTGCTGGCGCTGCTGCTGTGGGCGTTGGGGGACCACCTCACCCAGCGCAGGCGGTTGGGGCTGATGGCGCTGCTGCTGCTGGGCAACCTGGTAGTCGTGGGGCCGTGGGAGGCGTGGGCCTACGCGCGCAGCGGCGAAATCATTCCGCTGAGCAGCGGCGGCGCGCTGACCGTGCGCGATGGGGTCACCTTCCTGGTGATGCCCAAGGAGTACCGGCAGGGAGTGCCCCTGGCGCCCGATCTGGAGGAGCTGCTGCAAGCGATCTACGCGCGGCGGGCGGAGATGGTCTCGCTGGGCGGCGTGATCGGGGTGACGCTGGAGGAGGGGCGGCAACGGCCGTTGGCGCTGGGCAAACTCATCGCGCTGAAGGCGGCGCGCAGTTGGTACGCCACGGACAGCAACCGGCTGGAACAGATCACGCTGCTGGTACAGGCCGGCTACCTGGCGCTCATCGCCGCGGGGGCGTGGGCGGCCTGGCGGCAGGGCGGCGGCGCGCGGCGGGCCACGCTGCTGGTGGGGGCGCTGGCGCTTTACTTTTGGGCCATGACCATGCTGGTCGTGCCGCTGCTGCGCTACACGCTGCCGGCGATGGGGCTGCTGCTGCTGCTCGCGCCGGGGGCGCTGCGGGAAACGGCGGCGGCGGCGCAGCGGCTGTATAGCGGCGGCGCGGCAAGCATAAATTCACAGAATTTGAACACACTAAAGCGCGATCCGGGAGTAGACTGATAGATAATGAACACACTGCCTTTCGTCTCGATCATCATGCCGGTGCGCAACGAAGCGGCCTACATTGATCGCAGCCTGGGCGCCGTGCTGGCGCAGGATTATCCGGCCGAGCGGCTGGAAATCCTGGTGGTAGACGGCCTGTCGGATGACGGCACGCGCGCCATCATCCAGGCCTACCAGGCGCAGCACGGGCGCGTGCGCCTGCTGGACAACCCGGCGCGGATCGTTGCGCCGGCGCTGAACCTGGCCCTGGCGCGCGCGCGGGGAGACGTGATCGTGCGCGTGGACGGCCACTGCGAAATCGCGCCCGACTACGTGCGGAACTGCGTGACCCATTTGCGCGCCACCGGGGTAGCGGGCGTGGGCGGCCCGATCGAAACGGTGGGCGAGACGTTCACCGCGCAGGCCATTGCCCTGGCCATGAGCGCCTGGTTCGGCGTAGGCGGCTCCGCTTTCCGCACCGTCAAGGATCGGCCGATGCTGGTGGAAACGATCGCCTTCCCGGCCTACACGCGGCGGGCGCTGGCGCGCGCCGGGCGCTTTGACGAAGAGCTGGTGCGCAACCAGGACGACGAATACAACTACCGGCTGCTGAAGCTGGGCGAGAAGCTGCTGCTGGCGCCCGACGTGCGCTCCCGCTACTACAGCCGCGGCGCAGTGCGTAAGCTGTGGCGCCAATATTTTCAGTATGGCTTTTGGAAAGTGCGCGTGCTGCAAAAACATCCGCGCCAGATGCGCGGGCGGCAGTTTGCGCCGCCGCTGTTTGCGGCGACGCTGCTGCTGGGGCTGCTTTTTCCGCCGCTGCTGGCGCTAACGCTCCTGGCCTACACGCTGGCGAACGGGGCGGCGGCGCTGGCGCTGGGGCGGCGGCATGGCTGGCGCTACGCGCCGCTGCTGCTGCTCATCCACCCGACTCTGCACCTGAGTTATGGACTCGGTTTTCTGGTGGGGCTGGCGCGCTTTGGCGGACGCTGGGGCAGCGACACGGCCGTGATCCAACCCCTATGGCAAGAAGGAACCTGCTATGAGTGAGAGAGAAGAGACAAACGGGCGTAAAGGAATTTCGCGGCGGCGCTTTTTGCGCGGAACGGCCGTGGGCGCAGCGGGGGCAGCCGTCCATCTGCTGACGGGCGGGCGGGCCTGGAGCCCTGTCGCCGGCAGCGAAAGCGTTGCGGCGCAGAGCGGCGGCGACCTGCCGTACGTCAACGTGCGCGACGCGCGCTATGGAGCCGCCGGCGACGGCAAACAGAACGATACGGCCGCCTTCCAGGCCGCTATCGACGCCGCCATCGGGGCGCGGACGCCGCTGCTCATTCCGGCCACGCCGGCCTTCTACCGGCTGGATTTAGACGGCGGCGCGCGCGCGCTGGACGTCCACGGCGACCTGATCATCCTGGGGGGTGGGCGAGAGCTGACCACGCTGCGCTTTGCGGCGCCCCAAGCGGCCGCGGGCGAAATCTACGCCGGCTTCCTGGTGCGCAACGGCGTGAATTTTGAGCTGCGCAACCTGCGGCTGGAAGAGCCGGACAAGCCCAGCAGTTTTGAACTGCACGGCGTGACGTTTGAATCGGGCGTCAACGACCACCGGGGATTGATCGAGCGGGTTGACATTGCGGGCTTCAGCCACTGCGTGCACGCACCGTCCGGGGGGGCGGGCAACACGGGCGAGCTGGCGCTGACGCTGCGCGACTGCGATCTGCATCCCGGCTACCGCTACGCGCTGGCGTTGTGGAGCGTCGCCGACGGCCACAAGCGGCTGCACATGGCGGGCTGCCACGTGCACGACAACCAGGATTCGCACCTGGTCTACTGCCACCCGCACAACTCGGTGCACGTGGAAAACTGCCGGTTTGACGGGGCGACGGGCTGGGCCTGGCATTTTCAGGGTTCGGCCGTCGCCAGCCAGCCGGAGTACCAGCGCTTCGTTAACTGCTGGTTTGGGCCACGCAACAGCCGCGGCCTGATCACGCACACGAACGGCCGTGTGCAGGTCAGCAACTGTGTCTTCGAGTGCCGGCCGGCAATCCAGATCCGCTCCGACATCCAGGTGGAAGGCTGCTACTTCACGACCCCACGCGGCGTGGAGGGGTTGGGAACGTTTGTCAGCGCCTACGGCGAGCCGCCCTGGCGCGCCGCTATCCGCGACTGCATCTTCGCGCCGCTGGCGCCCTCGTCGCCGCAGGTCGACCTGCGCCTGGACGACATCGACGTGCTGGTCGAAAATTGCCAATTTTTTAACAGCGCCGTCTCAATCTCGATGCTGGCGACGGGCGGGCGCAACAGCAACACGCTGGTGAGCAACTGCCTATTCCAAAACAAGCGGGAGAGCGCGGCGCACAGCGCGGCCATTTGGGTGCAGGACGGGCTGACGACGGTGCAGGGCTGCCGCTTTGAAGGGCGCTTCGCCGATCCGCGCGGCGCCATCCACTGCGCCGCGGCGGAGACGTTCCCCGGCCCAGCGGCGCGGCTGGAGCTGCACAACAACCTGTTCAGCGCGGCGCCCGACGGCAAAATTGTGCATCTCAACGCGGCCGGGGCCAATACGTGGAGCAACAAGGTCTTCGGGAGCCGCAACGGGATGGCGCTGCAGGCGCCTTACCGGGTGCTCACTATTTCACCGGAAGGCGCGCGCGCGGCGGCGCGCCTGACGCCCACGCCGGGCAGCGCGCCGGACGCGCTGGCGGCGGAGACGGTGCTGGTGGTTAACAGCAATTATGACGCCTACCGCATCAGCGGCGCGGGCACAATCAATACGATTCAGTGGTGGGAGGCGGACGGCCGTTCCAACCCGCTCTTCACCGGCCGCATCACGCTGATCGCCGCGGACGGCTTTACGCTGGCGGAACAGGGCAACGTCAGCCTGGCGCTGGGCGGCGCCGGCCGTTTCGTGGGGCGCGAGCAAAGCATCACGCTCACGTACGACCCGGCGCGCGACCGCTGGTATCCGGCGCAGGAGAACGGGTAATGGCCAGCGCAGCGGTTGATTGCAGACATGAGCCCGCGCGCCTGGCGCAGGTCTACGCGCAGTGGGAGCAGCAGACGGCCGCCAGCGAGCGGTATGCGCTGTGGCAACGGCCGCATCTGTTCGCCATCCAGCAGCGCCAGCGCGCCGTTCTGGAGCTGCTGCGGCAGGCGGGCATGGTCCCGTTGTCCGGGCGGCGAATTCTGGAGCTAGGCTGCGGCACAGGGGGCGTGCTGCTGGAACTGCTGGCCGCCGGCGCGGATCCGGCCGGGCTGCACGGGATCGACCTGCTCAATACGCGCGTGCGGACGGCGCGCGAACGGCTGCCGCACCTGCCCCTGGCCTGCGGCAGCGGGCAGCGGCTGCCCTATCCCGACCGGCGCTTTGACCTGGTTCTACAATTCACGGTGTTTTCATCGATTTTAGATGAGGCAATCGGTTATACTGTGGCGCGAGAGATGCTGCGCGTTCTAAAACCAGGCGGTCTCATCGTGTGGTACGATTTCTGGTTAAACCCGGTGAACAAGCAAACAAAAGGCATCAGGCCGAAGGCGATACGCCGGCTTTTCCCGAACTGCCGCTACACCTGGCAGCGCATCACGCTGGCGCCGCCGCTGGCGCGCCGAGTAGCGCCGATGACGTGGCTGGGCGCGTCCCTTTTGGAGAAGCTACAGCTATTCAACACCCATTACCTGGCAGCTATTCGGCCGTTGTGAGATTGGACCAATCTGGAAACCGCAAGGAACGATCCAAGATGAACGAAACCGCCACACCTCTGCGTACACAGACCATCCCTTTCCAAAGCGCCGTGAAACCCGGATATTTCCGCAGGGTTGACAACGGGCTGCGGCGCGTATTTGACGTCGTGGTGGCGCTGCTCAGCCTGGCGCTGCTGGCGCCCCTCTTTGGCGTCATCGCGCTGCTGGTCAAGCGCGACTCGCCCGGACCGGTTTTTTATTGGGGCAAACGGGTGGGGCGCAACGGCCGTGAATTCAACATCCTCAAGTTCCGCACCATGTACGAAACGGCCCAAAGCTACAGCGGCCCGCGCGTCACCGGGCAGGGTGACCAGCGCATCACGCCGCTGGGCCAATGGCTGCGCGACACGAAGCTCAACGAACTGCCGCAGTTGTGGAACGTGCTCAAAGGCGAAATGAGCTTCGTCGGCCCGCGCCCGGAAGACCGCGCGTTCGTCGCCCATTGGCCGGCCGAAGCGCGCGCCGTGCTGCTCGCCGTGCGGCCCGGCATTACCAGCCCGGCCTCCGTTTTGTTCCGGGATGAAGAAAATATGCTGCAGGCGGGCAACGTCGTGGACGACTATTTGCGCGCCATCCTGCCCAGCAAGCTGCGCCTGGACCTGCTTTACGTGCACCACCGCTCCTTTCTAACCGACCTGGACGTCATCTTCTGGACGCTGCTGGCGCTGCTGCCGCGGCTCAAAACAAAAAAGGTGCCGGAACATTTGCTCTTCTGGGGACCGCTGGCGCGCTTCATCAGCCGCTATTTTTCCTGGTTTGTGCTCGACAGCCTGACCGCCTTTGGCGCGGTCGCCATCACGGGCCTCATCTGGCGCAGCAGCGGCCCGCTGGAATTGGGTATAGGGCTGGCCATCGGCGTGGCGCTGAGCATCGCCCTTATTTTCAGCCTGGTCAACGCGCTGCTGGGCGTGGGGCGCGTGGTCTGGTCAAAAGCCGACATCAACGACGCCCTCTCCGTGGCCGTCTCCACGGGGATGACCACGCTCATCCTGCTCGTAATCAATTATTTCTGGCACCCGCGCACGCTCTACATTCCCACCTGGGGGTCGCGCCTGCTGCCGTCGGGCATGCTGATCGTGATCGGGATGCTCTGCCTGGCGGGCTTTATTGGGCTGCGCTACCGCATGCGCATCATCACCGGGCTATCGGCGCACTGGATCACGCTGCGCGGCAACGGGGCGCTGATGGGCGAGCGCGTGCTGATCGTGGGCGCGGGCGAAGCGGGTGAGCTGGCGGCGCATTTGCTGCGCACGGGCAGCCTGTCGAACGCCTTTACGATTGTGGGCATGGTGGACGACGCGCCGCGCAAGCAAGACGTGCGCATTAGCGGCTGCCGCGTGCTGGGGCGCACGGCCGATATTCCTCGGCTGACGCACCTGCACGACGTGGGGCTGGTTTTGTTCGCCATTGAGAATATCGGGCTGGCGGAACGGCAGCGCATCTTGAACCTGTGCCGCGCGGCGCGCGCGCAGACCGTCATTGTGCCGGACCTGCTGGCCGCGTTCCGGGCGCAGCTGCCCGGCGCAGTGAATGCGGCCGCCGCGGTGCAGGCGCCACGGCTGCAGGATTGGCTGACGGAAATCGACGCCTTGATGGAGGCGGAAGCGTGGAACGCCGCCCACCAGAAGCTGCACGAGATGCAGCAAATGATGGAGCTGGCGCCATGAGAGACGCTTTCTGGAACGGGAAACGGGTGCTGGTGACGGGCGCAGGCGGCTTCATCGGCAGCCACCTGGTGGAGGAGCTGGTGCAGGCCGGGGCGACGGTGCGCGCCTTTGTGCGCTACACCTCGCGCGCAGACGTGGGGCTGCTGCGCCATCTGCCGCCGGCGGCGCGCGCCGCCCTGGAGCTGATCGCGGGCGATCTGCGGGATGCACACGCGGTGAACCAGGCGACGGCGGGCTGTGAGATCGTCTTCCACCTGGGGGCGATTATTTCCATTCCGTATTCGTACCGCCACCCGGCGGAAACGGCCGCCACCAACGTCATGGGCACGCTCAACGTGCTGCAGGCCTGCCGGGCGCACGGGGCGCGGCTCATTCACACCTCCACCAGCGAGGTGTACGGCACGGCGCTGCGCACGCCGATGGACGAAACGCACCCGCTGCAGGGGCAGTCGCCCTACTCGGCCAGCAAAATCGGCGCCGACAAGCTGGTGGAGAGCTACGTCTGCGCGTTTGAGCTGCCGGCGGTGACGGTACGGCCGTTTAATACCTACGGTCCGCGCCAATCGGCGCGCGCCGTCATTCCCACTATCATCACCCAGGCGCTCACGCAGGAAACGGTCATGCTGGGGGCCCTGACCACGCGGCGCGATTTCACCTACGTGGCCGACACGGTCAACGGCTTTTTGCAGGCGGCGCAGAGAGACGCGGCGCTGGGGCAGGTGCTGAACCTGGGTTCCGGGGCGGAGGTGACGATTGGCGAGCTGGCGCAGTTGATAATCGGGCTGATCGGCCGTCCGGTGACGATCCACACCGACGTGCAGCGGCTGCGGCCGCAAAAATCGGAAGTGCTGCGGCTGCTGGCGGACAACGGCCGCGCGCGTGAACTGATCGACTGGACGCCGCAAACCGCGCTGGGGCAAGGGCTGGCAGCAACCATCGCCTGGGTGCGGGACAATCTGGAGGCGTACCGGATTGGCCGGTACGAGATTTGAGGGTAGACCTATGAAAGCAGTCATTCTGGCCGGCGGGAAAGGGACGCGGTTACGGCCGTATACCAAAATTCTCCCCAAGCCCTTGATGCCCATCGGCGACATGCCGATTTTGGAAGTGCTGCTGCGGCAGATGAAGCTGGCCGGCATCCACGAAGCCGTGCTCACCGTGGGCCACCTGGCCGAATTTCTGCGGCTCTTTTTCCAGGACGGCGCGCGGCTGGGGATGCAAATCAGCTACAGCTACGAAGAGACGCCCCTGGGCACGGCCGGGCCGCTCACGCAGGTGCAGGGGCTGGAAAGCACCTTCCTGGTCAGCAACGGGGACGTGCTCACCACGCTGCGCCTGCGCGACCTGCTGGACTACCACCGCGCCAACGGGGCCGCGGCCACGATCGCCATGCACAAGCGCCAGGTCCACATCGACCTGGGCGTGATTGAGCTGAACGGCGCCAACGAGGTCCACGGCTACATCGAGAAACCCAGCTACGACTTTATGGTCAGCATGGGCATTTACGTGTTTGAGCCGCGCGTGCTGGACTACATCCCGCCGCGGCAGCGTTTTGACTTCCCTGAGCTGGTGCAGCGCCTGCTCGACGCGGGCGAGCGCGTCGTGGGCTTCCCGTTTGAGGGCTATTGGCAAGATTTGGGGCGCGCGGACGATTACGAGCAGGCGATTCTTGATTTTGACCGGCTGCGCGAACAGTTTTTACCGACCGTTTACCAACCGGCAGCCGCCCCCGCGGCGCCGGCGCAGGCGTCGCGCAAGGCGCGACCCATAGCGAAAGCGAAGGCAGGCAATGGACTGGCGTATCCCCCTGGCTGACATGGATTTGGGGCCGGAAGAAGAAACGGCCGTGCTGGCCGTGCTGCGCAGCCGCTGGCTCACCATGGGCAGCGTCACGGCGCAGTTCGAGGCGGAGTTCGCCCAATTTGTGGGCGTGCGGCACGCCATCGCCGTTACCAACTGCACCGCCGCGCTGCATCTGGCCGGGCTGGCGCTGGGGTGGGGGCCAGGCGACGAAGTCATCGTACCGGCGCTTACCTTCGTGGCCACGGCCAACGCCGTAACCTACAGCGGCGCTACGCCCGTCTTCGCCGATATTACCGGCGAAGAGGACTTCAGCCTCGACCCGGCGGACGTGGCGGCCAAAATCACGCCGCGCACGCGCGCCATCGTCGTCGTGCACTACGCGGGCTACGCCTGCGACATGGGCCAGATTGCGGAGATTGCCCGGCAGCATGGGCTGGCAATCGTGGAGGACGTGGCGCACGCACCGGGCGCGGCGCTGAACGGCCGTATGCTAGGCGCCTGGGGCAACGTCGGCTGCTTCAGCTTCTTCTCCAACAAAAACATGAGCACCGGCGAAGGGGGCATGCTCACCACCGATGACGACGGGCTGGCGCAGCAGCTGCGCCTGCTGCGCGCGCACGGCATGACCAGCCTCACCTGGGAACGGCACAAGGGCCACGCCTGGCGCTACGACGTCGTTGCGCCCGGCTATAACTACCGCATCGACGAACTGCGCGCCGCCATCGGCCGGGTGCAGTTGCAAAAGCTGCCCCAGAACAACGCGCGGCGGCGCGCGCTCAACGCGCAGTACGTCGCGCAGCTTGGCGCGCGAGCGCCCCAGGTCGACGTCCCGTACAGCGTCCATCGCGGGGTGGCGGCCTGCCACATTCGGCCGATTCTGCTCCCGGAAGGGGTTGAACGCCAGCTCTTCATGGCCGCCATGCAGACGCAGGGCATCCAAACCAGCATTCACTATCCGCCTGTGCACCAATTCACGCAGTACCAAAAGCACAGAACCACGCCCCTGGCGCTGCCGCGGACCGACGCCGTCAGCCGGCGCGAGGTCACGCTGCCGCTTTATCCCGCCATGACCGACGCCGACGTGGCCCAGGTCGTGGAGGCCGTCCGCAGCGCGCTGCAGGCGGCAATCGCCTCATCGTAACGGAAGGTAGTTATTATGGAACTAAAATTATTGCTGTTGCTCATCAAAAAATGGATTTGGGTCTTGCTATTTGGCGTGCTGGCCGGCGCCGGGCTGGGATACGCCTACAGCTATTATCAAATCCCCATCTATGAATCGCTTACCAAGGTCATGGTCATGCAGGCGCCAGAAAGCCCGCTTTCCAAAGTAAACAACCTCAGCGACCAGGAACTGGCCCAGACCTATATTCAACTGCTGACGACCCAGCCGGTGCTTGAAGCAACCAGTGCGCAGGTTAACGTGAATGTGCGCAGCCGCCAGATCAGCGCGCAGCAAATTCGCGGGACGCGCCTGCTGGAAGTGCGCGTACGCGACAGCGACCCTGAGCGCGCGGCGCAAATTGCCAACACGCTGGTCAGCGTGCTCATTGAGCAAAATGACGCCTTGCAGGCTACGCGCTTCTCCTCCTCGGAGGAAAGCTTGCAGGCTCAGGTGGCACAAATTGAACAGCAAATGACCACCTTGCAGTTCGACATCGACCAGCGGTCAGAAGCGAGCCAGGAGAGCGTGCAGCAGGAAACGGAACAGAGCAAGCGCACCCTGGAAACGCAAATCTACGTGCTGCTGGCCGAGACGGTGAGCATTGAGCAAGAAATCGACGCGCTGACGCCGCGCGCCACGCTGCCCAGCGAGCTGCCTCCGCCGCTCACGCCCAGCCAGCGGGAGGCCATGCGCCAGCTCCAAACCGAGCTCGCGCAGAAAAAGTTCGCGCTGGAGCTGGCGCGGCAAACTTACTTTGACCTGGTGCTGCCGGGGCGCGCCGGTTCAGCCAGCAGCGCAAATCAGGATTTGCAGGGTCAGCAGCAAGCCAGCCTGGCCCTCTACCAGCAAATATACTCCAGCCTGCTGAGCAACTACGAGTCAGTACGGCTGGCGCGGCTGCAAAACACGCCGAACGTGGTGCAGGTTGAACGCGCAGCGCCGGCCGGCGCGCCCGTGCAGCCCCGGCCGTTGGTCAACACCGTTCTGGGCGCGGCCTTGAGTTTGCTGCTCGTGGGCAGCATCGCCTTTCTGCTGGAGTATCTGGACGACACGCTGAAAACCCCGGCCGATATTAGCAGCGTGCTGGGCTTACCGGTGTTGGGCTACGTGGCCAGCAGTTCAGAACTTGAAGAAAGTCATGAACTACCGTTCGTTGCGCAAAATCCGCGCGCGCCCATTGCGGAAGCATTCCGCGGCCTGCGCACCAACCTGGAGTTTGCCAGCGTCGATAAGCCACTCAAAACTATCCTGATTACCAGCCCTGGCCCGTCGGAAGGCAAATCGACGATTGCCGCCAACCTGGCCGCTGCAATCGCCCAGGGCAATAAGCGCGTCATTTTGCTGGATGGGGATTTACGCCGGCCGCGCGTGCACCGCATGCTAGGGATGTCAAACCACGTCGGGCTGAGCGAAATCTTTCGCGGCCAGTCGGACGTGCGCGACGTAGCGCGCTACACCAAGGTCCGCAACCTGGCGGTCATTACCAGCGGCAGCCTGCCGCCGAACCCGGCCGAACTGCTGGGGTCAGATAAAATGACCCAGATATTGGAGCGCCTGGAAGAGTCAGCCTCCATCGTGGTAATTGACAGCCCGCCCTTTGTGGTGGCCGACGCATCTGTGTTGGCGTCCAAAGTGGATGGGGTGGTGCTCGTGATCCAACCGGGCCGCACGCACGCCGAAACCGCAAAGGCGATTCTGGAACAGTTGAACCGCGCCGGCGCGCGGGTGGTGGGGGTTGTGCTCAACCGCATTCCGCGCCAGGGGGCCGACTACTACGGCGGCTACCGGTACTACCATTACGACAGCGACAAGAGCTATTCGTACGAGGGCAACGTTCAGCAGGCTAGCGCGCGCAGCAACGGCCGTCTTCTAGGCAAATTCTGGCAGAAAAACGACCGGTTGGCCGACGAGATCGGCCAGTAGACAGGTTACATCCATCCCCTCTGGCCAGGGCGGGCCGGGACCAGTTCCCGGTCCGCCTTTTTGCTTGGGCGGCACAGCGACTATTCACGCGAAATTCACACCCTTTTCACTGGACAGCTATTTTGACCGTAAGATGAGCTTGCTATGATTCCAACATGGCAGCCGAGGCCTCATCCGGCAGGCTGCCTGACAGAGGGCCATGCAGACAATTTCTGAAGCACCCCAAATCAGCCCTAACGGCCCACATGCGGCGACAGAAAGTGCAAATGGTGCACAGCCGCGTAAACTATGCCCCTGCCTGGGGACGCTGGCGGATGAAGATACGGCGCTGGCTTTCCCATCGGAAGCCAACCGCTGCTACCGGCTCAAAAAAGCAATGCCGGTGAATATCAGCCACCAACACACCTACTGCCTTACGCCGGAATACGCGGCCTGCCCCGTCTTCCGTCAAAGCGGAATGGGCGCCGGGCTGCGCATGCCGCCCGCGCCTGCCGGCCCCAGTCCGGCGTGGCCGGCTGCGCCGCAGCGCAGCCGGCGGCTGCGCATCGCGGGAGTTATCCTGGCCGGACTGCTGGCGCTGGTCGCAGTCGGCTTATGGCAAAGCGGGAATGGACGCAGCGAGACAGCGCCGGGCGCGGAAGATCAGGCCCCACGCGCCATATTGGCATCGCCGCCGGCGCCAACAGACGCGCCCCCTACAGGCGCGCCGACGGCCGTGCCGGACGGCGCAACGCCGCCCGGCGCCGCGATCGTCATGACGGCAACAGAGACGGCGCTCCCCAGCCTGACGCCGAGCGCTTCTCCCTCGCCGACCGGCACTGCGACCGGCACTGCGACCGCCACGGCCACGGCTACCAGCACGCCATCGCCGACGCCGACGGCGCCCGCCACCGCTACGCCGGTGGTTGCGACGCCTACGGCCGTTGTTTGCTATCCCCCGGCCGGTTGGGTCATCCACGTCGTGCAGCGCGGGGAGACGCTGGCCATCCTGGCGCGCAGCCGCGGCACAAGCATCGACCGCATCATGGCGGCCAACTGCCTGACGAGCAGCCTGATTTTTGCAGGGCAGCGGCTCTACCTGCCGCCCGCGCCGGTTATTATTCCACCCACGGCCGCGCCTCCCACCGCGCCGCCGCCAACGCAGCCGCCGCCGCCGACCAGCCCGCCGCAGCCAACGGCCGTGCCGCCGCCAACGGCCGCGCCGCCAACACAGCCGCCGCCAACAGAACCACCGCCGCCGCCGCCAACAGCGCCGCCAGAGCCTACAAAAACGCCGCCGCCGCTGCCCTGAGCGCGCCGGCGGGAGGGCGGTGCGGACGCCCTTTGAATTAACGTTAGCATGAAAAGAGAGCTTGCCACATGGACGAATGGGATCAAATATTTAGCGGGAATGTGCAAAAGGAACCTGTGCACCAATGCCCACTCCTGGGGACGCTGGCAGACCGGAATACCGCGCTAGCCTTTCCCAGCGAGGCCAATCATTGTTACAAAATTGACAAACCCACTATCATCGACCTGGACCACCAGAAAATCTATTGCCTGCCAGGCCGGCATGGCCAGTGCCCCATCTTCCTGGGCCGCGCAGCGGCGCGTGAGGCCAGCGCGCCGGTTCCGATCGCCGCGCTAAACACCCTCTCGCCAGCCCAGCTTCTGGCCGCGCAGCCGCGCTGGCGGCGCTGGTCGGTTGTTGGGCCGCTAACGCTGTTGGTTGTGGGCTTGCTGGTCGGTTTAGGCTTGTTACTCTGGCAGCCGGATGGGCACGTGCGCGAAGCGTCGAACAGCCTGGCGGCGGTCAAACCGGTTTTTGCAGACGTGGACGGGGAGCAGGCGGAGGCTGTCGCCGCCGCGGAGCGGCTGCCGGCGCGCGCAGGCGCGGCCAGCACGGCCGACGAACCGCCCACGGTCGCGGCGCCGGCCACGGTCGCGGCGCCGCCCACGGTCAATTTGGCCAGCATCGCAACGCCATCACCAACGGCAGCCCCAACAGAGGTCGTTCCCACCGCCACAGCTATTTCTACCGCCACGGCCGTACCTACCGCCGCCGCGGCTGCGCCAATCGTCACGCTGCCCACCGCGCAGGCCTGGCCCGCCGCGCCCACGGCCCAGCCC
>Ga0114946_10000700_pt1 | contig 22456 bp, 22 predicted proteins | sample WalLakDeSediment_FD_88676 | JGI IMG/M metagenome (GOLD analysis project Ga0114946, IMG submission 88676) | Lake sediment microbial communities from Walker lake, Nevada to study Microbial Dark Matter (Phase II) - Walker Lake 11/02/13 Deep Sediment | ecosystem: Environmental > Aquatic >...
GGGCTCTGCGTCGAGCTTCTCCAGGCGCAGCACGTCGCCCTGCTGGACGCGGTACTGCTTGCCGCCGGACTCGATGATCGCGAACATGGCTCTCCTACCTCCGGTGCCCGCGGCCGGCGATGGCCGGGGTTGGGGCGACGTGCGAACGTGCACGCACCGCTTGGGCTCCGAGGCCTGGCAGGCGTCCGACCGTTCGATGGCCGATCGCGCCCGCGGGCGCGCCGGTCCAGAACCAGAAGCTTAGCAGACCGACTGCGGGCTAGGCAAGCCGCTGCATGGGTTCAGGTCTCGCGGTCCCCGGCGGGACCACTGCCGGTGCCTCGCGCGCCAGCCGCGAGGGCCACCAGACCCGCGCACCGATGTCGTAGAGCAACCCAGGGACGAGGAACGAGCGCACGACCAGCGCGTCGACCAGGACACCAAAGGCCACGATGAAGGCGATTTGTGCCAGGAACAGCAGCGGGATGACCGCCAGCGCCGCGAAGGTGGCGGCGAGCACGATGCCGGCGGAGGTGATCACGCCACCGGTCACCCGCAGCCCGACGATCACGGCGGGCCGGGTGCCGCGCACGAGCGCTTCCTCGCGCACGCGGCTGGTGAGGAAGATGTTGTAGTCGATGCCCAGCGCGACCAGGAAGACGAAGGCGAACAACGGCACGACGGGGTCGGCGCCCGGCCAGCCCAACAGGTGCTCGAAGACCAGCCCTGCGATGCCGAGCGTCGAGAAGAACGACAGCACGGTGGTCGCCATCAGCACGAGCGGCGCGATCACCGACCGCAGTAGGAGCATGAGCATGGCGGTGATCACCAGCAGCACCAGTGGGATGATCACCCACAGGTCGCGGTTGGCCGCCGCCCGGGTATCGAGGTCGGTGGCGGTACTCCCGCCGACCAAGGCGAGCGGGTCGACACGGCGCACCACCGCGCGCAGCTCGCGCACCACGGCGATCGCCTCGTCACTGTCCGGCGCGAAGGCGAGCGTCACCTGCAGTTCGACGAGTTCGCGGCCGTCGACCACGGCCACCAGGGGCGGCCGGTCGGCGGGCGGGCCCGCGACGACGGGGGTACGCAGCACCGCCGTGTCCACGCCTTCGACGGCCGTGACCGCCGCCAGCAGCGGCTCGGCTAGATCGGCAGCCGCGATGACGGCGGCAGGCGCGCCCGAGCCCGCCGCGAAGAAGCGCGCCTGGGCGGCCTGGCCGGCCACCGATTCGGTCTCACCGAGCACGACCTCGGTCTGCGGCACGCCGTTGGCCTGGAACGCGGGCGCAAAGGCCGCGGCGACCAGCAGGACGGCGCCGGTCATGACCCACACGTGCCGCGGGCGGCGTGCCACCAGGTCGGCGACGCGCGCCCAGAAGCCGCGGGTGTGTACGACCGGTGACGCGCGCAGCGGTGTGGACGCCAGCCGCGGTCGGAACGGGAAGAAGGCGCCACGACCGAACAGCGCCAGCAGCGCCGGCAGGAACGTGAGCGCCGCGAGCATTGCGACGGCGATGCCGGCCGCCGCCACTGGCCCAAGCGCTTTGTTGGAGTTGAGGCCGGAAAGCAGCAGCGTCATCACGCCCGCGATCACCGTGCCACCAGAGGCCAAGATCGGCTCGAAGGCGCCACGCCAGGCCTTGCGCGTGGCGACCAGCACGTCGGCCTCGGCGCGCAGTGCCTCGCGGTAGCGCGACACCAGCAGCAGTGCGTAATCCGTGGCCGCCCCGATGACCAGGATGAACAGGATGCCCTGCGCCTGGCCGTTGAGCGTGATCCAGCCCTCGCGCGCCATGACGAACACGACGATCACGGCCACGGAGAGCGCGGCGACCGCGGAGAGCAACACGAGGAGCGGTAGCACCGGGCTGCGGTAGACGATCAGCAGGATCAGCAAGACGGAGATCACCGTCACCAGCAACAGCAGTCCGTCGATCTCGCCGAACGACTCCACGAGGTCGGCGATGAAGCCCGCGGGGCCGGTGACGAACGCTGTGGTGCCCGCCGGCATGTCGCTCAGCTCCTCGCGGATCTCGGCCACGATCTCGGGTGCCGAGCCGACGATGCCGACGAAGGCCTGCAGCGCGAGCGGGTCGCCGGTCATGCTGCGCTCACGCGAAGGGATCAGCGGCGACGCAACGCCGACCCCCTCGAAAGCGCCGATCGCCTGGAGGCGCGCCGCCAAGTCGTCGCGGGCAGCCGCCGCGATCCCGGTCTCGTCGACGAAGACGAGGATCGCCGGCGGCGCGACGTCGTCGCTGAAGGCCTGCTGCAGCGCCAGGGCCCGTGTCGACTCGGCCGTGCTGGGCAGGAAGTCGGTCGGGGACTGCGACTGAACCTCGGCCAGGCGGCCGAACAGGGGGCCGCCGATGCCGGCACCCGCCAACCACACCACGACGGCCAACAGCGGCCACCACCATCTTCGGATCCAACGCACGTCGCTGCCTCCCCTGTGGACGAGAGCGCTGCCGTCCGTCGCTCGGACGGTCACACTCGTCCCCCGACGAAGGTTGACCCGAGAACGACCTAACCTTTGGTAGGCCAGGATGCGGCGCGGCCCACGTTCGCGAGGATCACCCCAGCGCCGCCCGCTGCCCGGCCCTCAACCCGCCGCCACCCACAGCGTCCCCAGGAACAGCAGCCAGACGACGAAGAGCACGCCCACGTTGAGGCTGAGGTCACGCGTCTCCCGCTGGATGCGTCGCCGCGCCATCAGCGCGAGCTCCTCGCCCCCAGCGGCCTTGGCCACGTCGCCGAGGTCGCGCACGACCCCCACCTGCAGCTGTTGGCTCTCGTCGAGCCGCCGGCTCTCGTCGAGCCGCCGGCCGATCTCGCGGGTCACACGCTCCGCCACCTGCCAATGCAACGACAGGCGCTCCGCGAGCGCCAGCACGCGCACCCTCAGCCGTACCCACATCCGGCGGGTGACGACCGGCGGTCGCGTGGTCGCGGCCATCAGCACCTCGCGCTCGTGCGCCAGAAGGCGGCGCGCGCTGGCTTCGAGGGCATCGCGCTCCGCTGCCACCCAGCGCACCGCGGCGGAGCCCGCCGCGATGGCGGCCGCGATCAGCCGATCGAGCGAGAGCCACATCGGCGGCTGGCGGTCGAAGACGTGCCAGCGCGCCGCGGCCCACGCCACCACGACCCCGAGCGAGAGCGCCGTGGCGGCGGCCCGCAGGTCGCCGGCGTGGCCGATCGGCGACGTCAGGTAGCGCTCGACGCCACCCGCGGGCGTGCCGAAGGCCTCGAGGGCGGTGGCGATGAGCGGCGCCAGCAGCTGCGGCCTCAGGCCCAGCGTCACGACGGCGGCGGCCATGGCTGCCATCGCGGTCCGCATCCGCCACGAAGCCTCGTGCACGTGGCCGCCGAGATCGGCGCGCGGCACGCCGAGGAAGGTCAGCGACACGAGCTTGATCAGGGCGGCCGCCGTGCCGATGGTCGTCAGCGTGAACACGCGCTCGGCCCAGGCCAGCGCCGCCAGGTGGTGGTGGCCCTCCGCGTACTCGAGCGCATGGTGCAGCACGCTCTTGCTGACGAAGCCGTTCAGGCCCGGGACGCCGGCGATGCCGCCCACCGCGATCAGCACGAGCGCGAAGGTCCACGGCATCCGCCGCCACAGGCCCCCGAGCCGGCGCATGTCGCCGACGCCGGTCGCGTGGATGACGGCCCCTAGGCCCAGGAACAGCAGCCCCTTGAACAGGGCGTGGTTGACGACGTGCATCAGCGTGCCCGTCCAGCCGATGCCGCCGCTCTCCCCCAGGTAGGCGGCGGAGCCGATGCCGACGAGGATGAAGCCCATCTGGCTGACGCTGCTGTAGGCGAGCAGACGCTTCGCCTCGAACTGCCACAGCGCCATGACGACGCCGGCGAACATCGTCACGCTGCCCAACCCCAGGACGGCCAGGGCGATCGTCTCCGCCTGCAGCCAGACCGCGGGCGAGGCGTCCGGTCCGCCCGCGAAGAGGCCGCCCACCGTCCGCAGGATGCCGTAGGCGCCAGCCTTGATCATCAGCCCCGACAGCAGCGCGCTCGCCGGTGCGGGGGCCGCCGTGTGGGCGTCGGGCAGCCAGATGTGCAGGCCGAGCACACCGGCCTTGACGCCGAAGCCGAGCACCAGGAGCGCCGCCGCCACCATCCGCATCGTCTCGCGACCGGGCTCGAGGGCGAGCGCCACGCCCAGCTCGCCGCCGCCGAGGCCCTGCACGATCAGGGCGCCGGTCAGGACGGCGAAGCCGCCGAGCAGCGTCAGCACGAGGTACTTCAGGCCCGCGCGCTCGGCGGCCTTGCCGCCGACGTGCACGACGAACAGGTAGGCGGCCAGGCCCAGCCACTCGAAGAAGACGTACAACGTGATCAGGTCGCCCGCGACGACGATGCCGATCATCGCCGCCAGCGTCAGCAGGCTGGTCAGGTGGTAGCGGCGCTCCTTGCCGTCGTGGTGGAGGTAGTCGATCGCGTACAGGGAGGCGCACGACCACACGAAGGTGGTGACGAGCGCGAAGGTGAGGCCGACGCCGTCGAGCGCGAAACCGAGCTCGCCGAGCACCGCCGGGACGCTCATGGTCAGACGCCCGTGCGCCAGCACCGCCGGCAGCAGCGAGGCCACGCCCGCGAAGGACGCGGCGGCGGCGGCGGCGACCAGCGCGCCCATCGCCTTGCGGCCCAGGCGCTCGACGACCCACAGCAGGGGGACCGCGGCGAGCGGCACCAGCAGCACGAGCACGGGACCGACGTGCGTCATCGCGTCAACCCCCACCGAACCAGGCGGCCACCGCCAGCTGTGCGAGGTCCAGCGGGAAACCGCCGTAGTGCGAGCCGAGCCCGAACACGATCGTCAGGGCCGCGGCGACCAGCGTCGGTGCGAGCATCGTTGCCGGCGCCTCGCGGCCGCTGCGCCCGGCGGTCGGCCCGGCCGGAGCGAAGTAGACGACATACACCACGGGCAGCAAGTAGGCGGCGGCGAGCAGGGCGCCGGCCAGCAGCACCGCCAGCCCGATCCCGGCGTCCACCTCGAGCATGCCCACGCCGAGCCACCACTTGCTGACGAAGCCCGAGAGCGGCGGCACGCCGATCATGCCGAGAACGGCCAGCGTGAAGGCCGCCGCCGTCAGCGGCATGCGGGCCCCGATGCCGCGCAACTCGCCGACACGGCGGCCGCCGCCGGCGTGGATCCACAGGCCCGCGCAGAAGAACAGCGTGCCCTTGAGGAACGCGTGGTGGACGAGATGCACGAGCGCCCCGGCCATCACGCCAGAGCCCAACAGCGACACCGCCAGGGTCAGGTAGCCCATCTGGCTGATCGTCGAGTAGGCCAACCGCCGCTTCAGGTCGTCCTGGCCGATCGCCAGCAGCGCGCCCACCAGCACGGTGACGGCCGCGATCGCGGTCAGCCAGGACGCGACGCCCAGCGCTCGGACCAGATCGGCGCCGAACACGTCCAGGGCCACGCGCATGATGCCGAACGCGCCGGCGGCGACCATCACGCCCGAGAGGACCGCAGAGAACGGCGCCGGCGCCGCCGGGTGGGCATCGGGCACCCAGCCGTGGAGGGGCACCAGGGCGGCCTTGACGCCGAAACCCGCGACGAAGCACCAGAAGGCGGCGAGGAGCTGGCCGCGCGAGACGTCCGCGGCGAGGAAGCCGCCGGCCACGAACGTCAGGTCCCCGGCCAGGAAGTAGGTCAGCAGGATACCCGCGAGCACCAGGCTCCCGCCGACGAGGATGTAGGCGATGTACTTCGCGCCCGCCCGTATCGCCTCGGGCGTCTGCTCGTGGACCACGAGGGCGTAGGTCAGCACCGAGAAGGCCTCGTAGAAGATCAGGAAGGTGAGCAGGTTGCCCGCGTACGCCACACCGAGGGTGCACGAGAGCGAGGCCATCAGGAAGGCGAAGTAGCGCGACCAGCGTGGCCCGCGGTGGACGTAACCGAACGAGAACACCAAGGCCAGCAGGCCCAGGGCCGCCACCGTGGCCCCGTAGAGCGCGCCGGGCGCGTCCACCCGCAGCACCATCCACAGCGTCGGCGTCATGTGCAGCACGAAGAGCTCCGGCAGCCTGCCGGCGACGACGTCGCCGACGATCGCCAGGGCGACCGCGAGGGCGGCGACGGCGGGCGCCACCAGAGCGACGACGCGCCAGCGCTCGGACAGGCGGCCGACGGAGACCGCGACGACGCCGACGAGCGGCAGGGCGACGGCCACGCCGGGCCACCAGGAGCTCACGACCCCCAGGCCGCCCACGAGACCGACGGCGGAGGTCACGGGCCGACCCCTCGCGGCGCGAAGAAGCTCTCGACCGCCACCTGCGCGACCGAGCCCGGCATCCCGGGCACCTCGGCGGTCACGCCGAGCAGCAGCACGTACGCTGCGCAGATCACGATCGGGATCAGCAGGGTCTTGGGCGTCTCGAAGTGGCGGCCCGGCTCCAGCGGCGGCCACGGCTCCTTGGCGGGCCGGAAGTAGGCGCGGTGCAGGATCGGGAAGAAGTACCCGGCGTTGAGCAGCGAGCTGGCGATCAGCACCAGCACGAACCACCAAGCGTCCGCCTCCAGCGCGCCGAGCGCGAGGTACCACTTGGTGATGAAGCCCGCGGTCAGCGGCACCCCGACGAACGACAGCGACGCGATCGTGAACGCCGCCATGCTCCAGGGCATGCGTGCGCCGATGCCGTCGATCTCGCTGACGTACTTCTTGCCCGTGGTGCGGGTGATGGCCCCGACCACGAAGAACATGGTGATCTTGGCGAAGGCCTGGTTGGCGATGTGCAGGACGGCCGCCGTCGCCGCCAGCGGGGTGAGCAGCGCGGCCCCGAGAACGATGTACGAGAGCTGGCTGATCGTCGAGTAGGCGAGGCGGCGCTTGAGGTGGTCCTGCGTGAGGGCGATCGTCGAGGCGGCCACGATCGTGAAGCCCGCCAGCAGGGCCAGCGGCGTCGCGAAGCCGAGCTGTTGCAGGAGCTCGACCCCGAACACGTTGTAGATGACACGCGTGACCCCGAAGGCGCCCACCTTCACCACCGCGACCGCGTGCAGCAGAGCGCTGACCGGCGTGGGCGCGACCATCGCGATCGGCAGCCAGCCGTGCAGCGGCATGACCGCGGCCTTGACGCCGAAGCCGATGATCAGGCAGAGGAAGATGACCGCCAGCGTCCCGACGCCGCTCTCCAGGCCGAGGATGCCGGGGGCCGCGAAGGTCAGGGTGCCGGCGGCGTTGAGCGTCATCACCGCGCCGACCAGCGCGAAGCCGCCGCCGATCAGCGTGTAGGTCAGGTAGATGCGGCCGGCGCGCAGCGCCTCGCGCGTCTCGGCGTGGACGACCAACGGGTAGGTGCAGATCGTCAGCGTCTCGTAGAACAGGAAGAAGGTCAGCAGGTTCTCGGCGAACGCGACGCCCACCGTCGTGGAGACGCACAGGGCGAAGAAGCCGAAGAAGCGCACGCGGTCCCGGTCGCCCTGCATGTAGCCGATCGCGTAGATCGTGGTGAACACCCACAGCGTCGACGAGACGAGCGAGAAGAACATGCCGTAGGCGTCCGCCCGGAAGCCGATGCCGATGCCGGGGGTGAACTCGACGAACTGGTAGACGTACACGACGCCCTGAAGCGTCCCGGGCAGCATGGAGAGGACCAGCGCCATCTTGATGAAGGCCGCCAGGAACGTGAAGAAGCGACGCCAGAAGATGCTGCGCCCGAAGCCGAACACCAGGCCGGCGCAGAGGAACGACACGAACGGCGCCAGGATCGGCCGGACGTCGACGACCTCCACGTCACTGCCCCCAGAACGGCAGCAGGTCGAGGACCGCCGGCTCGACGAAGTTCAGCGGGATGCCCCCGAGCACCCCGAGAATCAGGCACAGGGACGCGAGCAGCACGACCGGCCCGCGCATCGACCAGGGCGTCTCGCTCGCCTGCGCGACCTCATCGTGCACCGGCTTCTGGAAGTAGAACGCGTTGAGCATCCGGATGTAGTAGATGAAGATGAACAGCGCACCGAACACGAGCGCGAACCCGAACGGCGCCTGGTTCGCCTCGAACGCGCCGAGCGCGATGTACCACTTGCACACGAAGCCGGCCGTGGGCGGCAGCCCGACGATCGACACCGCGCCGATCGCCATGGCGGCCGACGTCTGCGGCATCGTGCGGGCGATGCCGCGCAGGTCCGACAGCGTCCGGAAGCCGGTCTGGTGGATGATCGAGCCGGCGGCGAGGAAGAGGGTAGCCTTGATCAGGGCGTGGTTGAACACGTGCACGGAGGCGCCGATGACTGCGTACGGCGAGGCCAGCCCGAGCCCGAGCACGATGTAGCCGATGTTCGAGATCGTCGAGTAGGCGAGCATGAGCTTGATGTCGTCCTGGAAGATGGCGAAGAACGCGCCCATCACGATCGAGACCGCGCCCAGCCACACCAGGGCCAGGTTGAACGCCCCGAGCTCGAGCACCTCGGCGCCGAAGTAGATCTGGTAAATCCGCAGCATCCCGACGATGCCGACCTTGACGACCATCCCAGAGAGCACCGCGCTGACGGGGCTCGGGGCGATCGCGTGGGCGTCGGGCAGCCAGACGTGGACCGGGAACATCGCCGCCTTGACCATGAACGAGACGGCGAAGGCCGCGAATGCCACCATCACCGCGGTGCCGCTGCCGATCTCGCCGAGCCCCAGGGAGACGTCGGCCATGTTGAGGCTGCCGGTGAGGACGAACAGCTGCGCCGTCGCGAAGAGCATGAGGAGCGACGACACGGCGCCGATGAAGAGGTACTTGAGGGCCGCGAACGCGGCCAGGCCGCGTCCGCCGACCGCCACCAGGGCGTAGCTCGACAGCGACACGACCTCGGTGAAGACGAACAGGTTGAAGAGGTCGCCGGTGACGCAGAAGCCGATCATGCCCCCGGCGTTCAGCAGCAGCAGCGCGTAGAACGGCGGCCGCCGTTCGTCGGGCATCACGTGGTCGAGGTAGCGCCAGGAGAACGGCACGATGACGACGAACAGCACCGCCAGCGGCAGCACCCAGGCGCTGAAGTGGTCGAAGCGCAACTCGATGCCGTAGGAGGCCGCCCAGCCGCCGAGCTCGTAGGAGAACGGGCCGCGGGCGAGGAGTTCGGCCACGAGGCCCGAGGCGAGGACCGCGGTCACCAGCAGCACGCCCCAAGCCCAGAAACCGGCCACCCGCGGGTGGCGGACGGCGACCGCTGGGGTGAGCGCGGCGCCAACGAGGGGCAGCACGATCACCCACGGCAGCGCCTCGGCCCACGGGCCCGTCACGGCAGCTCCTTGAGCTCGTCGATCTCGATCGTGCCGAAGTGGGCGTGGATCTGCACGATCAGCGCCAGCGCCACGGCGGTCACGCTGACGGCCACGACGATGCCCGTCAGCACCATCGCGTGCGGGATGGGGCTGGCGAAGGGGGCGCTCGTTCCGGCCACCATGATCGGCGGGTCACCGCCCTCGACCATGCCGGCGGTGACGATGAAAGCGAACACCGCCGTCTCCATGACGTTGAGGCCCAGCAGCTTCTTGAGCAGGTTGCTCTTGGCGACCAGCATGTAGAGGCCGACGCAGAAGAGCACGACGACGGCCACGTAGTCGAGGTCGAGCCCGAACGGCTGCATTCAGGTCTCCATCTCGAGGAAGACGCGCGCCAGGATGACGCCGCCGCCGACGGCGATGCCGATCTCGAGCACGAAGCCCATCGCCTCCTGCGCCGTGTGGTCGTGGATGGGGTAGCCGAGGAACGCGCCCGTCAACCGCCAGCCGATCCAGGCGACCAGCGCGAAGGCGAGAGGCGCCACGCCCTGCAGCCACGGGCGCCAGTCGACCGGGACCAGCCGCGCCGCGCGGTCCTGTCCGAGGGCGAGGCCCAGGGCGATGAAGATGGCCGCGAAGACCGCTGCGGCCTGAAATCCCCCGCCGGGGGTGATGTGACCGCGGAACAGCATGGCGACGGCGAACATCGCGATGAACGGCGCCAGCAGCCGCACCACGAAGCGGACGACCGGGCTGACGGGCACGTCGGAGGCGACCTCCGGGCGCTCCTCGTCCTCGCGTGATCGCGCGGCGCCCGCGCTCGGCGACGTCGGTGAGCTGCCCTTCCCCACCGGTGCGCTGCCTTTCGGCACCGGTGCGCTGCCTTTCGGCACCGGCGCGCTGCCTTTCGGCACCGGTGCGCTGCCTTTCGGCAGCGCCAGGACCGCGGCCAGCGCAGTGAAGATCACGACGACCTCGATGAAGGTGTCGAACCCTCGGTAGTTGAGCAGCACGGCCGTGACCATGTTCTTCATGCCGGTCTCGGCGACCCCGCGTTCGAGGTACAGGGCGCCGACCTGGGTGTGGATCGGGGCGTCCGGCGCGTCGTGGGGCGGCAGCGTGGCCACGCCGGCGACCAGCGGTAGTGCCACCAGCAGCACCAGGAGCAGCGACCACGGCCTCATGGCTTCTCGCGCCTCGTCGTGCGCGCGATCGTGATGAGGAACAGGACGGTGGTGACGCCGGCACCGACGGCCGCCTCGGTCATCGCGACGTCTGGCGCGCCGCGGTGCTGCCAGACCAGCGTCATCGTCAGGCTGTACATCGAGAAGATGACGACGGCCGCCAGCAGGTCGCGCGCGCGCGCCACGGTGACCGCGGTGGCGATCAGCAGCGTGAGCATGACGACGTCGAAGACGTCGCTCACGGGCGACCCTTCTCCGGCCGGGTCCAGGCCACGAGCCCGGTGCGGTAGCCCGCGCGAGCCAACGCGTGCGCGATCGTGGGCGCCGACACCAGCGCGAGCAACACGATCAGCACGATCTTGAGGTCGCCGTAGGTGAGGCCGTCCTGCAGCGCCAGCGCGAGCAGGATCGAGCCGGCACCCACGGAGTCGCACTTGCTGGCCGCGTGGGCGCGCGAGAAGAGGTCGGGCAGCCGGATCAGGCCGACGGTGCCGCCCAGCACGAAGGTGAGGCCCACCAGGATCAGGGCGACGCTGACGACGTTCGCCGCGAGCGTCACGGTCGGCCCTCCCCGCCGAGGGGCCGGTCGAGCGCCGTCGGGGACTCGCTGCTCAGGCGGCCGCTCTCGATGAAGCGGGTGGCCGCCAGCGTGATGATGAGGTTGAGCAGCCCCAACACGATCGCGACGTCGATCAGGAAGTCGTGGCCGGCGATCGTCGCGAGGAGCACGAGCACCACCAGCGTCTTGGTGCCCGCCACGTTGACGGCCAGCAGCCGGTCCTGGATCGTCGGTCCCACGTCCGCCCGCCACAGGCACGCGAACGCCATGAGCAGCAGCGCGATCGCGGCAGCCCACAGCAGCGTCGTCACGACGCCACCCGCGGCTCGAAGAGGCGCGCCACGTCGCGCGCCAGGGTGCCGTCGACCACGTCGCGCGCCAGCTCCGGGTCGAGCGCGTGGACGGTGACGATGTCGCCGTCCAGGTCGAGCGTCAGCGTGCCCGGCGTGATCGTGATGGCGTTGGCGTACACGACCCGCGCGGCCTCCTCGTCGAAGTGGACCGTCTGCCGCACCACGAAGGGCTCGATCGGCAGGCGCGGATCCATGACGATCCGCAGCACCTGCGCCGCCGCGACCACGATGCGCTTCAGGGTCAGCAGCGCGAAGGCCGGCACGCGCGACACGTGGAGCGAGGAGTGGTGGGGACCCGCGTGGGGCCACAGGAAGCGCGCCGCCCACACCGCGAGCGCCAGCGAGGCGACCGCACCGACCAGCACGTCGACCCAACCCCCTGGCGGCACCACGACGTTCCAGAAGAGGAGGAGCGCGGCGGTCATCGTCACGGTGCGCATCAAGGCGTCTCGTCTCCACGGGCGGAACGCGGGGCTGCGGGTGGCGGCGACCCGGGAGAACACGCCCGGGCCGCGACGGCGTACTTTGTTGCACGGTCGCACGAGGCCCTGCCTTGCGCCAGGGACACTTGCCGCCGGCGGGACCGCTAGACTGCCGGCGTCCTGGAGGGCCTACTCTTGATGCGAGATCCGGTCATGCAGAAGTGCCGAAGACGTCTCCTCGTCACGCTCCTGGTGCTATCCGGGATCGCTCTCGGCCAACCGGGCGCGGCGTGCCCCGAGTTCGCTGCCGACGACCGCGCGCGCGGTGGCGAGACGTTCACGGTCGGAGACTGGACGCTGGTCGCCGGCGCGTGGCTGGCGACGTGCGCCGACGGCAACGCGCTGTGGGTCGCCTGCTCGGACGAGGGTGACGCGCTCGTGATCCGGTTGCTGCTCCACGACCTAGCCCCGGCGCACTACACCGTGAGCTTCGGCGATGGCGGCGCGGTGGTCGTGAGCGCTGACGCTCTCGTGGGCGCCGACGGCAACATCCGCTTGCCCAAGCCGGACGTGGAGCTGCTGATCGTTGCGCTCGCGGCCGGCGACCCGCTGCACGTCAGCGCGACGCCCACCGCCGCGACGACGGCGGCGCGCGACGTCGTGTTCGCCACGGGTGGCTTCGAGGAGGCCCTGCCTTGGCTCGGCTGTGGCGACGCGGACACGTGCCCCGCCAGGAGCTGCGGCCCATGAGGCTGGCACCCCTGCACGTCGACCTCGAGGGCACGGTCAACACCCGCGACCTCGGCGGCTGGCCGCTGGCCGCGGGTGGCCGCACCCGGCCCGGCCGCCTGTGGCGCTCGGACGCCTTCACCTACGTCACCGTGGCCGACCGCGACGCCCTCGCGCGCCAGGGCCTGCGCTTCGTGATCGACCTGCGCACCGACGCGGAGCGGGCCACCGCGCCCAGCGCCCTCGCGACGGACCCGAGGTTCGAGACGCTCCCCGTGGATCTCTTCGCGGCGGTGGGCGAGGCCCTCGATCGCGGCGACGTCGCCGGCGACCCGTTCGACCTCCGCACCCGCTACCGCGCCTCGTTCGCCTTCGCCCGCGACGGCTACCGCGAGGCCTTCGAGCGGCTGACCGCGGCGCTCGCGGTGTCCGACGGACCGGTCGCCTTCCACTGCTCCGCCGGCAAGGACCGCACCGGTCTGATCGCCGCACTGCTGCTCCGCGCCGCCGGCGTGCCCGACGAGGCGATCGTCGAGGACTACGTGCTCACCGACGCGCGGATCGAGGGTCTGCGCCCGCAACTGCTGGCCGATGGGATCGCGCTGGGCTTCCCGGCCGACGGCTACACCCGCATGCTCGAGGCACGGGCCGAGAACCTGCTCGATGCGCTGGAGCGGTTCGACGACGAACTCGTGGGCTTCGCCACACCAGCGGCCGCGGCCCTGCGCTGAGGTTCGTCACGGAAGCGCGCCCTCGAGGATCTCGATGAAGCGCTCGCGGGCGCTGTCGGCGACGTGGAAACGCGGTAGCGCCGCCAGGTCGGATTCCGGCGTCACGTATCCCTCTTCGGTGGTGAACAGCAACGAGAAGCCGGCCGACACCGCAACGTCGACCAGCGCCGGCGTGAAGACGCCGTAGGGCCACGCCAGTGCTGCAACCTCACGGTCGACTTGCGCCTGGAGCAGCACGCGGCTGAGGTGCAGGTCGTCGAACACCCGCCCAAGGTGCTCGCCCGAGGTCTCACTGGGTTGGCGCAGCGTCGCAACCAGGCCGGAGTCCGACAAGTGGTGCAGGTCGTAGGTGTGCGATCCGACGTCGATCGCGCCGCCATCGGCACACATCCAACGGATCTCGTGGAAGCTCAGGTGCTCCGCCCACACGACCGCGCGCTGCAGGCCCGGCCGGAGCGCGACCACGGGGAAGAGCACCGCGCCGAAGCCGTAGGCCTGCAGGATCGGGTGCGCGTGCTCCAAGTACGAGCGGTAGCCGTCGTCGAAGGTGATCAGGACCGAGCGCTCCGGGAAGCCACCCGCATCGTGATAGCGCCGGAACTCCGCGAGCGTCAGCGTGCTGAAGCCCTCGTCGTACAGGGTGCGCATCTGCCACGTGAAGCAGTCGACGTGCAGTTCGGCGCCCGACTGGGGCGCGTCGGTGACCAGGTGGTGGTAGACGAGGATCGGCAGGCGGTCGTGCAAGACCTCCGCGTCCGATCCGGCGTTGGCCGAGAAGAGAACCGACCAGCCGAGCATCAGCAGGAGACAAGACCGCGCGGCGCCGTGACTGGCGAACACCGTGCACCCCCTTCCGAGAACGTGTGCACGGGTCGAGCCTAGCCAGCGGGTCTTGAACGTCGGGTGAACGCGGCGAGCCGTCGCCCGACTACGGACGCACCGGCAGGTCGGTCGCGGTTGCCCCGGTTGGCCGTACGTCCGTGCGCGCGTACCCCGGCCCGCGCCGTCCGACGCAGCGCCTCGATGCTTCAGTCCACGATGCGCTCGAAGCTGGGACCCATCCCCGGCGCCCAAGTCCGACGCCTGCAGGCCTCCTCGATCTGGGTGAGCGCGAACCAGTCAGCGGCGTCGAAGCGCACCCACCACGAGCCGGCGTCGCCCGGCGTGCACGCATACGTGTCGACATCGCTGACGAAGGTGAAGACGCCCCCTTCGAGACCGAACCGGCCGCTGTCCCACGGGAGATCGTCGAGTTGCGTCAGCGCATTGGCGACCAGGTACGTGCCATCGGCCTCCAGGCGAAGGAACATCGCGCTGCCGCCGTGTGACAGACTCCGCCATGTGCCGATCATGGCGTCGCGCACGATCGCCTCGCGCTGGTCCGCGTCCAGCACGCGCGTGATGCTCACGATCCGGTCTCCGACCACCACGTAGACACCGGTCGAGCGCAGCGGCGCCAGCGCCTCCGGCACCATCTCACCCCGCATGCGCTCGCGCGTGACCAGCACCGCACCGCTGCCCTCGACGGCCACCAACTCGACCTCGAGGTTGACCCCGGAGGCGACCATCGCCCGAACCCGACCCGACACGGCCGCCCCGATGGCCGGGTTCACCTCGACGTCCCAGAGCAGGTCGTACTCGGCGAAGACGGCCTTCGGAGCGAACAGCGACCGCAGGGCGGCCTGATCTCCCGCCGAGAGCAACGCCGCGTAGCGTTCGACCACCCCGAACTGCGCCGACGCAGGTGCCTCGGCGAACGCGCATGTTCCCACCACGAGGATCCCGACCAGCGTCCCTTGACGGATCAGCCACCGAGCCATGACGCGCTCCTTCCACGAGAGCGGCGGGCGGGCCACGGGCCCGCCCAGCGAACAGAAGCGGAAGACCTCGAATACAGAATAGCGAACCCACCATTCGCAGAACTCTCGGTCACCGAGGATGGCTGCGAATGCCGCGAACGCCGATCCGACGAACGGCGACGCGACGGTCGGCGCGATCGGCCGGGCCCTCGAGGCGCGACGCAGCGCCGACACCCACGACGAGGAAGCGGCCCCGAGACATCGGGGCCGCTTCGTCGATCGTTGCCGCTGGGGACGGCTACCTGCTTGGTGGAGCTGAGGGGATTCGAACCCCTGACCTTCTGAATGCCATTCAGACGCGCTCCCAACTGCGCCACAGCCCCGCGTGCTCGCAGGCGAACCGAAGTCTACCGGCGGCCTCCGGGCGTGTCAACCGATGCCCTGGCGGGGCCCACCGATGCGGCGCCTGCTAACCTGAGGAGATCGCACAGGCGGCCCGTCGCGTGACGCGTCCTGGTGCACGCCCGCGAACGGTCGGCAGCAGCGCCAGAGGCGAGACGCGTTCCACGCGTCCTCATGGTTGAAGGAGTCAACCATGCCGCAGCGCACCCGCATCCCCTTCGTTCACCTGACCGTGTTTGCCCTCACGTGGGTCGTCGCTGCCTGCGGCGGCGATCCGGGTGGCGGCAACGCGCTCACCGTCGCGATCAGCAGCCCGAGTGCGACGGCCTACACGGCCACGACCCTCACGGTTCAGGTGGCGGTCACGGGCGCACCGGACGCGGTCGAGCTACACCGCGACGGCGAGGTGCTGGTCGCCCTGACGGCACCGTACACCTACGTCTGGTCCACGGCCGGCGAGGCCGAGGGGCCGCACGACCTCACGGCCGTGGCGCGCCGCGGTGCGACCCAGGTCGTGAGCGAGCCGCGGACGGTGGTGGTGGACCGGACGCGACCCACCGTCGCCGCGCGCACGCCGGCCCCGGGCGACGACAACGTGTGGGTCGGCGAGCCGATCGTGGTCACGTTCTCCGAACCGGTGCGGACGGCGACGCTCACGCCGGGCACCGTCGCGCTCGAGGTCGAGGGCGGATCACCCGTCGCCGCGACGCTCGCCCCTGGCGCGGACGGACGGTCGCTCACGCTGACCCCCGACGGGCCCATCGATGTGCCCGCCACGCTGCGGTTGACCCTGTCCGACGCCATCGCCGACCTGGCCGGCAACGCACTGGTCGCGCCGCCAGCCTGGTCGTGGACGCTGCCGCGCTGGCAGTGGATGGGCGGCACGGCGCTGCGGGTCGAGGACGGGCACACGATCGGCCAGGCCCAACTCGCCCTGGACGCGGCCGACCGACCGGTGACCGTGTGGCTCGAGGAGCGCGGCGGCACGGTGCCCCCCTCGGACGTCCAGGCCGCCGCCTGGAACGGCCAGGCCTGGGAGGGACTCGGCGGCCGGCTCAACGGCGATGACCGGATGGGCCCGATGTACGGGCACCAGGACGTCGCCGTTGCCTCGGATGGCAGCGTCGTGATCGCCTGGAACACCCCGGTCTACGGCGTGCCGGACCGGTTGTGGGTGCACCGCTGGGACGGCGCTTCGTGGCAGGCCATCGGCGGCGGCCCCGTCAACGACCCGGAGGCGGTCTCGGCCAGCCACCGCGTCTCCCTCGCCCTCGACGACTGGGATCGGCCGGTGGTGGCATGGACCGCGCGTCCCAGCGCCGCGGGGGCGCTCCTCGAGGTCCGCGTCTCGCGCTGGTCGGGCAGCGCGTGGGTCGACGTCGGCACGCCGCGCCGGCGCGACCCAACGCATGCCGCCTTCAACCCGGTCCTCGTGCTGGACGCCGCTGGGCATCCGGTGGTGGCCTGGAGCGAGCAGCTCGGCGACACCACCACCTACGACGTGTTCGTCGACCGTTGGTCCGGCAGCGCATGGGATCCCCTCGGGAGCAGCCTCCGCGTCGGCTCCTGGTCCGCGGCCTTCGTGCGCGACCTCGCGACCGGACCCGCCGGCGAGGTGCACGCCGCCCTCCAGGTGCGCGTCTCGGACGATGATCGCGTCGCCGTGCGTCGCTGGAGTGAGGCTGGCGGAGCCTGGGCCGGGCTCGGGAGTTCCCTCCAGGCGACGCCGGACGGCCGGGTCACGGCCGCGAGCCTGGTCATCGACGAACTGGGGCGACCCCTGCTGATGTGGCACGAGCGCGTGCCCGGCGACGGCGGCTACGTCGGGCTTCACCAGCTGTGGCGCTACGAGACGGCGGTCTGGCGCGACCTGCAGTTCCCCGTCACGACGACGCCCCCCTACGTGGGCCGCGGGGGGGACGTCGCCACCAGCGACACCGGCGAGGTCTTCGTCGCCGCGGCGTGGCCCGACCCGGACGGGCTCCGCCACCACCTGCGCGTGTACCGCAGCAACGGCGTTCCCTGATGCGGACGGGCCGACCCTCGCGGGCGGCCGGCGGGTCCCGATGACGCGCTCGGGTCCCCCACGAGAAGCGCGTGCCGGCCCGGCAGGGTCGGCACGCGCTCGGTACGCCTCTGGGGGGCGGTGCTTCGCTCAGCCGTTCCCCTCGCGGGCGGCGCGCGCCGCCGCACGATCGGCCTCTTGGCGGCCTACGTCGGTCTTGAGGCGGGCGGCCTTGCCGCGCAGCTCACGCAGGTAGTAGAGCTTGGCGCGCCGGGTGCGTCCGCGCTTGACCACCGTGAGGCTGGAGATCAGCGGGGAGTGCAGCGGGAACACGCGCTCGACGCCCTCGCCGCCCGACACCTTGCGGACGGTGATGGTCGAGCGGGCGCCGCGGCCGTTCTTGCGGGCGATGACGACGCCCTCGAACGCCTGAATGCGGGTGCGGTTGCCCTCGACGACCTTGTAGTCGACGCGCAGCGTGTCGCCGGTGTCGAACTCGGGGTGGTCATCACGCATGAAGGGCTGCTCGATCGCGCGCAGAATGGCGCCTTTGTTGTACTTCATGGTCATCTCCAGGGGCCGCGCGGACGCGGAGGGCAGCGCTCGGGCGCTGCGGCGCCGCGGAACCAGGGTCCCACGGCCAAGCCCAAGGAGCGTAGCGCATCCGGGTTGGGGAACGCAAGCAGCCCAACCGCAGGCGCCGCCCATCGCCGCTGACGCGCTCGGGTGGACGGCGCGCGCGCCCGCTCAGCCGGCCTGGTGCGACCGAGCCCAGATGTTCAGCCCGCTGTCGGCTGCGTGCCGATCGATCTCGGCGAGCTCCTCCTCGGCGAAGTCGAGGCGTTCCAACGCGGCCACGTTCTCGACGATCTGCCGCGGGCTGCTCGCGCCGATCAGCACCGAGGTGACCCGGGGGTCGCGCAGGCACCAGGCGAGCGCCATCTGCGCCAGCGACTGGCCGCGGCGCCGGGCGATGTCGTTGAGCGCGCGGACGCGCTCGAGCACCTCGGGGCGTAGGAACTCGGGGCGCCAGCTGGGCACGCCCTTGGCCCCGCGCGCGTCCTCGGGGATGTCGCCGAGGTACTTGTCGGTCAGCAGGCCCTGGGCGAGCGGCGAGAAGACGATCGCGCCGACCCCGAGTTCCTCGATGGCGTCGAGCAGGTCGGGCTCGATCCAGCGGTTGAGCATCGAGTACGACGGCTGGTGGATCAGCAGCGGCACGCCCATGTCGCGCAGGATCCGGGCCGCCTCACGGGTCTTCGTCGCGGAGTACGACGAGACGCCCACGTAGAGCGCCTTGCCCTGCTGCACCGCACTCGCGAGGGCGCCCATGGTCTCCTCGAGCGGCGTGTCGGGGTCGAAGCGGTGCGAGTAGAAGACGTCGACGTAGTCGAGGCCCATGCGCTCGAGCGACTGGTCGAGGCTCGAGAGCAGGTACTTGCGCGAGCCCCACTCGCCGTGCGGGCCGTCCCACATGCGGTAGCCGGCCTTCGTGCTGATGATGAGCTCGTCGCGGAAGGGCGCGAAGTCGCGGTCCATCGCCTCGCCGAACTGCTCCTCCGCCGAGCCGGGCGGCGGACCGTAGTTGTTCGCCAGGTCGAAATGGATGATGCCGAGGTCGAAGGCCGTGCGCAGCATGGCGCGCACGTCGTCGAGGGGGGCCTCGTGGCCGAAGTTCTGCCACAGGCCGAGGGACACGGCGGGGAGGTGCAGCCCGCTGCGGCCCACGCGGCGGTAGGTCATCGTCTCGTATCGCTCGGGGTCTGGCCAGGAGTCGCTCATGCCCCCATCGTAGACCCCACCGGCGCCAGCGAGGAGCCTGAGCGCCGGCCCGCGCCCGTTCCCGCGACGCTGGGCTGCGGCGCCGCCCGGTACCCTCACGCCATGGAGATCGATCCCGCCACCCTCGAGGCTCGCAGCCGCCACCTGCTCATGACCGGCCTGGTCGTCCCCCGGCCGATTGCCTGGGTCAGCACGGTGGACCAAGGCGGCGCCGCCAACCTCGCCCCCTACTCCTTCTTCGCACTGGTCTCGTCCGCCCCGCCCACCGTGATCGTGTCGGTCGGCAACCGCGCCGGCCGCGAGAAGGACACGCTCGTCAACGCGCGCGCCACCGGCGAGCTGGTGATCAACGTCGTCTCGCGCGCGGTCGTCGAGGCGATGAACGCCAGCTCGGTCGAGTCGGCGCCCGACCACGACGAGTTCGCCTTCGCGGGCGTGACCCCCTCGCCGAGCCGCCTGGTCCGCCCGCCCAGGGTCGCCGAGGCGCGGGCGCATCTCGAGGCGCGGGTCACGCAGATCGTGCCGGTCGAGAACGACGACGGCGCCGTGGCCAACCACGTGATCTTCGCGCGGGTCGTCCACGTCCACGTCGACGACGCGCTGTTCACGCCGCCCCACCGCGTCGACGCGCGGGGGCTCGACGCGGTCGCGCGGCTCGCCGGCCTCGGCTACGCGGGGATGGGTGATTTGTTCGATCTGCCCCGGCCGGAGGCGCCGCGGGCGAGCTGACGCGCGTCGGGCCTACCCCGAGGAGCACCACGCCCAGCATCACCGTCAGTCGTCCAGCGCGACGCCCCAGTCCTCGAGCACGTACCCCAGGCGCGTGAGCGCGTTCTCCTGGGAGCCGTAGACGCTGCGCACCAGCGCGCCGGCGCCGCCCCACACGAACCAGTGCGGCGTGCCCTCGGCGCCCATCGCCTGCGCCCATGCGCCATCCAGGTCGAGTGCGACCGGGAAGGGCAGCTGGGCGAAAGTGGCGGCGTAGTGCACGAGCTGCGGCGCGACCTGGTCGCGCGGCAGCGTCCGGTGGCCGTAGGCGGTGTGGACGGCGAGCAGGGTGGCGCGCTCGCCCACCCGCGGGGCCATGCGCTTGAGCCACGGCACGGCGCGACCGACGCAGCCGGCGCACTCGAGGTTGAAGGTGAGCGCCAGGCCGGGGCGGCCCCACGACGCGGGGGGCGCGACGGGATCGCCGTGGACCCAGTCTTCGAGCCAGGTTGGGGTGGGGCCGGACGGGTCGTGGTCCATGCGCCCAGCGTAAGCGGCGCGAAGGCCGAACCGGCCGCACGGCGCTCTGCTCCGCTCCGCGCCGCCGAACGCCCTTGCATGCGATGAATCGTGCACCCGGACGCACCGAAACCGCGTACTCTTCGCAGACGGTATACACCATAGGAACGGGAGGTACCAACCATGAAGCGTCTCTCGAAATCGCGCCGCCTCGTCTTGGCCGCTCTCACCATCGCGCTGCTGCTCGTCCTCGCGGCGTGCTCGACCCCGCCGGCAACGTTCACGCTGGACGTCTCGGTCGACGGCACCGGTTCCGTGACGAGCTTTCCCGTCGGCATCGACACCAGCACGGCCGGCGGTGCGCAGGCCGACTTCGCGGACGGAACGGCCGTCACCCTCACGGCCACGGCCGGCACCGGCTCGAGCCTTTCCGGTTGGGGCGGAGCGTGCGCGGCAGCCGTCGGCACGACCTGCCAACTGACGATGGACGCCGCGAAGAGCGCCTCGGCCACGTTCGAGCTCATCGTGGGTTCGCTCGATTTGACCATCACTGGTCTCCCCGTGGGCGCGACGGCATCCGTCCAGATCACGGGTCCGGGCGCGTACGACGAGACGTTCGCAAGCGACGCCACCGTGGCGCTGCCGCCCGGCGCCTACACGGTCGCCCCAGCCACCGTGAGCGACGCACCCGCGATCTACCGCGCCCGGTCGCAGACCGTCACCGTCGTGGCCGACGCCACGGCGACCGTAACCGTCGCCTACGAGCAGCCGAGCGTGCTGTTCTACAACGACGGCATCGGCGGCGCGGACGACAACGTGACACCAGCCCTCGACGCGAACGGCTTCGCCGTGACGTTCACGGACGTCGTCGCCACGTTCAATGCGGAGGTGTCGACCGGCGGGCACGACCTGGTGATCGCCATGGTGCAGGGCAGTTCGCCGGCATTCGACCTGCCGACGCTGGCGACCTATGTGGAAGGTGGCGGACGTGCGATCGGCGCCGATTGGAGCAGGACCGCCGGCTTCGCGACGGTGTTCGACGCGATCTTCAGCGGTGCGACGAACCTGACGACCGCGGACCTCGACGCTCCGGCACTTGCTGAGGGCTTAACCAACCCGATCGTGCTCGAGAACCCGACGTACGGTATCTACAGTACCGGCCTCACCGCCGATGTCGGCGGCTCCTCGCTCTGCACGTTCGAGAACGCCGACAGCTGCCTCGTGTCCGGCAACGAAGGCCGGACCGCCATGCTCGGCTTCCTGATGGACACCGTCCCGGGCACAGACGACCAGACGTTCTGGGAGAACCTGAGCCTGTACGTGCTCGACTACTGACCTCGGGCCAACGCGGCCGTCGGCCGCGCGACAGGTTGGGACGGACCGCCGAGTTTCTCGGCGGTCCGTCTTCATGTGCGGCCACATGCGCACGCCACCGCAGAACGTCGCGTCACCACTTGACGCGCCGGCACCGCTCCGTTAACGTCTCGATGTCTAACGGTTCGATGTCGAGCGACCTGGCTCGGCCGGCAAGCCGTGACCGGAGGAGAACCGCATGCCGAACCGCCACCGCGGTAGCGAAAGCGAGCGACGCGCACTCGACGCCTACGTCAAGCTCTCGCGCGCGCTTGCCACTGTCGATGCCCGCATCCACCGCCCGCTGGCGGAGGAGGGGCTCACCGCGAGCCGCTTCGGGGTGCTCGAGGCGTTGTGGCACCTCGGTCCGCTCAACCAGCGCGAGCTCGGCCGCAAGATCCTCAAGTCGAGTGGCAACGTCACCGTCGTCATCGACCACCTGGAGCGGGACGGCCTCGTCGCGCGCGAGCGCGACCCCTGCGACCGCCGCAACGTCGTCGTGACGCTCACCGCAGCGGGCCGCGACCGCATCGAACGCACCTACCCCGTCCACGTGCGCCGCATCGTCGACGCCTTCGCCGCGCTCGACCCCGCCGACGTCACCCGCCTCGCCGAGCTCGCCAAGCGCCTCGGCACCGCCCGACCCGCGACCCCCGAGGAGGTCCTCGCATGAACGCCCTTCCCCCCAC
>Ga0114946_10000701_pt1 | contig 22454 bp, 20 predicted proteins | sample WalLakDeSediment_FD_88676 | JGI IMG/M metagenome (GOLD analysis project Ga0114946, IMG submission 88676) | Lake sediment microbial communities from Walker lake, Nevada to study Microbial Dark Matter (Phase II) - Walker Lake 11/02/13 Deep Sediment | ecosystem: Environmental > Aquatic >...
GATCGAGTCATTCATAGCAATATTCCAATTATTCTTCTATTGGCTGGGTTTTGATTAGGTAATCGCGCAGAACCAGTAACCCGGAAATAAGCACAACCAAGCCCATCAAGCCATAGTAGTAACTTAAGCCTAACATGTCTCCTACGCCTGATAGAGAAAGTCCGCTCCCAAGCAGAGCTGAAATGGTTGCCAGAAGGTAATAACGCGACACTCGGCTGCGGTAGGCAAATAATATGAGAATTGTCCCCAGGAGGACCCCGGTAACTATGGGTAAGTAAGCCCCGATATTATCGCTGCCGAAGGAAATTACCAAGATGATTATCGCTGAGGTAACGATCGCGATAGCAATTGATCCCAGCCTTTGAGAAGGTTTTGGCTGTTTGTAACTGACATAGCCGGTGCGCGGGTAAGTCAGCCGGGTTTTTAATATTGTTACCACTTTGCGGGAGATGAGGATCCCAAGGATCAGAATCAGTAAGAAGCCTACGTCCAAAATGCGAAATAATAAAGACCCTGGGGCAAGCATAGCCTGCCCGTAGAAATAGGCCGAAAGCATCAGGCAGATGATGGTAAAGCCGATTTCAGCCAGGCCATCGGCGTACCAGTAGGTCTGTGTTCGTTGGATCAACCGGTCAGTGGGGTTTTTCATCTCGCCTCCAGCAAACTGGTTTGTTATGCAGACCAGTTTGCTTTATTATAAACTGGTCTCCTCTACAAGTCAAGCAGAGGACGAGAGAAGAGTTCAAATAAAATAATGTGGCAGGCGAATTTGGCCTGCCACATTGTCTGTTTGGTAACGTGTTCTGAAAATCCAAGATTGGAGCTACGAACCGGCAGGGGGACCTCCAGCTGCGCGCACCTGGGCGGAGACATCTTTTGCAAACTGGGCGAAATTTTCCTCAAAGCGCTGCTTGAGTTTGCTGGCCTGTTCGTCGTAAGCTTGTTGATCTTGCCAGGTATTGCGCGGGTTGAGCACGTCGTCGGGCACATCCGGGCAGCTCTCTGGTATAGCCAGGCCAAAGTGTGGGTCGGTAAAGGTGGGCACGTCGTCAAGATCACCATTTAAGGCTGCGTGGATCATGGCGCGAGTATAGGGTAATGCCATACGCTGACCAACCCCATAAGGCCCTCCTGTCCAGCCGGTGTTCACCAGCCAGACCTTGACAGCGTGCTTTTGGATCTTCTCGCCTAACAAACCGGCGTAAGTCGAAGGGGGTAGGGGCAAGAAAGGAGCGCCAAAGCAGGCCGAAAACGTGATCTGCGGTTCTTTACCCAACCCCCTTTCCGTGCCACCCAGCTTGGCTGTATAACCTGACAGGAAATGGTACATGGCCTGTTCTGGGGAGAGCCTGGAAATCGGAGGCAGGACGCCGAAAGCATCGGCGGTCAGGAAGAAGATATTGGTAGGATGCCCGCCTCTGCCGGTGTCGGTGCTGTTTGGCAAAAAGCAGGTCGGATAGGCTGCGCGCGTGTTCTCGGTGTAGCTATCGTCGTTAAAGTCAACCCAGCGTGTGGAAGGATCTACAGTGACATTTTCCAAGATTGTGCCAAAGTTGCGAGTTGCCTGCCAGATCAGTGGTTCCAGCTCTTCGCTCAGGCGGATGGTCTTAGCATAGCAGCCGCCCTCGAAATTAAAGACCCCATCGTCTCCCCAGCCATGTTCGTCGTCCCCGATGAGGGGGCGTTCCGGGTCCGACGAGAGCGTTGTTTTTCCTGTCCCCGAAAGGCCGAAGAATAAGGCTACGTTGCCATCTTTGCCCAGATTGGCTGAGCAGTGCATGGGTAAAACGCCTCGCTGAGGGAGCAGGTAGTTGAGCACCGTGAAGATGGATTTCTTGATCTCGCCAGCATAGCTGGTCCCACCGATCAATACCAGGCGTTTGGAATAATTGAGTAGGATAAAGATATCTGAGTTTGTGCCATCCCTTTCCGGGTCGGCCCGGAAACCTGGCGCTTGCAGGACGGTGAACTCAGGCACGTGATCACCCAGCTCCTCATACCTGCGACGGATAAACAGGTTACGAGCAAAGAGACTGTGCCAAGCTTGTTCTGTGATAATCCGGATAGGCAGGCTGTACTCCGGATGAGCTCCGGCGACTGCATCTTGAACGAATACATCCCGCCCCTGGTAATATGCGATCATGCTGGCATGGATGCGATCAAAATCGTCTGGATCAAAGGGACGGTTGCTTTTACCCCACCAGACCTTATCAGCGGTTTCGCTGTCTTTGACGATAAACTTGTCATTCGGGGCGCGCCCGGTGTATATTCCGGTTCTCACCGCAACCACACCTTCCTGCGCCAGGGTACCCTCCCTGCGGGAAACGATTCGTTCGATCAAGGCTGGCGTGGTCAGGGTCCAGTATTCGGTGTTTAAATTTCGCAGCCCTTGTTTATCCAGCCCATATTTACTTGCTCGGCCTATTGCATTGCTCATTTGTCCTCCTGTGCAGAAATGGCTAAAACCATCCGGGTTGTTGGTTTGCTAATTTTCCTCCCTCTAGGATAAAATACATTTTACCGCGAAAAGGACCATATAAGTCGGCTCTAAGGAATTTCTATGAGATCAAGCTGGATTTCAGTTGTAGTGCCGGTAGATGCGCCAGTACAGACACCGAAATCCGAGATTCTCCACAGGTGTAAAACATCATCCTATCAGCATAAATCGGAGGAGCAAGAATGCCTGAGAAGCCCGTTGTGATCATCACTGGCGCATCATCCGGAATTGGGGAAGCCACTGCCCGCCAATTTGCCCAGGAGGGCTACTGCGTGGTCCTTGCAGCCCGGCGGGTAGAGCGCTTGCAGTCTTTATTGGATGAGGTGGGCCGGATGGGTGAGGAGGGTCTGGTCGTGCCCACGGATGTCTGCCAATTGGAGGATATCGATAACCTAATAAATTTGACCCTGGATCGCTTTGGTAGGATCGATGTTCTCTTTAACAATGCCGGTATCGGGCGGTTCAATTGGCTAGAGGACCTGGCTGTTGAAGATATAGAAAACCTGATCAGGATCAACTTGATGGGGGTAATTTTTACCACCCGGGCGGTCCTCCCGCATATGATCAAGCGTCGGTCAGGGAGCATTATTAATATGGTCTCAATCGCCGGTCTGATTGGCAGCCCCACTTACTCGATCTATGCTGCTAGCAAATATGCGATGCGTGGCTTTAGCGAAGCATTGCGCCGGGAGGTCGCTGTCTTTGGCATCCATGTATCTGGCATTTACCCAGGAGCTGTCAGCACTGAATTTGCTAGCCACACCAAGGCAAAACGAAAGACTGGTATTACGACCCCTAAAGCTTTACGCCTGAGTTCTGCTGATGTTGCCCGGGCTGTAGTGGGGCTGGTTCAGCGGCCGCGGCGGATGCTGGTCCTGCCTTGGTTTATGCACTTAGCCGTTTGGATAAATTCGCTCTTCCCCTGGCTGGTGGATAGGGTGGTTGAGAGACGTTTTGTTGCCAGGGAGCGCGATCTATCTGGGTGATTGGGATCACAGAGGTTTACAACGGCTCGAAACGGGCGGTGAAGTGGCGCAGTAGCTCTGGTGCATAGGTAAACCGGTAGCCGTGGATATCTCCAGCGCGCTGTTTGATCTTAGCAAGCGTTTGCGTAACATAATCCAAGTGACTCTGAGTGTAGACTCGCCGGGGCAGCGCCAGGCGCACTAACTCCAATTGAGGATAAACGATTTTTCCAGTGGCTGGGTCGGGGTGGGCAAACATCACCGAGCCGATCTCAACGCCACGGATACCACCTTCCAGATACAACTCTACCGCCAGAGCCTGTCCAGGAAATTCTTGGGGAGGGACATGAGGGAACAGACCGCTGGCGTCGACATAAACCGCATGGCCTCCGGCTGGCTCTACAATCGGAATACCGATATCTAGCAGTTGGTCTGCCAGGTATTTGGTTTGCCCGGTCCGGTAGGCCAGGTAAGCCTCGTCCAATCCCTCTCGCAAGCCGGTGGCGATGGCGTTAAGGTCTCTGCCAGCCAGGCCTCCGTACGTGGGGAAGCCCTCTCTTAGGATCAGCTCATTACAGGCCTTTTGATAAAGTCCCTCATCATTCATCGCCAGGAAGCCCCCGATATTGACCAGAGCATCCTTTTTAGCGCTCATGGTAGCTCCATCGGCCAGGGAAAACATTTCGCGGGCAATATCCAAAATACTCTTAGCAGCGTAGCCGGGTTCTCTGTGCTTGATGAAGTACGCGTTTTCTGCATAGCGGCAGGCATCGATGAAGAAGGGGATATTGTAGCTGTGGTAGGTATCTGCAACCGCATGCAGATTTTCTAACGAGACCGGTTGCCCGCCCCCAGCATTGTTGGTGATTGTGATCATGCCCAGAGGGATATTATCGACGCCTATCCTCTCAATAAAATTGTGCAATTTGGATATATCCATATTCCCTTTAAAGGGATGCCGGTTGGAGGGATCGGAAGCCTCCTCAATGACCAGGTTAGTGGGGCAGCCCCCTCGCGCGCGGATATTGCCATCGGTGGTATCAAAATGCATATTGGAAGGGATATAGCTGCCTTTTTGCACGAACAGGGAGCTCAAAATATTTTCCGCCGCTCGTCCCTGGTGGGTGGGGACAAAGAAGCGGAAGCCGAATATCTCATCCATGGCTTCCGCCAGGCGATAAAACGAACGCGCTCCGGCGTAGGACTCGTCTCCCTCGAGCATGGCCGACCACTGGGCCTGGCTCATCGCGCCTGTTCCAGAGTCCGTCAAGAGATCGATGAAGACATCTTCTGCCCGCAGTGCAAACAGGTTGTATCCCGCATCTTGGATGGCAGCAGTGCGCGCCGTAGCATCGATCAAGTGGATCGGTTCAACCATTTTGATCCTGAACGGCTCGGGAAGATAGTTGGGCATTCGGGCCTCCTGGCATAAGTTTTTGGCTCATTGGGAATCACCGGAGTAAGATTCCTTCACTGACGATAAACCCCAAAGAGATGAGTGATTTCTCTGAGTTTAGCACGCTTTGTTTAGAATTCCAATGGACAGAAACCCGCTTTCCGCGCGAGTATAATAAGACATGCATTTTCACCAGGTCCGCTGGTGTATGGGTTTGCTGCTCTGTTTGACCGGGCTGGTTTTATTTGGCTGGGGAGCCTGGCCGGCTGGGAAAAGGCAGAGTGTATTAATACTTCATCCCCACGAAATGCAGCTGGCCCTTGCTGGAAAAGCTCAATCAGGTAGCCAGGAAACAGCCAGGGATAGCAGAGTTGCCATTCCAGCGATCTTAGAGATGCGCAGATTGGTGCTAGAAACGCCAGGTTTTCTCCGCCCAGGGGATCCGGCGAGGGTCAGGTTGGGTTTTAGGCCTGATCCCGATCTGAGCGGGGATGGCAATCTTGACGGTCTCTCCAACTTGTATGATACTCACTTCGTAGCTGTAGAGGCGCGCTTAGAGATAGGCGGCCTTCTGCTAGAACCATCCGGAACTGTTCACCGTCCTTTAGCGCCGGGGCAAAGTGTCGATTTTGAATGGGTGCTCCTGCCGGAGCAGGCGCTGGTCTACCAAGGAACGGCCTGGTTATACTTGCGTTTCTTGCCAAAAGATGGAAGCGCAAGCAGCGACTGGCCCCTGGTGGCGCAGCGCGTCAAACTCACTTCTATAAGTGTGTTGGGTTTGAGTGGGCGGCTGATGCGCTGGCTGGGGGGGATGGGCGCTCTATCGGGTGTATTGCTTTTGGTTGACCTGTTGTTTATTTATCTCAAACCGCGGCCTGGGATTAGCGCATCTAAGGTCGCAGAATGATTCGGATGATTTTACAGACAGGATAATTTGACGTACCGGGGAATTTACTATGCTATCGATTGTTACGCTTACGTTGGGTCCAGTTCAAACAAATGCCTACCTGGTGGCAGATGATTCAACCCGGGAAGCCGCGGTGATCGACCCGGCTGCGGAAGGGAACCTGATCCTGGAAGAGGCTGCCCGGCGGAACTGGCGGATTGCCAATATCTGGCTGACCCATGCCCACTTTGACCATCTGACAGGCGCAGCTGCGGTTGCAGATGGGTGTAGTCCTGCTCCACCGGTTGCACTGCATGCAGACGATTACTGGTTGTGGCGTAATCAAGGCGGCGCGCCGCTGTTTGGAATGCGCATAGACCCAGGTCCTGAGCCGACTATTGACCTGGTACACGGTCAGATCTTGCGCCTGGGAGAGCTGGAGTTGGAAGTCCGCCATACCCCTGGGCACACTCCAGGGCATGTCGTCTTTTATTGTGCAACAGAGTCGGTCCTATTCTGCGGTGATGTCATTTTCCAGGGCAGCATTGGGCGAACAGACCTGCCAGGGGGAGATTATCACACCCTCATCAACAGCATCCGTACTCAAATTATGCCCCTTCCCGATGAAACCCGCTTGCTTTCCGGTCATGGACCGGTCACGACCGTGGGTAGAGAGCGGATTTACAACCCCTTTCTTTCCTGAGCTGGGCTGTTAAGATTATTTGCGATATGGCAAAAATAACGTGCGTGAGATGTGTTCACACCTCACGCACGTTTCATTTTTTGTCTGATTTTACTTGGCGTAATCGACAGCTCGGGTTTCTCGGATCACGGTCACTTTGATCTGACCGGGATATTGCATGGTATCTTCGATTTGCTTGGCGATATCGCGTGCCAGGCGGATCGAATCCAGGTCATCGATATCTTCTGGCTTGACGAAAATGCGCACCTCGCGCCCGGCCTGTAAAGCGTAACTCTGGCTGACCCCAGTGTGGGAGTCGGCAATTTCTTCTAATGCCCGCACTCGTTTGATATATTGTTCCAGGCTCTCGCGACGAGCTCCCGGACGCGCGCCAGAGATGGCATCAGCTGATTCGACTATGATGGCTTCTACACTTTCCTGGTCTACCTCATGGTGATGCGATGCAATCGCGTTGACTACCCTGGAATTAACCCCATAGCGTTTGGCAAATTCCGCACCCAACGTCGCATGTGTGCCTTCCATATTGTGATCCATGGCTTTGCCCAGGTCGTGCAGCAGGGCGGCAGCTTTGCAAACTTCGATATCGGCGCCTAGCTCGGCGGCTAAAACAGACGCAATTTTGGATACCTCTACAGCATGTGTGAGTTGATTTTGCCCATAAGAAGTGCGGAACTTTAGTCGTCCCAGCATTTTGGTGATTTCATTATGCAGATTTGGTACACCAGCGTCGAAGGCGGCTTGTTCACCAGCTTCTGCCATGATCTTGTCAACTTCTTTTTGTTCTGTCTTTAGCACCTTCTCGATATAGGCAGGATGAATGCGTCCATCTAGGACCAGCTTGCCCAGGGAGCGGCGGGCGACTTCCCTGCGCACCGGGTCAAAACAGGAAATGGTAACAGCTTCTGGGGTATCGTCGACAATGACGTCCACGCCTGCGGCTTGCTCAAAAGCGTGGATATTACGTCCATTGCGGCCGATGATGCGACCTTTCATTTCGTCGGAGGGCAGCGAAACCACGGAGGTGGTCACCTCGGCTACATGCTCAGAGCCAACTCGCTGGATAGCTTCGGCAATAAGCTTGCGGGCGCGCCGTTCGCCTTCTTCGCGGGCTTCTGCTTCCACCTGACGGATGATGCGTGCCATGTCGTTGCGAGCATCTTTTTCCACTTCTGCCAGCAAGACGTTTCTGGCTTCTTCAATGGTCATCTGAGAAATACGTTGGAGCTCCTCCATTCCCTGAGAGTGGATTTTTTCTAAGTCGTTCGCCCTCTTATCCAGGAAGCTTTGGCGCTTGTTGATGGTTTGCTCGCGTTTCTCTAGCCGGTCCGTACGCGAGTCAAGCTCCTCTCTTCGCTTCAGCAAACGATCTTCCTCCCGGCTTATTTCCGCCCTGCGCCGGTTGATATCTGCTTCGGCTGCTTGCCTGGTTTCCAGGGCCTTGTCTTTGGCCTGGATCTCGATTGTTAGTGCTTGTTCCCTTGCACCCTTTAAGAGGGCTTCTGCTTCAATTTCAAGTTGTTCATCTTTACCTTTAGTCAAAAAGTACCTAAGTATATAACCTATTGCAATCCCTAACGCTACGCCAAGGAGTACAATCAGCATCCACAGTGCTGTATTCATATGTTTACCTCGTTATCAATATTCAGATTTTTATGTACCATTTTTATTCCGGTTGGTCAGACCTTTTTTCTTGCCAAATTCGTTCTACCACCGGAGAAATATATTCATAATCAAAGCCCCGCCGGGCGAGAAAGCCATACATCTTTTGACGGAATTGATTCCAGTCCAGGTCTGCAAGCTTCCTGGCTTGTTTCAAGCCTGCCTGGTAAGCTAACTCACCTTCGTCAACACTTTGGATGGCTGCCTCAATGGCTTCATCCTGCAGCCCACGTTGGCGAAGCTCCATGCGCAGCAGACTTTTTCCACGCGGCCGGAATTCGCTGCGATTTTCAACCCAGGTTTGAGCAAAACGGCTATCATCTAATAAACCATTCTCCCGTAATCGATCAACCACCTCGGCAACCACTTCTTCCGGATATTGATGGTCTTTAAGATTTCGTTCAACCTCCACCTGAGAGCGCTGCCTGAAATTGAGAAATTTCAAAGCTTGCTGGAAGGCCCTCTCTCGGGTATCTTCTGTTCTTAGGCTGGCTATCTTTTCTTCGGATAGCTCCTGACCTACATGCAGCCATGCAGCCACAATGCGGGGAAGTCCAAAGGCAAACTCTTCATCTAAGCAAATGTTTACCCGGTTGGGGTTCTTTTTCTGAACCTTGATCGAAGTGATCTTCCTGGTTTGTTCCAAAAAACCCCTCATACTCCTGCATTTGAGATCTGCCTGGCCAACTTAAACCAAACAGCCGAGATCCTGCCTGCGCTGGCCACGGCTGTTTGAACAATATGCTTAACGCGACCCTTGATGGGTTCAGTGCTTCATCAGGTTATATAAGATCGTCAAGACTGACAGCGATTATTTCTAAATTTATTCAATCGAATCATTGGCTGTACGTCTGATCGTAACTAACCTTATGCCTTTTCTCTCAGCGCCTTTTGCGATTTTGTCGCTGACAATTTATTGGATGCCAAAATCCAGGCGAGTAACTCACACCGAACGTATGCGTAAAAGGACCGTTCTTGTTCTATGCCATGGCCGTACTGGGAGACAAAAAAGAAAATAATCAATACCAGCACAGCGCCAAAAGGAATTATTAATATTCAAATGTAAAGTATGTGGTTCACAGCGGGAAGATAACCCGGCGGAAGCCAACATAATTTTTTAACCTGTAATTCTCCCTAATTATACATTAATATGTTGATTGAATTGCACAAAACTTATTGAATCTTTGGTATCCATTTAAAAAGGGGCGCTTTGGTTTCACTACGTTTATTTCCAAATAGCCATCCCTAAGGTATTATGTTGAGTGTATTATTCCGGGTATAATTTTCTTCCTCAGGAGGTGAACCAGTTTGTCTGTCAAAATACGAGTATGTTTTGTCTGTTTAGGAAATATTGTTCGCAGCCCCCTGGCTGAGCATCTGTTTTTGCATAAAGCCAGGCAAAAGGGATTAGCAGGTCAGGTTCAAGCAGCTTCTGCCGGCACCAGTAGCTGGCATGTGGGCGAAGCCCCTGACGCGCGTATGCGCCAGGTAGCTGCCCGGCATGGCCTGGTTTACGACGGGCGGGCCCGCCAATTCAAACCTTCTGATTTCGAACGCTATGATTGGATTGTCGCCATGGATGCCGACAACCGAAATCACCTATTGAGTCTCGCCCGCAACCAGGCAGACCGTGAGAAGATCCGTCTTTTACGAGAATTTGATCCCTCCGGAGGTCCGAAAGCCGCTGTTCCTGACCCGTACTATGGTGGGATAGATGGGTTTGAAGAGGTATATCGAATTGTAGAGCGTTCCGTTGAAGGTTTGCTTGAAACCCTTAAGTTGGACCAGTCCACATTTGGCTGATTATTTAGGTTTCAGTAACACCAATAAAGGGTCAGCACAAAGAATGCAGGCATAAAAGTAAGCCGTTCCCAGGGATATCCACTCTTCAAAGGATTTGTTTACCATGATGAACGTCCGTATACCGAAGGCTGTGCACGATTGGCTTCAGGAAAATGGGTTTGGGGAGATTGAAAAGTTAAGACCGGTGTCCGGGGGCTGTATTAATAACGGTATGATCCTACAGACTGGATCTGGTCAGAGTGTCTTCCTCAAAACAAACCCTGGCGCGCCGGAGAATATGTTTGAGAGAGAAGCAGAAGGGCTAGTAGCCCTGGCGACTCAAGATGGGCCTCGTGTACCAAAACCATTTTGTTTTGGGAAGGATTTCCTGTTGATGGAGGACTTGTCGCCCGGCCCGCGCCGTCCAGGATACTGGACTGATTTCGGCAGGCAGCTTGCCCACCTCCATAACTGTACCAACACTCGCTTTGGTTTTACCCATGATAATTATATCGGTAGCACCCCCCAGCCAAATCCCTGGACTGCTGATGGGCATGTTTTCTTTGCTGAGCAGCGTTTGATCTTCCAGGCCAAATTGGCCCGGCAGCAAGGTCTGTTGGACCGGTTGCAAGTAGACCAGGTTGAACGCCTGGCAGCGCGCTTGCCAGAGCTTATCCCAGTTCAACCAGCCGCTCTGATTCACGGTGACCTGTGGAGTGGAAATGTCACTGCGGATCGTGCTGGCAATCCTGCTCTGATTGATCCAGCTGTCCATTATGGTTGGGCTGAAGCGGAGCTTGGTATGACTGACCTCTTCGGATCATTTCCTCAAGAGTTCTATGCTGCTTATCAGGAAGTGCGTCCCTTGGCTGGCGGTTTTCGCGAGCGCTTTCCGCTTTACAACTTGTACCACCTGCTAAACCACCTTAACCTATTTGGGACAGGTTACTCTGGACAGGTGTCTGCCATCTTAAGCCGATACGTTTGATCCTTCCCCATCTGAAAAACATTCGCCAAATTACAGCGAGCTTTCAGATTTGAAAGCAACCAAAAAACCCTAATTTGGGCAGAAACTCCTTGCAAATTAGGGCCGTTTCGTATATACTGTGTGTAACTGTGGGAGAAAGTGGAGAAAAGTGGAGCGCCGGTATGTCTCCGGCGTTCTGGCGTTAAAGGCGAGGTAGAACAGATGTTCCTTGGGCAGTACCAACACGCTATCGATAACAAAGGTCGCCTGACGATTCCTTCCCGCTTTCGTGAATTGTTGGCCGATGATGGCGCCTACATCCTGCAAGGTTTTGATCGCAACCTGATTGTCCTGCCCGGACCTGCTTTCGAGCGTGTGTCTAGCCGGGTGAACAGCCTCAGTATAACCGATTCTCGAGCTCGTGTATTAAGACGCCAAATATTTTCTACGGCTGAGAAGGTTGAAACAGACAGGACGGGCCGTATCCTCATTCCTGATTTTCTGCGCCGGGCTGCTCACCTGGAGGCAGATGCCTTTATTGTTGGTGCAGGCAATTATTTTGAGATCTGGTCTCCGGCATTATGGGGTGAGCAAGTAGCCAATCTTCAGGACGACGATTCCAACGGACACCGTTTTGATCTGCTCGAAATCTCGATATAACCCGATCGCCTTCTGGCAATTTGCCTGGAAACTGTCTTTGTACAACTGATCTAAAACTTGGGGTGGGATCAAAGATCGTATATCCAGGCCATTTTATTTTTGAATGGTGTAGGTGGTGATATCTAATGGGTGATCGTTCAATGGGAGGGTTGCTCCCTCACCATCCTGTTCTTTACAAAGAAGTATTACATGCTTTACAGCCGCGCCGAGGTGTATGTTATGTGGATGGTACGATTGGGGCAGGTGGGCATGCCTGGGGAATTTTGCAGGCCAGCGCTCCAGATGGCTTGTTGTTGGGACTGGATTTGGATCCTAAGGCCCTGCAATTAGCGGGTGAGCGATTGTCTGAATTTGGAGCCCGCGCTATTCTGGTCCAGGCATCTTATGCAACCTTGCTTCAGCAGATTCAGGTCTTGGGGTGGAAAGGCGTTGGCGGGATCCTGCTGGATCTTGGTGTTTCTTCTATGCAGCTGGATACTCCCGAGCGAGGTTTTTCCTTCCAATCCGATGCTCCGCTGGATATGCGTTTCGATCCTGGCAATTCGGAAACCGCTGCAGATTTGGTGAACACCCTCTCGGAGCAGGAAATTGCAGACCTGATCTTCCGGTATGGAGAAGAGCGGCAGGCCCGTAAGATTGCCCGGGCAATCGTGAGCTCGCGACCCATTTTCACAACCGGACATCTTTCCCAGGTGGTCTCCAAGGCTTGCGGTCCTGCTAGACAAAAACGCATTCACCCGGCCACCCTGACTTTTCAGGCCCTGCGCATTGCTGTAAATCGTGAATTGCAGGCATTGGAAAGATTTTTACCCCAGGCGATAGTTGCTCTGTCACCGGGTGGGCGCCTGGTTGTAATTGCATATCATTCCCTGGAGGACCGCATCGTTAAGCAGTTCCTCCGCCAGGAAAGCCGGGATTGTATTTGCCCACCCAAACAACCGGTATGCACCTGCGGCCACCGGGCATCCATTACTGTAATCACTCGTCGTCCACTGGCGCCGCAGGAGGACGAAATAATTCGAAACCCTCGTGCACGCAGCGCCCGTCTCAGAGCGGCAATGAAAATGTCTGAGCCGGACCAGGCCGGGTGAATAGAGATACGCAAAAATGGCACGACACTTGCAAAGACCTGTTAAGTGACGCCGGGTATATCCGGCATTCCTTACAGGAGGATCAATGGAGAACGTCAAGCGTCTCACTCAAGCATACTACCAGGCACCCTGGCGGAAACAATTGCAGTATATTGTTTTCTTCCTGGTTCTATTGGTCATGAGCGCTGTGGTAGCCGGTATTTATCTAAATGTTACTGCTCGGGCTGTGACTGTCGGACAAGAGATCCAGGTCATGCAAATTCAAATCGAGAACTTAAAACGGACAATAGCTGATAAAGAGACCAGCCTGGCTTTCCTGACCTCCACATCGACCATGGAGCAGCGGGCCCGAGAGATGGGTTTTCGTCCGGTTGAACCCGATAAGATTGTTTACGTTGTGGTGCCCGGTTACCGTGAACGGCAGGAAATCCATTTAGCCCCTGCTTCCCAACCCACGGTTGTCAGTGACCCAAAATTGTCTCCTTCGTTTACGATTTCATTGTTGGAGTGGCTTCAAGTAAATGTTTTCAATCCATCCAGCGTGTTGGCTGAGGTGCTGAGATGAGAGCTAGCAGTGAAACCATGATCTGGCGTTATAACGTGGTGGGCATGCTGTTTGGCTTTGTGGCCTTGATGATCGTTGCGCAGATATTGCGCATCCAACTAAGCCCACAAGCACATACATTTCGCGAGCAGGGTGACATCTACGCTGGCGAATGGCGGACAGTTAAGCCTGCGCGGGGATTGATCTACGATCGCTGGGGGAACCTGCTGGCTGGAAACCAAACGGTTTACGAATTGGGTGTAGAACTGAAAGACGTCAGAAACCCGGAGACAATTGCATTTACGTTGATGGGCGTCCTCAAATCGGACTACGACCGGATCTACGCAGCCGCCAGCCGGAAGTATTCACTAGACCCTGAGAAACCTGCTGTTTATGCGGTTTTAGCCAATAACGTCACCGAAGAGCAAAAAGCGCGTATTGAAAGCATGGCAAAGGAGATAGCAAACCAGCCAGTGGGTCGCGATCAAACCCCGCCCAGCCTGCGCGGCTTGGTATTTCGTCCTACGCTCAAACGCAGTTATCCCGAAGAGGAGATGGCCTCCAATATCCTGGGATTTGTAAATGACGAGGGGGTTGGTTTTGGGGTGGAAGCCAAATTCAATGATTTGCTGGCCGGAACTGTCCAGAAGATTTGGGTGCCTTTGGATCCCAACCGGGTGGAGGAAGTGCCCGAGGTTGCCTCCGGGTCCAGCCTGGTTCTGACTATCGACCGGGAGATTCAGTCTGCCATGGAAAAGTTGCTGGACGAGGCTATTGAGGAAAGCGGCTCGGATGGCGGCGTCATTTTGGTTGCAGACCCCCAAACAGGTGAGATTCTTGCGATGGCAACCACGCCGCGCCTGGACCTCAATAACTTTGGAGATTATGCCAGGGTTTTCCCTGGAAGCACTCCCTTCAACAAAGCTGTTAGCCAGGCATACGAAACCGGTTCTGTCTTCAAAGTGCTCACCATGGCTGCAGCATTAGATAGCGGTGCTGTTACCCTGGATACTGTATTTGTCGACACTGGCATATTTGAGCTAGGTGGCATTTATATCTATAACTGGAACTCCGGCGCATGGGGACCTCAGGATATGACTGGCTGCATGCGCCATTCCTTAAACGTGTGCCTGGCCTGGGTTGCTGCTGAGCTCACTCCCAGTCGATTTTATAGTTATATGCAGGCTTTTGGCTTTGGGCGCCTGACCGGGATAGAAATTGCTGGAGAAGATCCAGGTCGTTTAAAGATGCCGGGAGATCAAGACTGGTACGATGCGGATTTGGCGACCAATTCCTTTGGGCAGGGGCTTTCAGCCACTACTATTCAGATGGTTATGGCGATCTCCTCGCTTGCCAATGACGGAAAAATGATGGCACCGCATATCGTGCGCTCTTTAGTTAATAACGGACGCCAGTATAACACTTCACCACAGGTGGTTGGTCTGCCGGTTTCTGTTGAAACAGCTCACACCATCACAGAAATGTTGGCCGAGTCATTGGAAACCGAATCCTCTGATGCTCTGGTAGATGGGTATCGGGTGGCTGGAAAGACGGGTACTGCCGAAATTCCCACCCCGTACGGCTATACCAGCAATATGACCAATGCTTCATTTGTTGGTTGGGGCCCGGTTGATGATCCTCGCTTCTTGGTTTATGTTTGGCTTGAAAAGCCAATGACCTCTCCTTGGGGTTCAGTGGTTGCTGCTCCCGTATTTCGCCAGGCAGCGGAGCGTTTGGTCGTTCTCATGAACATCCCACCGGATCATGTGCGCGAGGAGCTTGGCGTTGCCAATAGGTAGGTATGTTTGACCTGAAGATATGTTGACCTTAGCTCATATCATGGATGCCTTAATCGGGGTTGCCCCGAAATGGGCCAGCCAGGTGATCACCGAGGCAACGGTGGATTCCAGGCAGGTCATTCCTGGCGCGTTGTTTGTTGCTATTAAGGGAGAACAGCGCGATGGACATGACTTTGTTGAAGAGGCTTTTAAGAAAGGCGCTGTTCTGGCGCTGGTGGAAAGAGACATTCAGTTTAAAGATCTGGATCCAAGTTTGGTCCCAGCCTTGGACCTGCGTGATCCTCAGGCAGCAGCCAAACAGGTTACCGAAAGCGGTGGCCCGCATCTGGATACGCCCATTTGCTTGTACGTGGAGGACAGCCTTGCAGCATTGCAGAAAACCGCTCGTTACTGGCGGCGTAAACTGGATCTGCGGGTGATCGGGATCACTGGCAGTGTTGGAAAATCAACTACCAAAGAGCTGGCAGCCGAATTGCTCAGCCAGCGCTACTATACACTGAAAAATCGGGGCAGCCTCAATAATGAGATCGGCTTGCCGCTAACATTATTGAGTCTGAGCGAAAACCACCAACGCGCTGTGCTTGAGATGGGTTTCTACGTACCCGGGGAAATCGCATTTTTATGCGATCTGGCACTACCCGAGATTGGTCTCATTACCAATGTGAGCGAAGTGCATGCCGAGCGAGCCGGGTCATTGGATGCGATTGCAGCTGGAAAAGCCGAACTTGTTCAGGCGCTACCACCAGCTCCTCAAGGAGTTGCCATACTAAATTATGACGACCCATGGGTACGCGAGATGGCTTCCAAAACCCAGGCGCAGGTTTTCTATTACGGAATGGACCCAGCTGCAGACCTGTGGGCTGATGAGGTGGTTGGGATGGGCTTGGATGGGGTCCGCTTTCGCCTTCACTGCGGCGATGATGAGTTTCACCTGCGGGTGCCCCTAATCGGACGCCATTCGGTGCACACAGCATTGCGGGCAACAGCTGTTGCTTTGGTAGATGGTCTGAGTTGGGAAGAAATTATTAGCGGTTTGCGCTCAGGTGCAACGCAGCTTCGCCTGGTTGCTGTTCGATCTAAGAACGGGGCTTTAATTCTTGATGACACCTATAACGCTTCCCCGCAATCGACCCTGGCAGCTTTGAATCTGCTAGAGGAGCTGGATGGACGTAGGATTGCAGTATTAGGAGATATGCTCGAGTTAGGCCCTTATAAAAAAAGCGGTCATGAGATGGTTGGGGCGCGGGCTGCTGAGGTAGTGGACGAGCTGATTTGCATGGGTGAGCTGAGTAAAATGATTGCTGGAGCTGCTCTACAAGCAGGAATTCCAGCGGCTGCAGTTACACAATTTGACGACACGCAGCAGGTTGTGGAATATTTAGCGGATCGCCTGGATGAAAAAGATGTTGTTTTGGTGAAAGGGTCACGCGGTCTGCGTATGGATCGTATCGTCGCAGCCTTGGAGGCTAACCGATGACACAACCATCCATGGCTCTGGCTTTAGCCGGGTTTAGTTTCATGTTGACAATCATCTGGGGCGAACCTCTGTTGCGAGTTTTGAGACATCTAAAAATTGGTGACCTGATTCGAGTTGAAGGTCCTCAACGGCACTTTACCAAAATGGGCACTCCTACCATGGGTGGGGTCCTGATCATCCTACCGGTTACTCTGTTGACTGTGTTGCTGAATGCAGCCTCGTTGATCGGTTTTTCCGTGCTGGGCCGTTCCGTCATGGTGCCATTAGCGGCGCTAATAGGATTTGCCGTATTAGGTGGGGTGGATGATTGGGAAAAACTGCGCGCTCGCCGGCGTCGTGGAGAAGGGATGCGAGCACGGAGCAAATTTCTCGTCCAAGTTGTGTTTGCGGTTGGGATTGCTTTTGTCCTGCGCTATGTCTTAGAGGTGCCCGAGTTATTTGTCCCGGGTATGAGCTTTGAGATCAAGTTGGGTTATTGGTATGTTCCAGTGGCAGCATTTATTATTGTAGCCACCTCCAATGCGGTCAATTTCACCGATGGTTTGGATGGTTTGGCAGGATTGATCTCAGCAACAGCTTTTGCTGCATACGGAGGGATTGCTTTACTCCAAGATCAGGTATTTTTGGCTCGTTTTTGTTTCACGGTTGTTGGCGCGGTGTTTGGTTTTTTATGGTTTAACGTACATCCGGCGCAGCTGTTCATGGGAGATACCGGCTCTCTCCCGTTGGGAGCTACCCTGGCAGTGGTAGCGCTGATGACCGGGCAATGGCTTATCCTGCCGGTCATTGCCATCATCCCAGTCAGCGAAATGGTGAGCGTGGTTCTGCAGGTTGCGTATTTCAAATGGACTGGCGGCAAACGGATTTTTAAAATGGCTCCGTTTCACCTGCATTTTGAACTATCCGGGTGGAGTGAAACACAAATTGTACAGCGGTTTTGGTTGATTGGATTGTTAGGCGCCATGATTGGAGTGGCACTGGCTCTGGTCTAGGCTGAGAAGTTTCAACAGGTTGAGCAGGTAATGATGATGACCGAGTGGCAAGGAAAACGAGTGCTGATCGTGGGGTTAGCCCGGCAAGGGCTGGCCCTGGCGCGCTATCTCGCCCCACGCGGTTGTAAGCTTATTCTCAATGACCGCCGCCCCGCAGAGGAGATGCAAAAAATTCGGAAAGATTTGACGGACCTCAATGGCGTGGTGGGCAGCTCAATCGAGTGGGTATTCGGTGGTCATCCCATTGGAATCTTGGAAGAGGTAGATATTATTTTCCCGTCGGGTGGTGTATCTTTGACCATCCCTATGTTAGTTGAGGCCCAAGCGCGCGGAATAATGCTCTCTAACGATTCCCAAATATTTTTGGAGGCTGCCCCCTGCCCAGTCATTGGAATTACCGGGTCAGCGGGTAAAACTACTACAACTACGCTGGTCGGTAGGATGGCAAAGGCCGGGCATTCAGAAGGACGGGTTTGGGTTGGAGGTAATATCGGCACCCCCCTCATTTCAAACTTGGATGAGATGCGTCCTGGTGATCTGGCAGTGATGGAGCTTTCCAGTTTCCAACTGGAGATCATGAATCTGTCGCCAGATATTGCAGCAGTGCTTAATGTCACGCCAAATCACCTTGACCGCCATGGGACGATGGAGGCGTACACGGCTGCAAAGGCGCGTATCCTCGAATACCAGGCTCCTGGCAGCATTGCTGTGTTGGGTTGTGATGATCCTGGCGCCTGGTCGCTAACCCAAAAGGCTACCGGTCAGATGTACACCTTTGGCCTGGGCTCTCCGATACCCGGAACACCTGGCAGTTATTTCAAAGATGACGCTGTCTACTTGTGGGATGGAGAAGCACAGACGAGGATACTGTCTCGCACAAGCATTGGGTTGCGCGGCGAGCATAACCTTTTGAACGTCTTGGCTGCCTGTGCTATTGCGGCGGGGGCTGGTTTGCCAGTAAAGGCCATGCAGGCTGGAGTGGAAGGTTTTATGGGGATTCCGCACCGGCTGGAGTTTGTGCGCAGGTGGAAAGGGGCTGATTGGTACAACGATTCCATCGCCACCGCTCCTGAGCGCTCAATGGCTGCCATTCGCTCCTTTGAAGAACCTTTGGTGTTGCTGGCCGGTGGGCGGGACAAAAACCTGCCTTGGGATGAATTTGCCGGGCTGGTTCGGCAGCAAGTGGACCATCTGATCTTGTTTGGAGAGGCCAAAGGCGTGATCCGCCGTTCGTTCGATTCAATTGCCAGTCCTTCTGGCGGTCAGGCATTGACCATTCATGAATGTAGCGGGTTGCGAGAAGCGGTCCAAGCGGCATCTGAAACGGTTGAAGCGGGTGATGTGGTTTTACTCTCTCCAGGAGGGACCAGTTTTGACGAGTTCAATGATTTTGAAGAGCGCGGGGAGGCATTTAAAAGATGGGTAATGGAGCTTCAATGAATTGGCGCAGCTTGTTGAGTGGCGGGCGCAAAGATAGTGCAGTTGCCCGGCGAGCTGCCCGACGGAAGAATAGCTCTATCGGCGCGTCAGCTCAAAGTGGGCGCCCAACTTCCTTTGTCATGGGCACTCCTCTTGAAGAGGATAATGCCCCCAGGCGAGAAGTTTGGTCACCCAAAACCACCTCACCGCGCCGTCCGGTGCGCTTGGGAATAGATGTGCCTCTGCTGTTGGTCACCTGCACGCTCATGATTGTTGGCCTTTTGATGGTCTTCTCTGCCAGTTGGGAGTATTCCTTTGCTGTGGATGGATCTCCCACGAGTATTTTCCTGCGCCAGGTGGTTTTTCTGGGTGCAGGTACTCTGGTGGCGATCTTTCTGGCATGGTTTGATTACCATTATTGGCAAAAACTTGCTGTGCCATTGATCCTAATAGCAATAGTTTCACTTCTGGGTGTATTGTTTTTGGGTGATGAACGTCATGGTGCGGTGCGCAGCCTGGCTGGCGGCTCTGTACAGCCCTCTGAAGCAGCCAAGCTAATTATTGTGATCTACCTTTCGGTTTGGTTATATGCGAAACGCGATCAGCTTGGAGATATTGGCTTTGGTTTATTGCCTCTGGGGGGTATCCTGGGGATTTTTGGTGGATTGATCTACTTGCAGCCTGACCTGAGCGCTGTCATCACGATTATTTTATTGGGCGGGGTTCTTTTCTTCCTGGCTGGAGCGGACATGCGCCAAATTGCAATTCTGGTGCTTCTGACTGTAATTATCGGTGGGTTTATCGTTTTTTTTAGCGCTACCGGTAGCGATCGATGGGGCAGCTTTGTTCCTGGTCTGAAAGATCCCACTCAGGCATCTTACCATGTCCGGCGTTCTTTTGAAGCCTTTGTAAAGGGCGGTTGGTTTGGGGTTGGCATTGGCAAGGCCGATACTAAATTGACCGGTTTACCCGTCCCGCATACCGATAGCATCTTTGCGGTGGTAGGGGAGGAGACCGGTGTAATTGGTTCAGTGGCTTTGGTGATCCTTTTTGGAGTTTTAGTGTGGCGTGGCCTGGCAATTGCACGCCGGGCTCCGGATGGAATGGGGGCTTTGCTGGCCTCCGGATTGACCGTTTGGTTGGCCTTAGAAGCATTTGTTAATATGGGCGTGATGATTGGATTATTGCCCTTTGCAGGAAATGCGCTCCCCTTTATCAGTGCCGGTGGGTCAAACTTAATGGTATCACTGGCTGCCATAGGGATTCTATTTAATGTCTCTCGGCTTTCAGAAAAAACCAAGGAAGTTGAGGAGAGGTCATACAGTGCGGTTGTTAATATGCGCGGGCGGGACTGGCGGAGGCGTGTATCCAGCCCTCGCCGTACTTCAGGCCCTTACTAAGAAAGGCGCCGGACAGACGGGTGAAGAACAGTGGAGAACAAGTCCTGATCTTCATTCTTCGCCCAATACGTTTGTGGAGGTTCTGTGGGTTGGAGGTGTCGGCGGTATGGAGGTAAATTTGGTTGAGCGAGCGAGTGTGCCTTTTGAGACAATCCCGGCAGCCGGAGTGCACGGGGTTGGCTTAAGCGCGCTCCCCGGCAATTTTCTGCAACTAATGCGTGGTTTGGTTGCTGCGCGCCGCATTCTCAATCGTTTCTCTCCGCAGGTTTTGTTGTATACAGGAGGTTATTTAGCCGTTCCAATGGCTTTGGCCGCCCGGTTACCGGCTTTGGGCCGCCCGCGTCCCCGCAGTTTGCTGTATGTGCCGGATATCGAACCAGGGCTAGCTTTGAAGACACTATCACGCTTTGCTGATCAAATCGCTGTCACGGCTGCTGAGACAAAAGCCTGGCTGCCAGCTAGAGCGAAGGTGGCTGTGACCGGTTATCCGCTGCGCAAAGATCTGCAATTTTGGAATCTCGCGCAGGCCAGAAAAGTAATAGGAGTGTCCCCTGATCTTCCAGTGTTACTTGTCTTCGGTGGGAGCAAAGGAGCCCGTTCTCTCAACCAGGCTGTACTCAAGGTTCTTCCCCAGCTCTTGGAAGAAATGCAGCTGATCCATATCAGTGGTCAATTAGATTGGGCACAAGTCGAGAAGGCCAGGGCAGAATTGCCAGTTGACCTGACTGTACGGTATCGTGCATATCCGTATCTTCATGAAGAAATGGGAGCAGCTATGACCATCGCTGATCTGGTTGTTTCCCGGGCTGGAGCGTCTGTGTTAGGTGAGCTGACCTTTTTTGGGCTTCCAGCCATATTGGTTCCATATCCACATGCCTGGCGCTACCAGAGAGTAAATGCTAACTACCTGGCAGAGCGGGGCGCGGCGTTAGTCATTGCAGATGAATTCATCAGTTCCAATCTGTTGCAAACTGTACGTGACCTGATGAAGGATGAATCTCGTCGGAAGCAGATGCGCCAGGAAATGCTATCTCTTTCCCAGTCTAAGGCAGCAGATTGTATTGCAGACTTGTTAAGAGGCCTGGCAGCTCGTAACCCCCAGGAGGGGTGCTAGACATGGTCACTCTCACTTTCTTCTTTTACTTTCTGGCCTCAATTTTTGCAGTGATTGGCGCCATGCGCGGCTGGACGCGTGAGCTCCTGGTTACATTTAGTGTTGTTGTGGCTATCTTTATTATCAGTGTTGTCGAGAGGTACCTGCCATCAATTTACGATACCTTTGTGCAGACCGGAGGGAAGGGGCAGTTCTGGTTTCGGGCGATTATCGTCATCGTTCTGGTTTTTTTCGGCTATCAAACGCCCAATATCACTCGTATTGCAGGCAATCGTTTTGTGCGAGAACGTTTTCAAGATTCGCTGACAGGTCTGTTTCTGGGCGCCCTGAACGGTTATTTGATTGTAGGTACGCTGTGGTATTACCTGGAAAAGGCTGGCTACCCATTTTCTGATATCACTGCTCCAGCCGCGGGTACAGAGTTGGAAGAGTCTGTCAACCGGTTGTTAGAGGTGTTACCTCCGACCTGGCTGGAACCGCCGATCATTTTCTTTGCAGTCGCCTTGGCATTTTTGTTTGTTATTGTCGTTTTTCTGTAGCTTCATGGGAGTTGTGGACGTGTCTGATGTGCACTTGATTGGAATTGGTGGGAGCGGCTTGTCGGCAATTGCTCGTTTGCTGCTTGAAAGCGGCTTGTCCGTCAGCGGTTCCGACCGCCAGGCTTCGGATGTCCTGGATCGATTGGGAGAGGCTGGCGCCCAGATATTTGTTGGACACAGCCCGAATAATATCGCTGGCGCAAAGCTGGTGGTTCGTTCATCGGCCATACCAGACGACAATGTTGAGGTGCAAGCTGCTCAAAAAGCCGGTATACCGGTATTAAAACGAGCTGATTTTCTTGGACAGTTTATGGAGGACAAGATCGGGATTGCTGTGGCCGGAACTCATGGTAAAACCACCACGACTGCGATGATTGCCTGGATGCTCTCCTCGTTAGGTCAGGATCCATCCTATATCATCGGAGGCGACCTGCGAAACCTGGGGACGAATGCACACGCCGGTAAAGGGTCAGCATTTGTCATTGAGGCCGATGAGTATGACTACATGTTCCTGGGTTTGAAGCCAGAGATTGCCATTGTGACAAATGTTGAGTTTGACCATCC
>Ga0114946_10000702_pt1 | contig 22442 bp, 25 predicted proteins | sample WalLakDeSediment_FD_88676 | JGI IMG/M metagenome (GOLD analysis project Ga0114946, IMG submission 88676) | Lake sediment microbial communities from Walker lake, Nevada to study Microbial Dark Matter (Phase II) - Walker Lake 11/02/13 Deep Sediment | ecosystem: Environmental > Aquatic >...
CGAAGTCCACCGAGGCCGTGAAGATCTTCGTGGTCAAAAAGGACGGCGCGGACCTGGACGCCGCGGGGGTGATCGCCTGGTGCCGGGAGAGCCTGACGGCCTACAAGGTGCCGAAACACGTGGAGTTTCGCGATGAGCTGCCGAAGACCAATGTCGGCAAGATCCTGCGCCGCGCGCTGCGCGACGAGGTGAAGAGTGGGTGAACCCGTGTTCCCGGGACGATGGGCGGCAGGCGCGCTGGCCGCCTGGCTGCTGTGCTCGGCGCCGGCTGCCGCTGCGGGCGTCGCAGCCGGCGGGGCGGTGCACGACCGTGCCACGCTCGCGGTGCCGCTGCACGAGGCCGTCTACCATGCATCGGTGCGCAGGGTGCCGGTCAGGGCCGGCCTGCGGCTCGAAAAGCAGGACAGCGGGTTGTTCGTGTACCACTCGTGGGTCGAGCCGCGCGGCTTGCTGAGCTTTATTCGCAGGGAGTTGTCCGAGACGAGTCTCGTGATGCTGGATGACAAGGGCACGCTCCTGCCGATTTCGTATCGCCGTCACGACGAGCTCAGCGGGCGGGACAGCGACATGCGGTTCGATCATGCCGCGGGAAAACTGGTGATCGATTACCGCGGCCAGCAGACTACGATCGACTGGGAGCCGGGGATCTACGACCTCCTCAGCTTGCGACTGGTCATCGCCCACGACCTTGCCCGGGACGCCCTGCAGGACGTCTACCGGGTCGTCGACGACCGCAGCCGGGTCGAGGAAGTCGACGTAGAGATCGCGGGGCGCGAAACGCTCTCGACGCCGCTCGGTGAACTCGACACGGTGCGCCTCGAGTACACCAGCCGGCGGCGGGACAGGCTGTTCAGGCTCTGGATCGCGCCCGACATGGACGCGGCCCTGGTGCGCCTCGAACAATACGAGGCAGGTCGTCTCAGGGGCAGGCTCGACATCGTCGAATACCGGCGCCTCTAGGGCCTGTTCGCACCTGGTTTCCCGGGCCTCAGCCCAGCTTGCCCCGGATCCTGCGGTAAGCTTCGCCGAGTTCGTCGGCCAGCACCCCGAATGCCGCGCCGACCTCCCTGGATGTTTCGCGCGCCTCGTGCCTGACGCCTGCCATACGGCCCTCGAGATGTTCCCACTTGTGCTCGAGCGCTGCCCATTCTTCCTTGAGTTCGGCCTTGCCGAGGTGCAGCTTCAGCCGGATTTCATCCCGTTCCTGGCGCAGTTTTTCCATCGCCTGTTGGCGGCGTGATGCTTCTGTCATGACGGCCACCTCGCTTCCATGGTGCCTGTACAAAGCATAGGCCATCCGTCAGCGTCCACCAGTTCCCGGGGCGGTCACGAGCTTCACCCGGCCGCCGAGCCACTGACCCAGGAAATATGCCGCAACGAACAGCGGGAGGGTCGCCAGGCGCCATTCCAGGTCCAGCAGATCGCGGATCAGCCAGACGAGCGGGATCGGCGCATGGATCGCCACGAGCCAGGGCAATGAACGCCTGGCGAGCCCCGCGCGCCAGTAGCCGAACGGCAGGTTGGCTGCGCAGACGAGGGCGAGGGCCAGGAGCATGGTCATGGCGTGTTCGTCATGGGGCGCCCGCCGGCCTCAGGCGAGGAAGCCCCCGTCCACCGGCAGGCAGGCGCCGGTGACGTAGGAGGCCGCGTCCGAGGCAAAGAACAGGATCGCAGGCGCAATCTCCTCGGGCTGCGCGACGCGGTTCATCGGGATCAGCGGCAGGATCATGTTCAGGATGCGCTCGTTCCCGATCAGCGCGGCAGCGAACTTCGTGTCGGTGAGGCCGGGCAGCACGGCGTTGACCCGGACCTTCCAGGGCGCGCATTCCTTGGCAAACGCCTGGGTCATCGAGATGACCGCCGCCTTGGTCACGGAGTAAATGCCCTGGCCGGGGCCCGGACGTTCGCCGTTGATCGACGCGGTGTTGACGATCGAGCCGCCGCCGTGGCGCTTCATAAGCAAGGCCGCCTTTTGCGACATCACGAAGTAGCCGCGCACATTGACCACGACGGTCTTCTCGATCATCGACACGGGAGTCTCCGTGATGTGGCCGAAGTGCGGGTTGGTGGCGGCGTTGTTGACCAGGATGTCGAGGCGGCCGTGCTCCTGTTCGATCAGCGCGAAGGCTGCGTCGATGGAGTCTGTCTCCCCGACGTGGCAGGCAAGCGCGGAGGCCTTGCCGCCCGCGGCCCGGATGGCGTCTGCGACGGGCGCCACGCTGTCGTGCTTGCGGGAACTGACGATGACGTGGGCACCGTGGCGTGCGAGCAGGTGTGCCGTGGCCTCGCCGATACCGCGCGATGCACCGGTCACCAGGGCAATTCGTCCATCCAGTCCGAACAGGGGATCGCTCATCGAAGGTCTCCTCAGAATGCGTTCCTGCCGCTCGCCACCGCCTCGGCGGTATCCGACAGCGTGGTACAGAATCGGCCGAAGGACGCGAAGCGCGGATTCTTCGTCTGGCCCAGCGTGAAGCGGTAATAGATCTGCTGCACGATCACGGCGAGGCGAAACAGCCCATAGACGTAATAGAACTCGAAACGCCCAGGCTCGAGTCCCGTGCGGGTGCAGTAGTACTCGACCAGTTCCGCCCGCCGCATCATGCCCGGCAGGTGGGTCGGCAGCATGCGAATCTCCCGCAGGGGCTCAGGATCGTCCGCCTGTACCCAGTAGGCCAGCGATGCGCCGAGGTCCATCAGGGGATCGCCGATGGTCGCCATCTCCCAGTCGAGGACGCCGGTGATCCGCCAGTCGCCCTCCAGCTCGGCCAGCACGACGTTGTCGAGCTTGTAGTCGTTGTGGATGATCGCGGCGCGCGCCGCCTCCGCAGGGCGGTTCGCCTCCAGCCAGGCCATCAGCGCCTCGTTGTCCGGCACGTCGCCCGTGCGGGCGGCGCGGTAGCGGCTCGACCAGCCGTCGACCTGGCGCGCGACATAGCCTTCCGGTCGACCCAGCTCGGCGAGCCCGGCGGCTTCGTAATCGATGGCGTGCAGTTCGGCATGGACATCGACCAGATTGCGGCAGAGCGCGCGTGCCTGTTCGTCGGCCAGGTGCATGCCGGCTGGCAGGTCGCGCCGCAGGATCAGTCCCTCCAGGCGTTCCATGAGGTAAAACTCTTCGCCGAGCACTTCCCGGTCGGCGCAGAACAGCACGGGTTGCGGCGCGTAGGGAAAAGCATCGTGGATCCGGGAAAGGATGCGGTACTCGCGGCCCATGTCATGTGCGCTGCGGGCCTTGGTGCCGAAAGGCGGCCGCCGCAGCACCCATTCCCTCCCCCCTGCGCGCACGAGATAGGTCAGGTTCGACGCTCCGCCCGGAAACTGGGCGATCTCGACGGGAGGCTGAAAGCCGGGCAGCTCCCGCGCCAGGAAGCCCGCGACGATTTCAGCATCGAGTTCCTCGCCAGGGCGCGGAGCGCGCGTTTCACCGGCCGCCCCGGCTGCGTTCATTCGCCCGCCGCCGATTTCAGCAGCCGCCTCGCGACCGCCATGCGGTGGACCTCGTCCGGACCGTCGTAAATGCGCGCGGCGCGCTCCTCGCGGAAGAAAAACGCCAGGATGCGGTCATCGGTTACGCCGAGGCCGCCGTGGGCCTGCAGCGCGCGGTCCACCACCCGCTGCATCACGTTGGCGGTGTAGTACTTGATCATGGACACGCGCTCGCGAGCCGCGCGAAAGCCCCGCTGCTCGATCGTCCACGCGGTCATCAGCACCAGCGCCCGGGCCGCCTCGATTTCGGCCGCAGATTCGGCGATCCAGTCCTGGACGGTGCCCATCTTCGCCAGCGGCAGCCCCGGCTTGATTTCCCGTGCCAGGGCATGCGAGATCATCTCGTCCAGCGCGCGCCGGCAGATGCCCAGCCAGCGCATGCAATGGTGAATGCGACCCGGCCCGAGGCGCTCCTGTGCCATGGCAAAGCCGGCGCCGGCCTCGCCGAGCAGGTGATCGGCCGGCACACGCACGTTCTCCAGGCGCACCTCGCCATGACTGAAAAAGCCGCGGCCGGGATGGCCCATGACCGGAATGTTGCGCACCAGGCGGAATCCGGGGCGGTCGGTCTCGACCAGGATCATGCTGGCTCGCCGGTACTTGTCGGCCTGCGGGTCGGTGACGGCCATGCAGATGCCGAAACCCGCGCCATCCGCTGCGGTGGCGAACCACTTGTGGCCGTTGAGCACGAATTCGTCACCGTCGCGCACTGCGCTCGTGCCCATCTCCGTCGGGTTGGAGCCGGCGAACTCGGGCTCGGTCATCAGGAAGCAGCTGCGGGTCCGGCCGGCCGCCAGCGGCTCGAGAAAGCGTTCGCGCTGTGCCGGTGTTCCGTGCGACGCCAGCAGTTCGGCATTGCCCGCGTCCGGAGCCTGGCATCCAAAGACGAAATGACCCAGCGGACTGCGTCCGAGCACCTCCGAGATCAGCCCGAGCGCGACGAGCCCCTGCCCGCAGCCGCCCTCGGCGGCAGGCAGGTTGGGCGCCCACCAGCCGCGGGACCGCACCTCGGCGCGACAGACCTCGATCCGCGCGTACAGTGCTTCCCAGTCGCCGCCCAGCAAGAGCGGCTCGAGGGGCTCCACCTGCTCGATCACGAAAGCCCGGATGCGGGCCAGGCGGTCGGAGAGTTCGACGTCGATCTGGAAGTCCATGGCGTTTACCGGAAAGTGACGAGTTCACGCCCGCCGGAGAACTGGAGGTGGGCAATGCTGTTGAAGCCGAGCAGCAGGGCGTCCTCGTGCCTGGCGGACCGCCCGTAGTACAGCTGCGTCAACGAGGCATTGTAAATGCTCCAGTTCATTGCGAGCGTGCGCTTGTTGGACAGGCCAAGGACGGCGCGCAGCGCCGCGGCGATCGTGCCGCCGGAGGTGACCACCGCGACGCGGGCCTTCGGTCCGTGCATGGCCAGCAACTGGTCCAGCCCGTTGCACACCCGCGCGCAAAAATCGCGCCAGTCCTCGAGGGCCTCTTGATCATGCGGCACGTTGTCCATCCACGCTTTCACCATGAAGCGAAACGCGAATTCGAACAACTTGTGGTTGTTGAAAATGTCCTCTTTCCGCAAGCCGCGCGGCGCGCCGATCTTCTCGATGAACAGCGGCAGGTAGGCGCGGATGACGCCCTGGTAATCGTATTCGTTGAATACATCGCTGGCTTTCGGTTCCGGAGCCCCTGCGCCGAGTGCCTCGAGGACGCCCGCCAACGTGTCCTGCTGGCGACGCAGAGAGCCGCTTACCATGGCGTCGAACGGCGCATGCACGTGCTTGAGGTGCGCGCCGAGAACCCCGGCCTGGCGCTTGCCGAGGTCCGACAGCCGGTCATACTCGTCGGCTCCAAAGGAGGCCTGGCCGTGACGAATGAGGTAGATCACTGCCATAAAAAGGCTGGCTCGCTGTTATCGGGGCAGTGCCGGAGGGCGGGAACCATAGGGCGGCCGTTCATGAACTGTCAACATACACCTGCGGTCGTGCATCATGTGCGCTGATGTGAACGGCGCGACAGGCCTTGTGACATGAAAAAAGAGCGGATAGTGATCACCGGTGGCGGTAGCGGGCTGGGGCGGGCCCTCGCGCTGGAATACGCGCGCGCGGGCTGGCGGGTCGCCGTACTGGATCGCGATATGGCGGGGGCGGAAGCGGTTGCCGGCGAGGTCGAGACGGCGGGCGGCGAGGCGCGGGCGCTGGCCTGCGACGTCACGGACGCGGCTGCGGTGCGCCGCGCCGCAGCCGGGATCGAACAGGACTGGCGCGGGCTCGACGTGCTGATCAACAACGCGGGGATCGCGGGATCCGGGACGGTCGTGGCTACGCCCGGGGAGGACTGGCGCCGGATCATGGAAGTCAATTTCTTCGGTGTCGTGGCGGTGTGCCAGGCTTTCCTGCCGGCGATGATCCGCGCCGGCCACGGCCATGTGGTCAACATCGCTTCCGCGGCGGGGTTCGTTTCGGCACCGGGCATGGCCGCATACAACGCCTCCAAGGCGGCCGTGATCTCGCTGTCGGAGTCGCTGCGCGTCGAACTGGCAGCGCATGATATCGGCGTCAGCGTGGCCTGTCCGTCCTTTTTCAGGACGAACCTGCTGGAGAATTTCAGTGGCAGCGAGGCATCCCGGCAGATGGCGCTGCGGCTGATGGAGAAGTCCCCGTTGAACGCCGACGATGTAGCGCGCCTGATTCGCCGCGGCGTGCTCAGGAAGACGTTCATGGTCATTCCGCACGGCGATGCCCGGCGGACACTGATCCTGAAACGCCTGGTGCCGGAACTGTTCTTCGGCACCGTCAGGAAACGTGCCGCGGGCTTTCTGGCGGCGCAGGCCGGCCGGGAGAAGCGCGCATGAAACGGGAATGGATGATCTACGGCGCCAATGGCTACACGGGCGAACTCATCGCGCGCGAGGCGGCCAGGCGCGGGCTCGCGCCCGTGCTGGCCGGACGCAGCGAGGACAGGATCGCGCCGCTCGCGCACGAACTGGGTCTATTGCACCGCAGTTTCCGATTGGGGGATCCTGCCGCCGTGTGCGAGGGCATCGCCGGCATGGCGCTGGTGCTGAATTGCGCGGGACCCTTTTCCGCCACCGCCCGGCCGATGATCGAGGCCTGCCTTGAGAGTGGCGCGCATTATCTCGACGTCACCGGGGAGATCCCGGTGTTCGAGCTCGCGCACGAGCTGGACGAGCGCGCGCGCCGGGCCGGCATACTCCTCTGTCCCGGGGTCGGCTTCGATGTTGTGCCCACCGATTGCCTGGCGGCCGCGCTGAAGGAAGCGTTGCCCGACGCGACCCGCCTGGCGCTGGGGTTCGACTCCCGCGGCGGGATGAGTCCCGGCACCGCCCGCACCTCCGTCGAGGGTCTCGCCCAGGGCGGGCGCATCCGGCGCGAGGGGCGGATCATCAGCGTGCCGCTCGCCTGGCGCACGCGGCGCATCGACTTCGGCGATGGTGAGAAGCTGGCCATGACGATCCCCTGGGGCGACGTATCCACCGCGTGGCATAGCACCGGCATCCAGGATATCGAGGTCTACCTGCCGGCCTCGCCGAAGCTGGTGGCGCGGTTCAAGCGCCTCAACTGGATTCGTCCTCTGCTGGGCCTTGGCCCGGTGCAGTCGTGGCTCAAGAAAAGAGTCGGCCAGACCGTGCGTGGGCCGCGCGAAGAGCAGCGCGCGAAGACCCCGACCTTCGTCTGGGGCGAAGTGGGCAACGCCGCAGGGCGGTGCGTTACCGGGCGTATCAGGGTGGCGAACGGCTACGATTTCACGGTGCACGCGTCGCTGGGGATGGTGGAGCGGGTGCTCGAGATGACGCGGGTCGGGGGCCACCGGACGCCTGCGCAGCTGGTCGGCCGTGACTTCGTGGAGCGGCTCCCGGGATCCGGGGCCATCAGCACCGAGGCCGTCGGTGCCGGCTGAGGTCCTGCCTGCGTTCTCGCCTGCCGGCCTGATCGCCAACCCTCACCTGCAGTCGATCCTGCCGAGCTCGCCATTCCGGCGCAGCCTGCTGCGTCGCCGGGCGGCCCGGCTGCTCGAGGTCAGCCGCAGCCTGCTGCTCGATTGCGGCGAGGGCGTGCGCCTGCATGGCTGGCATGCGGCTCCGGATGCGGGCCGGCCGACGCGCGGCCTCGCGGTGCTGATCCATGGCTGGGAGGGCGCCGGCGACTCGTCGTACCTGCTGTCGGCGGCAGTTCGCATGCACGCCGAGGGCTGGGCAGTGATCCGGCTGCACCTGCGCGATCACGGGCCCAGCCACCATCTCAACGAGGACCTGTTCCATTCCAACCGGATCCGCGAGGTCGTCGGCGCAGTGGCGCGCATCGCGGAGCTGCATCCGGAGCTGCCGCTGTGCCTGGGCGGATTCTCGCTGGGCGGCAACTTCGCCATGCGGGTCGCGGCACGTGCCGATGCGGCGGGTATTCCCCTGGCGCGCGTCATGGCCGTATGCCCGGTGCTCGACCCGGCCAGCACGCTCGACGCGATGGAAGCCGGACCGCGGATCTACGAGCGTTACTTCATGGCGAAATGGCGCCGTTCGCTGGAAATCAAGGCACGCCTGTTCCCGGAACGATATCGTTTCGGCGACCTGCGGCGCTTCCGCGGACTGCGGGACATGACGGCGTTCTTCGTCCAGGACTACAGCGAGTACGCCGATCTTGACTCGTACCTCGCGGGCTATGCGATCGTCGGCGAGGCGCTTGCCAGCGTAACGGTCCCCACGCTGCTGGTGGCCGCCGTCGATGACCCGGTCATTCCTTCGCGGGATCTGCCGCGCCTGGCCCGCCCTGCGGCGCTGACGGTGCTGTCCACTGCTCACGGCGGCCATTGCGGCTTCCTGCCATCCCTGGGCGGCACCAGCTGGGTGGACGGTCAGATGGCGCACTGGTTCGCCCCGGCCGCGTTGCGCCCCTGATGCGCCTGGGCCCATTGCAGCTCGCCACGCTCGCGATCGCCTTGGTGTTCGTGGCGCGCGCCGTGCTGCGGCTCGTGCAGCCGGAATTCAATATCCTCCGTTTCGCGGTGCTCGGCTGGCCGGGCTGGGCCGTCTGGGCAGTGTCGGCGGCGGAGCTGATCGGCGCGGCTCTGCTGCTGCGTGCGGAGACGTTTCGCTTCGGTGTGCTGCTGCTCGCGGTCGTTGCGGGCGCGTTCCTGCTGACCTACGTGCGCATCGGCGTACCCGAGGCCGGGCTCGGAAACGCCGGCATGCTGCTCGCGCTCGCTGGCGTCCTGCTGTTGCGGCGCTGACTCTCGATTCGCTCCAGACCGCGGGAGCGCGCCGCCACGGATCGCCGTTCGACCGCGGGACCGGACCGTCACAGGCCTTTCTCGCAACGGACCGCGGCAGCGCGCCGTCACAGGCCCGCTTCGTTCGGAAATCTTTATCTCACTCAGCGGGCCTGTGACGTCCCGCTCCCGCTGCCACGTCGATGGGGTTGGCGCCAGGCGTCCCGCTCCCGCTGCCACGTCGATGGGGTTGGCGCCAAGCGTCCCGCTCCCGCTGCCGCGTCGATGGTGGCGGCGCCAAGCGTCCCGCGGCTGCTGGGGCGTCGATGGTGGCAATGCCCCACGGCGCGCCTGCTGGCACAGGCGTAGTGGCCGGGACATGGCAGGGTTCGCCGAGCGGCATAAAGATTTCCAAGTGAGGGGAACCCTGCCATGGTCCGGCCACGGTCGACCCGCGTGGCTACGGTCGACCCGCGTGGCCGCGGTCAGGCCGAGGCCGCCTCGGCGAGCGCCGGCTCTGCGAACTGCAGGCGCGCCAGGCGGGCGTACAGGCCGTCCTGCGCGACCAGTTCGTCGTGCGTGCCGGTCGCGACGACACGCCCCTGTTCCAGCACCACGATGCGGTCCGCCTTCAGGACGGTCGCGAGGCGATGCGCGATGACGATGGTGGTGCGCTCGGCCATCAGCCGGTCGAGCGCCTGCTGGACCTGCCGCTCGCTCTCCGCGTCGAGCGCGCTGGTGGCTTCGTCGAGCAGCAGCAACGGCGGGTTCTTCAGGATCGCGCGGGCGATCGCGATGCGCTGCCGCTGGCCGCCGGACAGGCGCACGCCGCGCTCGCCGAGATAGGTGTCGTATCCCTGCGGCATGTCGCAGATGAATTCATGCGCGAGCGCGGCGCGGGCGGCGGCTTCGACCTCGGCGTCGCCCGCCTCGGGCCGGCCATAACGGATGTTCTCGCGCGCGCTGGTCGAGAAGATCACGGTCTCCTGCGGCACCATGGCCATCGCGCCGCGCAGCGCCGCCAGGCTCATCTTCCCGGTTTCCACACCGTCCAGAAGGATGCGCCCGGATTGCTGCTCATAGAAGCGCAGCAGGAGCTGGAACACGGTGGTCTTGCCGGCCCCCGAGGGTCCCACCAGCGCGACCGTGCGCCCGGCCGGCACGGCGAACGAAACGTCGTCCAGCGCCATCCGATCGGGGCGCGCGGGATAGCAGAAGTCGAGCCTTTCGAAGCGCACCGCGCCGCGCGCCGGGCTGGCTGCAGCCACCGGCGACACGGGATCCCGGATGTCCGGGGTCGTCTTGAGCAGTTCCATGATGCGTTCCATCGCGCCGGCCGCTCGTTGGACTTCCCCCCAGACCTCGGCCAGCGCGGCGAAGGAGCCGGCGACGAGCACGGCGTACAGCACGAACTGGCCGAGCTGTCCGCCGGTCATCGTGCCCGCCAGTACGGCCTTCGCGCCGAACCACAGCACGAGCACGATCGAGCCGAACACGAACAGGATCACCACCGCGGTGAGCAGCGCGCGCGCGCGGATGCGCGCCAGCGCGGCGACAAACGAGTCCTCCACGGCGCTGCGGAACCGCGCGGCTTCCCACGCTTCCCTCACGTAGGCCTGCACGATGCGCATGGCGGACAGGATCTCTTCCGCCAGCGCACTCGAATCGGCGACGCGGTCCTGGTTCCGGCGCGACAGGGCGCGGACGCGGCGGCCGAACAGGATCAGCGGCAGCAGCATGACGGGCACCAGCACGACGATCAGCCCGGTCAGCTTCGGGCTGGTGACGCCGAGCATCACGAGCCCGCCTGCGAGCAGCAGCATGTTCCGCAGCGCGACCGAGGCGCTGGAGCCGACCACCGATTGCAGGATCGTGGTATCGGTCGTCAGGCGCGAGAGCACCTCGCCGGTGCGGGTGGTCTCGTAAAAGGACTGGCTGAGCCTGAGGATGTGGCTGAATACCGCCTCGCGCACGTCGGCCACGATGCGCTCGCCGAGCCAGCTCACGAGGTAGTAGCGCAGCGAGGTGGAGATCGCCAGCAGGCTGGCGATGCCGAACATCGCCAGGAAGTAGCGATCCACCTGGGCGGTGTTCTCCGCCGAGAAGCCTTCGTCGATCATGAAGCGGACCGCGATCGGCAGGCTCAGCGTCGCGCCCGCGGCCAGCAGCAGGGCGCCGAGCGCGGCCAGCAGCATGCCGCGATAGGGCGCCAGGAACGGGACGAGATCACGCAACGGCCGCAGGTTGCGGCTGCGGGCGCGATCGGAACCGTCGGTGACGGTTTCGCTGCCGTCGGGGTTGCGTGTGGTAGCCATGTCGTGGGCCGCGGATTATACGGGATGCGGCGGCGCGGGCTCCCCGAACGCGCCACGCAGTTCCCCGATCGCCATGGTCTCCAGCCAGCGCGCCCCGCGCCCGACCAGCTCCCTGGCCAGCGCGGCGTCGGCGATCTCGTAAAGCATCCACTCCCACGGACCGCGCGGCAGCGGCCCCGGGGGGAGCCGATGGTGGTTGCAGATCAGCCAGCGGGCGGGCAGGTTGCGCGCGCGCGCCGCCACGGTCTCGTCGAAGTGGCGCACGACCCAGCCCAGTGTCCGCATGCCTGTGTCACCGGCCAGCGCGAGCGCCTCCTCATCGCAGGAGATGGGCGCCCATCGGCCGCGCGCCGGGGCCATCGCCGCCAGGCAGGCGTCGACCACCGCGCTGCGACCGAAGCGCTCGATGCTTTCCACTTTCATCTCGACCAAGGCAGTGACGTCGGCGTGGCCGGCGAGCCAGGTCGCGAACTCCGCGAGGGTCGGCGCCCGAACGTCGGCGAACCGTGTGCCGAAGCGTGCCGGCTCTCCGACCGGGACGCTCGCCAGCGCCGCCGACGTCAGCCCGAACACGGACGCGGCATGGCCGGCCACGCGTTCGAGGTCCGGGTCGTGCAGCAGTACCGGGACTCCGTCGGCACACACCTGCACATCGATCTCGACCCAGCGCGCCCCGGCGGCGACCGCGGCCTCGAGCGCCGGCAGAGTGTTCTCGGGCCAGTGTGCGGCGTAACCGCGGTGTGCAACCCAGGTCGGGATCTCTGCCATCATGGGTCAAGCATAAACCTCCCTGGTCGAGCTGGAGCGCCAGAAAACCCATGAGCTTCGTATCGCACTTGCGCGGCATAGGTTCCGGCGCCCGATACCCGGCGGATGCGGTCATGAACCTGTGCCCGGTCGATGGCCGGCCGGTGGAGATCGTCCTCGATATCGCGCGGCTGCGCAGCGAGCGCCCGGGTGCAAGCTGGTATCTCCCTGCACGCAGGGACATGTGGCGCTTCGGCGGCCTGCTGCCGCTGGATGCCGGCGACCCGGAAGAGGCGGGGCGGATCGTTACGCTGGGCGAGGGCGCGACCCCGCTGCTGTCCGGGGGTGCCTGGCCGCTGGCCGCAAGCGCCGGTTTCAGTTTGTTCATCAAGGAGGAGGGCGACCCGGTGCCGGGTTTCGGGGCCAATCCCACGCGCAGCTTCAAGGACCGGGGCATGGCGATGGTGGCCACGATGGCACGGCGCCTCGGTCTGCAGCGGCTGGTGGTGCCGACCCAGGGAAACGCCGGCGATTCGCTGGCGGAGTATGCGCTGGCGGCCGGACTCGAGGTGGCCGTCGTGATGCCGGACGATACGCCGCGCGACATTCTCGGGCGGGTCGCGGCGCTGGCTGCACGGGACTCGCGCGTCCGGCTGGAGCTGGTCAGCGGCACCATTCGCGAGGCCGGAGCGCGCGTGAAGTCTCACTGGGTGCCCGCGGGCTGGTTCAGCGCGGCCACCTTCCAGGAGCCGGGCTGGCGCATCGAGGGCAAGAAGACGCTCGGCCTGGAACTCGCCGAACCGGCGTCGCCCGGCGACGAATGGAGGTTGCCCGACGTGATCGTCTACCCGACCGGCGGCGGCACCGGGTTGCTCGGGATGTGGAAGGCGTTCGACGAACTCGAGGCGCTCGGCCACGTGGGGCCGGAACGGCCGAGGATGATCGCGGTGCAAAGCGCGGCGACACGGCCGATCGTTGATGCATTCGCAGCCGGGGCGATGGACACGCGTCCGGCGCCGGCCGGCACGACACTGGCCGTCGGCCTCAACGTGCCGGGTGGCGTCGGACATTTCCGCGTACTCGAAATCCTGCGCGCCAGCGGCGGCGGCGCGCTGGCGGTCGACGAGGCCGCGATGCGCGCGAGCTTCCTGGAGGCCCGGCGTACGCTCGGCATGGCGCTGTGCCCGGAAGGCGCCGCCTGCCTCGCCGCGCTGCCCGGCCTGCTCGAAGCGGGATTGATTCGTGCCGGCGACCGGGTCGTAGTGGTCAATACCTGCGCGCCGCAGAAGTACCAGCCGGACTGGCCGCCGGAGGACTGAGCTTTACCAGGGCAGCGCCTGGCCGTTGGCGTGCCAGAAGCCGCCGCTGGTCTCGATGGTGAGCTCGTCGAGCCGGGCAATGAGGCCGGCCGCGGCCTGCTCGGGCTCGACGTCGCCACCGCCGCCCACCATTTCGGTGCGCACGTAGCCCGGATGCAGCAGCGCGACGGCGATATCGCGCTCGCGCAGGTCCATGGCCAGCGATTTTCCGGCGGCATTCACGGCGGCCTTGCTCATGCGGTAGCCGTAGTAGCTGCCGGACGTGTTGTCTCCGATCGACCCCATGCGGCTGGTGATGATGCCGATCTTGGCACCGGGCTGCAGGTTGCCCAGCAGCGCCTGCGTCACCAGCAGCGGTCCGACGGAGTTGACGCGGAACTGCAGGTAGATGTCCTCCAGCGCCTCGCCGTGCAGCCCGCCGAGCGTGTCGCGCCGAAGCACGCCGGCATTGTTGATCAGCCAGTCGAGGGCTTCTCCCTCGAGCGACCTGGCCAGTTGCCTGACGGACTCCGGATCGCTGACCTCGACGCCCGTCTCGACCCGCACGCCGAGTGCCTCGAGTTCTTTCGAGGCGTTGCGGCAGGCGGCGATGACCTGGTCGCCGCGGCCGGCGAGCAGCTTGCAGAGCGCCAGCCCGATGCCGCGATTGGCGCCTGTGACGAGGCAGATAGCCATGTCGTTCCCCTCAATTAACTTGCTTGCCTGGGCACAAGTATAGGCAGCCGGCGACGCGGCCGATAAAGTACCACCATGGGCCGGGTCTTTGTCGTCGTGCTGTTGCTGCTGAGCTTCGCGCCGGGTTGCGCGACGCAGCGCCCGCCCGCGGGCCTCGCGATGCCGGCGCCGGACGAGGCGCGCGCGGCGAGTCTGCTGGCGGGCTACCTGCTCGCGCAGGGTTGGACGGTGCGCCTCGCGGATGCGGCCCTGGTGGAAGCCGCTCGCGAGGGTGAGCGGCTGCGGCTCGAGCCGCAGCTCGACCCGTCGGGACTGGACCGTATCATTGTCACCCGCACCTGGCCGCGCGACCCGCAAGCGGACGAGGCGGTGCTGCAGTCCTTCGCGCTCGAACTGAACGACGCGCTGAATGTCGGGCAGTTCCGTACGGATGCGACCGGCCTGGTGTTCCAGTCCTCGTTGCCGTTCCTCGGGGAGCTGGAACCACGCCTGCTGGACGCATTCCTCGCGTACAGTGCCGCAGTGCGTTTCGCCGTGCTGCAGGTCCAGGGCGATCGCCGCCTGCTCGCACCAGTTGAGGACGGCGAGACCAGCCGCTAATCTTCCAACACTTCTACGGCTTTTGGAGCACGCCTCATGAGCGTCACCGTCCGCGCGCGTCACCAGTACAAGCACCCCGTCAAGAAAGTCTGGGCGGCGTTCAGCGACCCCGAGTTCTACCAGGCCAAGTTCGAAGGCATCGGCCACCGCAATGTCGAGGTCATCGCGACGGACTCCGACGAGGACGGCTTCTCCATCGAGATCAGCCGCGAGGTGCCGCTCGACGTGCCGGGCTTCCTGCGCGGCATGCTCGGCGAGTGGAACACGCTGCTGCAGAACGAGAACTGGACCGTGAGCGGCAACGGCGCTTACGCGAATGAGCTCGAGATCGAGGCGCGCGGCGTGCCCGCGTCAATGCACGGGACCATGAAGCTCAGCTCCAGCGGCCCGGGCTGCGTCAATGAAGTCGCCATCACGATCCGCGCGTCCGTGCCGCTGATCGGCGGCAAGCTCGAGCAGTTTGTCGCCAGGGACACCGAGGCGACGCTCGCGGCCGAGTTCGAGTTCATCCAGGAGTACCTGGACAGTCTCTGAACCGGGGCACGCCTGATCGCCCGGTTCCAGGCGTCTTGCCTCAGCCTCCGGCGAGCAGCTCGCGCAGGTTGGTGATCGCCTGGTTGGCGCGCGACAGGTAGGACGCCATGACCAGCGAGTGGTTGGGGAAGATCCCGAAGCCACTGCCGTTGAGCACCATCGGGCTGCGCATCGGCGCCAGGCTCGCTTCCAGTTCGCGAATCACCTGCCGCAGGCTCACGGTGGCGTTCTTGTCGGCCAGCACGTGGCGGAAGTCGTATTCGACCGCGCGCAGGAAATGGAGCAGCGCCCAGGCCGTGCCGCGCGCCTCGTAGAAGACGTCGTCGATCTGCAGCCACGGCGTCTTCACCTCGATCCGGTCCCCGCGCGGCTGGCTGGCCTCTGCGGAGGGATCACCCGCCAGGTCGGTGTTGACGCGGACCTGGCCGACGCTGGCGGAGAGCTGTTGCGAGAGGTTGCCGAGCCGCTTCTCGACCACCGCAAGCCATTCGCGCAGGTTGTCGGCGCGCGCGTAGAAGTTGGCGTCGGGCCGCGACTGGTCCTGCAGCCGCGCCTGGTAGCTTTCGAGGTGGCGGATCCCTTGCCGATAGCGGCTCTCGCTCGACGGCAGAATCCAGCTGTTATGGTCGAAATTGAAATTCGGTTCGGCTTCCGCGAGGTCGCGATCTTCGACCGACTGGGTCTGCGAGCGGCTCATGTCGTTGCGCATCACGCGGGAAAGGTCGCGCACCTGCACCAGCACGCCGAATTCCCAGTTAGGAATGTTGTCCAGCAGCAGGCCCGGCGGCAGCACGTCGTTGCTCAGGTAGCCGCCGGGCTTCTCGAGCAGCGTCCGCGAGACGCGGATCAGGGTGTTGGTGGTCGCGTACCCGGTGACGGCCGGGCGGCCGTCCTGTTCCCAGTCGACCCAGAACACGTCGGGCTCGCGCGACCAGTACCAGCCGACCAGCAACAGCAGCAGGATCAGCACGCCGCCGGCGACACCGCCGATTCTCACCACGGCGCGGCGGTTGCGGATCGCCGCGAGCTTCTCGCCCGAACCGAATGCTGTACTGGACATGGGATATCTCCGTAGTGACACGCCAATTCTACGCCTCGACGTCAGTTTGTGACGCGCTGGGTCACCCGTCCGGCAGGGGCGTGGTCTTGCATCTGCATGTTTTTATGGAAAAAAGAACTTTGGCACGCTTCCTGCTGGTATCCAGGCAGGTGAATACCGCGAAGAGGCACGGACCATGGACAGAGAAGTGATCGCGCTGCTGCCCGCCGAGGATCGGCAAAAGGGTAAGAACCGTCCGCGGGCCCTGGTGCGTTTTGCGGACGGCCGGATGGCCGTTGAAGCCGTGGACAGCGACACGACGAAGTCCGGGCAGTACCTGGCGCGTTTTCGCGAGTTGGCCCCGATCATCGATCCCTCGACACGCGAGGTCATCGGCTACGAATTGGAACAGGTGGTTTCCCCCCGACACGCCTGAGGCGTCGTTTCTCCTCCCGCTCGACTCCCCCCCTTGGGCGCCGCCACCCGGATGGGTCAACACGCGGCGCTTTTTTTTGCCTGTTATTCGCCGCGACCGTGCGCAGCCTCCAGGTCGAGTGCCGGTCCCACGGGGACCACCCGGGTCGGATTGATCATGTGGTGGCTGTAGTAATAGTGCTGCTTGATGTGGCCGAGGTGCACGGTCGGCGCGACGCCCGGGACCTGGTAGAGCTCGCGCGTGTAGCCTGAGAGGTGCGGGTAGTCCCTGATGCGGCGCAGGTTGGCCTTGAAGTGGCCGACATAAACAGGGTCGAACCTGAGCAGTGTCGTGAACAGGCGCCAGTCCGCCTCGGTGATCCGGTCGCCGGCCAGGTAACGGCGCGTGGCCAGGCGCTCATCGAGCCAGTCGAGGGTCTCGAACAGGTCCGCGAAGGCCGCCTCGTAGGCCTGTTGGCTGGTCGCAAAGCCGCAGCGGTAGACACCGTTGTTGACGCGCTTGTAGACGCGCGCGTTGACCTGGTCGATTTCCTCGCGCAGTCCCGCCGGATAATAGTCGACGTCCGAGGAGGCGAAAGCGGCGAAGGCGCTGTTGAGCATGCGGATGATGTCCGCGGACTCGTTGCTCACGATGGTGTTGCGCCGCATGTCCCACAACACCGGCACGGTCACCCGCCCCGTGTAATCCGGTTTTGCGCGCTGGTAGACCTGGTAGAGGTAATCGCTGTCGAACAGCGGATCGCCGGCCGTGAAGCCTCCCGCCTCGCAGGCGGCGAACTCCCAGCCGTTCTGCAGCATGTGGGGATGGACCACGGAGACGCTGATGGCGCTCTCGAGGCCCTTGAGCGCACGGAAGATGAGGGTCCGGTGAGCCCATGGGCAGGCCAGCGAGACATAGAGATGATAGCGGCCGGCTTCGGACGGGAACCCGCCGTCGCCGGTCGGCCCCGGCGAGCCGTCGGGCGTCACCCAGTTGCGGACTGCCGAATCCTGGCGCACGAACTCGCCCCCCGTGGACTCGGTGTCATACCACTCGTCCCGCCATTCGCCGTCTACCAGCCGACCCATGTCAAGCATCACTCCCGACGCAGCGATTAAGCTGCATCCATATTCAAGTTAACCGGAGGCCTATTATGACCGATCAGAGTTACGCGGCCCTGCGCAAGCGCATCACGACGGCGAACGCGGGGCTGAAAAATGCGCAGCCGGACACCCTCAAGGGCTTCAACCTGATGCACGCCCAGGCCATGCAGGGCGACTCGTGGAGCTTCACGCGCCGAAGCCGAGCAACAGCGCCGCCGTGGCGTGGAGCGCTGCCCACGAGGCCGCGAAGCCGCGCCCCGGTGCGGCGCCGGGCCATGCGCCCCTGAGGATGCCCCAGACCACGTGCACCAGCAGGGCGGACACCGCCGGACCCGCCCCTGCAAGGGCGATTCCCGCGGCGGCGACAGCCGCGGTGAGATCGAGCGCCGCGACCCCGACACGCCCCGAAAGCAGCGCGGTGCCGAGGTAGGCGAAGGCGGCGGTCCCGCCGAGCGCGAGGATCAAGGGCGCGGCCAGGTCGCCGGTGAGCATGACCAGCACGGCGATGACCAGCCCGGCCATGGCCGCCGCAGCAGGCCCCCACGCGCCGTGCATGGCGCGCGCCGCGGAGGGGGCATGCGCGAAGGCGTTGACGGGAGCCAGCGGTTCGAGGCCGTCATCGACCGGCAGATTCCGGGTCCAGTTGAGCGCGTACATGGTGTCTCTCCTCAGGGGGTGCCTTTTCACAAAGGCTTACTTATTAATCAGTAAGGTTGCTGGTCAAAAAAACCGCTAGGGATCGCGCCGCGGCACCAGGCCGAGATCGCTGCGAATCTGCCCGGCGATATCCCGCATCGCCCGTGGCCCGCGAAAACGCGCCAGCTGGCGCGCACCCTGGAGGCTGGCGACGATGTGCTGCGCTTTGGCTGCCGGATCGCCGGCGAAGTAAAACGCGCCCTGCTCACGCCCTGCCGTGCATACCCGCGTCATCCATTCCAGCAGCTCGTCCAGCAGGCGCTGGCCGGCGATGCGGATCGGCTCGGGGAGGGAATAAAAGTCGGAAGAGAGCGCACCCAACGGGCACATCGTGCTTTCCTCGCAACACTCCGCGGTCGAAAAGCTGATGAACCCGTCAAGTTGCTGGACGGGATCGCCGTCCCCCGCCATGAAGGCTGCGGTCCGGTCATGAAGAATCTCGCGGTAATGCTGGATGACCGCGATGGCGAGATCGGCCTTGGTGGCGAAGTGGTAATGCACGGCGGCATTGCGGATGCCCAACGGCCGCGAGATGTCCTGGTAGCTGAAGCCGTTGAAGCCGCGGCTGCGCAACAGCAGGTCGGCGGAATCCAGGATCTTCGAACGGGTATCGGTCGGGGCAGCCACGGACAGGTCTCCAGGAAAGCTGACTTATTAGTAAGTCAGTTGCAGGCGGATGTCAATACCCTGGCGGGGGGTGTGGCGCGCTCGGGGCCGTGTCAGCCGAGCGAGGCATTCCAGTAGCTGAGCCACGCGCGCAGGGCCTCGGGCTCCATGGGCCGCGCAAGGAAGTAGCCCTGGCCCTCGTCGCACTCGAGCGCGGAAATCAGGTCCCAGTCCTGCTGGCGCTCCACGCCCTCGGCGACCACCCGCATCCCGAGCCTGTGGCCGAGCTGGATGCTGGACTCGACGATCGCCCGCGCCTCGGGATCACAGGCGGCGTTGCGTACGAAACTCTGGTCCAGCTTCATCTCGCCGAAGGGCACCTCGTGGAGCTGGGTCATCGTCGAGTAGCCTGTGCCGAAGTCGTCGATGGACAACTGGAAGCCCTTCAACCGGAGCCGGGTGAGCGTATCCAGGGCGGTCGTGCTGTCCTTCATGACCCAGGTCTCGGTCACCTCGAGGATGATCCGCTCCGGCGGCACGCTGAGCTCGTTCGACCATTGCACCAGCTTCTCGGGAAGCTCCAGGTCAGACAGCAGCAAGGGAGAAACGTTGACCGCCACCTCGACAGGCAGTCCCTCGGAGTACCAGCGGGCTCCCCAACGGAAGGCCTCGCCCACGACGATCTCTGTCAGCTCCGAGATCAGCCCGGATTCCTCCGCGAGGGCAAGAAACGCAGCAGGCCGCAGGATGCCGCGATCCGGATGATCGAGCCGAACCAGCGCCTCGACCGCGACGAACTGGAGGCTGCGGACATTGATCTTGGGCTGGAACCAGGTCTTGACGAGCCCGCGCCGCAGGCAGTCCCTGAGGTCTTCGCGAGCCAGCTGCACCGCGAGCACCATGGTTGGCGCGCCGATTTCCGGCTCCGGGTTCAACAGCAGCCCGCCGAGCTCCGCCGTGTCGAAAGGGTGGATGAGTGTGCCGATCACGCGCAGGCCGCGCGCCCGCGCGAGCCGACTTGCGGCGCTGAGGATCCTCGGGTCGGCGTCGCTGGTCAGGATCACGCCCGCCTCGCAGCGGCGTTCGGCGAGAAAGCGTATCGCCTCGATTCCGTCCGTGCTGGCGAGCGGCAGGGACAGGAAGATGATGCGGGTCTCGGGGTGCCAGGCCGCTTTAAACGCTGCGAAGTCGCTCACCATGCACGGGCGAAAGCCGCGGCCGCTGCAATAGTCCGCCAGCCTGGCTCGGCGGCTGTTCTCAGCCTCCAGTATCAGGAGATCCGGAGTCATGTGAGCATGTCGGACTCCGGGTCGGTTCCATCGGTCGACACGGATAATCCGCAATTGCCGTCCATGTGCTTCCCCTGCATGCAGCGTGGCGTCCAGAGAGCATAGTAAATGCCCCGAACCGACGCGCCCACCAGTTCACAGTTTCCGCCTGTGGCGCGCGCACGCGCGCGCGTATAATCGCCAGTCCGCCGTGCCGGCGGAGGCCGCTTCCAGGGGTGCGATGCGATGTATCGGAGGGTGGATCAGCGGCTCGAGCATCTTGCGCGAATCGACGCGAACTGCCTGGCCGGCGGCGGGCGGGGCATCGAGAAGGAGTCGCTCAGGGTCTCCCCCGGCGGCCGGATCGCGACGACGCCGCATCCCCGTGCGCTCGGCGCCGCGCTGTCACACCCGTGGATCACCACCGATTATTCCGAGGCGCTGCTCGAGTTCGTGACGCCGCCGCAGGCCAGTTGCTGGGAAACGCTGCAGTTCCTGTGTGACATCCACCAGTTCGTCTATCCGCGCCTTCCGGACGACGAGATGCTCTGGGCGACCAGCATGCCCTGCGCGGTGGGCGGCGACGCGAGCATTCCTGTGGCGGACTATGGCGACTCGAACATCGGCCGCATGAAGCACATCTATCGCCTCGGTCTCGGCTACCGCTACGGCCGCGTCATGCAGACCATCTCCGGCGTGCATTTCAACTATTCGCTGCCGGAGCGGTTCTGGTCCGTCTTCCGGGAAGTGGAGGGCTGGCGTGGCGAGGAGCGTGCATTCCGCGACCAGATGTATTTTGGCCTGTTGCGCAATTTTCGCCGCTTCGGCTGGATCGTCCTTTACCTGTTCGGGGCCTCGCCGGCCGTGTGCAAGTCATTTCTCGGCGGACGTGATCCCGGCCTGCCGGAATTCGACGCGGCGACGTGTTACGGTCCTCATGCGACTTCGCTGCGGATGAGCGACCTGGGTTACCGCAACACCAACCAGGCCAGCATCCACCTCTCCATGAACAGCCTCGACGAGTACATGGCCGGACTCGAGGATGCGATTCGCTCGCCCTGGCCTCCCTACGAGAAGATAGGCGTGGCGCCGAACGGCGAATGGCGGCAACTCTCGACCAGCGCGCTGCAGATCGAGAACGAGTACTACGGCTTCATTCGGCCCAAGCAGCCGATTCGTCCCGGCGAGCGCCCGACGCTGGCGTTGCGCCGGGCCGGCGTGGCGTACATGGAGGTCAGGGCGCTTGACGTAAGCCCGTACGATCCCGCCGGAGTCAGCCAGAACGAGTTGCGTTTCCTCGAGGCGTTCCTGGTGTTCTGCATCCTGCACGACAGTCCCGGGATCGCCGAGGGCGAAATGGAGCGGCTGGAGGACAACCACGCGCGCGTCGCCGTGACGGGGCGCAGGCCGGACCTGTCTCTCGTGATCTCGGGAACGGAAAAAACGCTGGCTGAATGGGGCCGGGAGATCTGCCGGCAGCTCGTACCCATCTGCCGGCTGCTGGATGGTGACGATCCGTCGCGGTCCTACTCGGCGGCGCTGGAACTGCAGGCCGAAAAGCTCGAGGACTCCGCGCTGACGCCCTCGGCGCGCATCATCGCGGAGATGCGCGAGGAGGGGGAGTCTTTCTTCCAGTTCGCGCGGCGCATGTCGCAGCAACATCGCGAGTATTTCGCCGCGCTGCCCCCGATGTCGCCCGGACGCCTGGCGGAGTTCGAGGCCGAGGCCGCGCAGTCGCTGCGCGCGCAGCAGGAGCTCGAGGCCGCCGACGCCGAGCCCTTCGAAGACTATCTCGGCCGTTATTTCGCGGGACCCGCAGCCTAGATGCTGGTCAGCATTGGCTACCTTGCGATCGGCTTCGTGCTGCTCTATTTCGGCGGGGAGGGCCTCGTGCGCGGCGCCGGCCACATGGCGCTGCGCTTCGGCATGAGTCCGTTCATCGTCGGCATGACCATCGTGGCGTTCGCCACCAGCACGCCCGAGCTTGCCGTCAGCCTGCAGGCCGCATTCGCCGGCGTGGACGATGTCGCCATCGGCAATGTCGTCGGCTCGAACATCGCCAACATCGGGCTGATCCTCGGCATCTGCGCCCTGATCAGGCCGGCGGAAGTTCACAGCCGGATGCTGCGCCTCGACCTGCCCTGGCTGATCCTTGTCTCAGGGCTGCTGCTGGCATTCCTCTACGACGGCCGGATCAGCCGGCCCGCCGGGCTGGTGTTCCTGGTCGGGTTGGGCATGTTTCTCTACTGGAACATCCAGATCGCGCGCCGCGAGCAGGCCGTGGAACGCGTGCGCGCCGAGGTCGAGGGGCTCGTGCCAAAGCAGGGCGTGCACGGCGCCGGGGATGTCCTGCTGATCGCCGCGGGGCTCGTCGCCCTCGTCCTGGGCGGCGCGGCCTTCGTCAAGGGCGGCGTCAGTTTCGCAG
>Ga0114946_10000703_pt1 | contig 22378 bp, 19 predicted proteins | sample WalLakDeSediment_FD_88676 | JGI IMG/M metagenome (GOLD analysis project Ga0114946, IMG submission 88676) | Lake sediment microbial communities from Walker lake, Nevada to study Microbial Dark Matter (Phase II) - Walker Lake 11/02/13 Deep Sediment | ecosystem: Environmental > Aquatic >...
CGGACCGGGTGGCGGCCACGCTCTGGATCGACGGGGCTGGAGCCGCCGGGGGGGGCGCCGAAAGGGCGGACGACATCCTGGTGTCGGTGGGCGCGGAGGCGGGACTCAAGCACGCCCTTCTCTTCCGGTCCCAGGCCCTCCTCCGGGTGGGGGTGGCCGTTCCGCTGAAGGGAGAGGCCTTCCCGCAGGCGGGTGCCGGGTCCGGACGCCCGGCTCCGTCGGTCTATGCCGGGCTGGGCTGGGCCTTCTGAGGACCCTGTCGACGGCGCATCGCCCGCCGAACCGGCGGGGATCCGGCGGAGGTGCTGGACCGGGGCATCTTAACCCTTGACCCCCTAGATGTGGTGCCGTAGTATGGTGGCCGCTACTGGATTCGGTGGTTCGAGTCCGACGCGCTCCCCGTGGCTTTCCACGGTGTAGGAACGTCCTGCAGCACGCCTTGCGGGGCTTTCCACATCGAGGCTGGCCTTTTCCACATCGTTTCCACCCCTCTTTTCCACACCCCCAGGAGCCCCGCCATGCCGGCCAGAAAGGATTCACCCGCCACCGCCACCCCCGCCTCCGCCCGATCCGACGAACCCGCCATCTTCGATGACCGGGTTCCCGGGGATCTTCCGCGGGCGGAGCTGTCGGACAACGCGCGGCTGGTACTGGCCAAGCGGTACCTGAAAAAGGACGAGGCCGGGGAGCCCGTGGAGGAGCCCGAGACCATGTTCTGGCGGGTCGCCCGGGTCATCGCCGAGGAGGACCGGCAGCACGGGGCCTCCGACGCCGCCATCGAGGAGCTGGCCCGCCACTTCTACGACCTCATGTCCAAGGGGAAGTTCGAGCCCAACTCGCCCACGCTCATGAACGCCGGTCGTCCGCTGGGGCAGCTTTCGGCCTGCTTTGTTCTCCCGGTGGACGATGCCCTCTCCAACGGACAGAGCGGCATCTACGACACCCTCCGGTCCATGGCGCTGGTGCACCAGTCCGGCGGGGGCACCGGGTTCTCCTTTTCCCGGCTGCGGTCCACCGGTGACACGGTCCGCTCCACCATGGGGGTGGCCTCGGGTCCCGTGTCCTTCATGAGGCTCTACGACGCCTCCACCGAGGTGGTGAAGCAGGGGGGCACCCGCAGGGGCGCCAACATGGGCATCCTCCGGGTGGATCATCCCGACATCCGGGAGTTCATTCGCTGCAAGGACGACACCTCGCAGATCACGAACTTCAACATCTCGGTGGCCATCACCGACGCCTTCATGGATGCGGTCAGGTCCGGCACGGAGTACGAGCTCAAGAGCCCCCGCACCGGCGTGGTGGTGGGGACCGAGAACGCCCGCGAGATCTTCGACATGATCGTGCACGGCGCCTGGAAGACCGGGGAGCCCGGCGTGTTCTTCATCGACCGTGCCAACGAGTACAACCCGGTGCCGGCGCTGGGGAGCTACGAGGCCACGAACCCCTGCGGCGAGCAGCCCCTCCTTCCCTACGACGTCTGCAACCTGGGGAGCGTGAACGTCGGCCAGTTCGTGCGCACCGACCTCCCTGCGGACACGCCGGCCGAGGACCGTATCGACTGGGAAGGCCTGCGTACCGTGGTTCACCTCTCGACCCACTTCCTCGACAACGTCATCGACGCGAACCGCTATCCTCTCCCCCAGATCACCCAGCTGGCGCAGAACATCCGGCGGGTGGGCCTCGGGATCATGGGGTGGGCCGACCTCCTGGTGCGCTGCGGGGTGCCCTACTCCTCCGAAGCCGGCGTGGAGCTGGGCCGCAAGGTCATGGGCTTCATCGACGAGGAGGCCCGCCGGGCCTCGGAGCGGCTGGCCGAGATCCGCGGCGTCTTCCCGGCGTGGGAGAACTCCATCTGGGGCCCCGACGCCACCTGCGCCCGTCGGGCCGATGGCACCCGGGTCCGCCCCGAGCGCAGGCTCCGGAACTCCAACATCACCACGGTGGCGCCCACGGGGACGATCTCCATCTTTGCCGGCTGCTCCGGGGGGATCGAGCCCCTCTTCGCCGTGGCCTTCATGCGGAACCAGGCCGGCGCCATGATGCCCGACGTCAACGCCGACTTCGTGCGCATCGCCAGGGCCGGGGGGTGGTACTCGGACCAGCTCATGGAGAGCATCGCCACCGAGGGTCACATCCACTTCGACGAGGTCCCGGAGTCCGTGCAGCGGGTCTTCGTCACGGCCCATGACATCACGCCGGAGTGGCACGTGCGGATGCAGGCGGCCTTCCAGGAGCACACCGACTCGGCCATTTCCAAGACCACCAACTTCCCCCACGAGGCCACCGAGGCCGAGGTCCGGGCCATCTACGAGCTGGCCTACGAGCTGAACTGCAAGGGCGTCACCGTCTACCGCGATGGATGTCGGCCCATGCAGGTGCTCTCCACCGGGAAGACGGGGAAGAAGGAGGAGGCACCCGCCGCCGTGGAGGCCGAGGTCCTGTCGGCGGTCACCGCCGAGCTGGAGCAGGCGCTGGCCGACGCCCGTGAGGAGGCCCACCGCCTGCGGGTGGAGAAGGACCTCCTCGTGGCCCAGTACGCGGAGCGGGACGAGGTGGCCCGGGCCGCGCGCCACAAGCGGCATCGCCCGGAGATGCTCCGGGGCCGGACCATCAAGATGATGTCGCCTCTGGGGGACCTGTACGTCACCATCAACGAGGACGAGCAGGGTCGCCCCTTCGAGGTCTTCACCACGCTGGGGAAGGCCGGCGGCGCCGCCAACGCCGACGCCGAGGCCATCGGGCGCCTGGCCTCGCTTTCGCTCCGTTCCGGGATTCCCATCACGGCGGTGCGGGACCAGCTCCGCGGGATCTCCTGCGACCGGGCCGTGGGAATCGGACCCAACAAGGTGCTCTCGGCGCCGGACGCCATTGCCCAGGCCATCGAGCGCTACCTGGTGGAGCGGGAGGGCGTCCAGGAAGAGCTCCTCATCGCGCCCAAGCTCCAGGGCGTGAGCGCCCTGGCTCCCCGGGCCGCGGCGGCGACCGCGCCGCTCCCGATCCTCCAGGCCGACAAGGGCGACAGCCTCCTGGCCACCTGCCCCGAGTGCGGCAGCTCGCACATGGCCTTCGAGGAAGGCTGCCTCAAGTGCTACGTGTGCGGGTACAGCGAGTGCGGATGAGGAGGTAGCGCGCTGTCCCTGTAGCGCACGATGACGAATCGGGGCCCCCGGGGGGCGTGTCCAGGGGGCGCGCCCCCCGGGTCGTTGTGGGCGCGATGGTCACCTTTTGCGAAAGGCAGTGGACGATGAGAGCTTGAGGGGCTCCCTCCGCGCGTGGAGGTGGTGACTGCGCGCCCCCGAGCCGTGCCCCGGTAGAGCGCCTCCAGAACCCTCTTCCCCCCCTGCCATGTCATCCTCCGTCCGCGTCGCCGTCGTCCAGCCCCGGGGCCGTCCGTTCGACACCCCGGGGGCGCTTGCCGCCCTCCGACAGGGAGTCGCAGAGGCCGCGGGAGCCGGGGCCCGCTTCGTTCTATTTCCCGAGGCCTTCGTCGGCGGCTATCCCTGGGGACTCCGGTTCGGGACCGCCATCGGTGGCCGGGCACCCGCGGGCAAGGCCCTGTTTGGCCGGTACTGGGCTTCCGCCATCACCCTGCCGGGACCGGAGAGCGACGCCATCGGCGCCGCCGCCCGGGAGGCCGGGGTCCACCTGGCGGTGGGCGTCATCGAGCGGCTTCCCGGCCACGCCTCCACCCTCTACTGCACCCTGGCCTACTACGGGCCCGACGGCGCCCTCCTCGGCATCCATCGGAAGCTCAAGCCCACGGCCGCGGAGCGCCTGGTCTGGGGCGAGGGCGACGGAAGCACCCTGCCCGTGATTCAGACCCCCTTTGCCCGGGTCGGCGGGCTCATCTGCTGGGAGAACTACATGCCGCTGGCCCGCATGGCCCTCTACGGGAAGGGCGTGGAGTTCTACCTGGCGCCCACGGCAGATGCCCGGGACCGGTGGCAGGCCACGCTCCGGCACATTGCCGTGGAGGGGCGCTGCTTCGTGCTGGGATGCAACCAGTTCGTGACCCGGGCCGACTATCCGGCCGCCCTCCTGGAGGACCCCGAGGTGGGCGCGCAGGTGCGGCGCGAGCTGGAAGAATGGCCCGAGGAGCTCTGCCCGGGCGGAAGCGTGGTGGTGGGCCCCGATGGCGAGGTTCTGGCCGGCCCCCTTCTGGGCCGGGAGGGGATGCTCGTGGTGGACCTGGATCCGTCGGTGCTCGCCCGGGAACGGCTCGAGTTCGACGTCGTCGGCCACTACGCCCGTCCCGACATCTTCCGGCTCCAGGTGGACGAGACGTCCCGGCCGGCGGTGAGCTTCACTGCGCCTGAGCCTGGACCTGGGCCTGAGCCCGCGCCTGCCCCTGCGGGACCCGGCGAGGGCAGGCGGTCCGAGGGGGCGTAGAGAGAAGTTACACAAATAGTCTACGCAGGCTGGACAGAAGTGGAACACCGCGGTTCCCGTGGGGTGAAAGAGCGTCCGATGCAGTCTTCTGTTCAGGTTTTCACCCCATGTCTCCCGGAGGCAACCATGTTCCGCAAGTCTTCTCCCCTGCTGGCCCTGGCCGGTGCGCTCGTTCTCGCTGGCTGCGCTGATTCCCCCGTTGAGCCTACGCTCATCGCTCCCGAGGCCACCCTCGAGAACCGTGCCCCGGCTCCGGGTGCCCAGAGCATCGCCGAGATCGTGGTCGCGTCCGCGTCCAGCGAGGCCGAGCCCGAGTTCACCCTTCTGCTCGCCGCCATCCAGTACATCGCCGCGACCAACCCCGAGAGCGCGCTGATCGCCGGGCTCTTCGACAACGACCAGTACACGGTGTTCGCCCCGAACGACGCCGCCTTCCTCGGGCTCGTGGGTGCCGTGGCGGGTCTCCTCGATGCGGACGTGCTCGCGGCGGAAGGGCCGTTCGCCGCCATCGATGACCTGCTGGGTGCCGGAACCGTGGAAGCCGTTGTTTCCTACCACGTCGTCGAGGGTCGCCGTGCCGCGAACAGCGTGGTTCCCCGCCGAGGCAGCCGGAACATCTCGACGCTCCTGGGCGTCAACTTCCAGGTTTCCCCGTCTGCGCAGATCACCGCCGTCGGCAACACGGCCAACATCGTGGCGGCCAACGTTTCCGCTTCGAACGGGATCGTCCACGTCATCGACGCGGTGATCCTGCCCATCGACCTCGGGCTCTGATCCGATCCGATCGGCGGGGCAGCGGCCCCGCCGAACGGAAGGATTGACTCAGGCGGGGGACCCGGGCAGCTGCCCGGGTCCCCCGTTGTGGCACAGGGGGGTGGACGAGGTCCGGGCAATCCTGCCTCGCCCCCTGCCTTGCCCACGAGCCACTCCCCCGATCCCATTGCCTGCACGGGTCCCGCGTGAGAGCTTCGGGGAGGAACCGTATGGGGGGGGTGGGCCAGGACCTCCCTCCCGGGCCACCTCGGGTTCGATCCCCACCGGCACCCCATTTCCGACCTCTCTCTTCGGAGGACTCATGACGCTCTCCCAGCCTTCCGGTTCAGATCCCGACGCGCGGGTGTCTTCAGGGCCCCGGTCCGCCCTCGGCGCCTCTGCGGCCGCACCCGCGGCCACGGCGGCCTTCCTCGACGAAGCCGACCGCTACAGCGCCCACAACTACAAGCCGCTTCCTGTGGTGCTGGAGTGGGGCGAGGGGGTCTGGGTGCGGGACGTCGAGGGGCGTACCTACCTGGACATGCTGGCCGCCTACTCGGCGCTGAACCAGGGGCATCGGCACCCCGCCATCATGGAGGCGCTCCGGGAGCAGGCGGAGCGGATCACGCTGACCTCGCGGGCCTTCCACAACGACCAGATGGGGGCGTTCCTCCGGGAGCTCTGCGCCGCCACCGGCTTCCAGAAGGCCCTCCCCATGAACACCGGGGCCGAAGCGGTGGAGACGGCCATCAAGATGGTCCGCAAGTGGGGGTACACGGTAAAGGGGGTGCCCGACGGTCAGGCCGAGATCATCGTCTGCACCGGGAACTTCGCCGGGCGCACCACCACCATTGTCGGGTTCTCGTCGGAGGAGGCGTACAAGGAGGGTTTTGGCCCCTTCACGCCGGGGTTCCGGATCGTGCCGTACGGCGATGCGCGGGCGCTGGAGGAGGCGATCACCCCCAACACCGTGGGCTTTCTCGTGGAGCCCATCCAGGGGGAGGGCGGGGTGGTGGTTCCCCCGGACCGCTACCTGGCCTGCACGCGGGAGATCTGCCGCGATCGGGGCGTCGCCTTCATGGCGGACGAGATCCAGACGGGTCTGGGCCGGACCGGTCGCCTCTTCTGCTGCGACTGGGAGGACATCCGTCCCGACGTGCTGATCGTGGGGAAGGCGCTGGGCGGCGGGGTCTACCCGGTCTCCGCGGTTCTCGCCGACGCCGAGTACATGGATGTCTTCAGGCCGGGGGACCACGGCTCGACCTTCGGGGGCAACCCCCTGGGCGCGGCGGTGGCCCGGGCCTCCCTTCGCGTGATCCTGGAGGAGGAGCTCCCCCGCCGCTCGGACGAGCTGGGGAGCTGGTTCATGGACGAACTGCGGGCCGTGGATTCGCCCCACGTGGAGGAAGTCCGAGGCAAGGGCCTCATGATCGGCGTGGTGATCCGGGAGGCCTCGGGCCCGGCGCGCCCCTTCTGCGAAGCTCTCATGGCCCGGGGGATCCTGGCCAAGGAGACCCACCACCAGGTGATCCGGTTCGCCCCCCCGCTTGTGATCCAGCGCTCAGAGCTCGAAAAGGCGATGGAGGAGATCGCGCCCGTGCTTCGGGGGGAGGGGGTCCGCCTCCAGTCCTGAGCCGACGCGGACCCGTGCGGGAACCGCGGACCCGGGTCCCCCCGACCAGAATCCGCCGCGCCCGGACCTACCAGGCGATGGTGCCTTCCTTCGACGTGTCCACTGATTCCCCGCTCCCCTCACCCAGGAGAACCTCGTCGATCTGGGTGTAGAGGAAGGTTCGGGAATCGGCATCCCGGGGATCCAGCCCGTAATGATTGATGAGCGCGGTCTGGTGCTTCAGCCATTCCCCCCAGCAGATCTGGCAGATGGAGGCATGGATCCGGGCGCCCCGATCGTCGCGGAAGGGGGGGCGGGACATGGCCGGGCGAGGTGCGTCACACCGCCGGCAGTGAATCTCGCCATCGCCGAGGGGTGGGGACTCGGAAGGCTGATCGGTCACAGGCTGTATTCCTGGGCCATCGGGGAGTAAAGATTGCAAAGGTTGCAATGGCGTCACGAGAGTAGACGCGGCAGGACTTGTCAGATAAATTCTAAGGCTGATTCCGGAAGGGCTTCATCGGGCTTTCCGGCTCAGGGCGTTCACCCTTCACCAGGAAAAGGTCCGGGTTCATGCTCACCAAAGCCCAGCTGGATCATCTGGAACAGCGTCTCCTCGAAGAGCGGGCCAAGGCGCTTCGAGCCCTCGGGCTATTTGACGCCATGACCAAGGCGGATCGGGAGGCGGGTGACACCGATTTCTCGGCCTACACCGACCACATGGCCGACCAGGGCACCGAGTCGATGGAACGGGAGAAGGCCGCACTCTTTGCCACGAAGGAAGGGCGCTACCTCTATCGCCTCGAAGAGGCCCTCCGGAGACTGTACAGCGACCCGGAAAACTTCGGGCGATGCCATGGAACGGGCAAGATGATTGCCTTCGAGCGCCTCGACGCTCTTCCCCACGCCCGCTACAGCATCGACTACAAGCGGGAACTCGAGAAGAAAGGGGAGTAACTCCTCTCCCCGCCGGGCCTCCGGGCGGGGAGAGGGGGAGTCAGCTCGCTTCGTCCAGTGCTGCCGCCGGTTCTTCCTCCGGCTCCACCCGGAAGAGGGGGCTCGCCTCCCTCCAGAGCTCCTCCACTTCGTCCCGGATCTCGCGGATCCGTCCCTCCACCCCCTGTTCCTGGAGGTGATACCGGGCCGCGCTCAGGGCCCGATAGGCGCGCCAGAGCGCGGACGAGGCGGGTGTCTGCTCGTGGCTTCGGCGCTTCTCGCCCCGTACCCGGGCCAGCACCCAGTCCGACATCTCCTCATTCAGGAGCATGACGTCGCCCTCGGACTTGGATTCGGTGCCCACGAACTTCTGAAGCTTCTTCTTGAAACTCTTGGGGACGCCGGCCACCACATAGATGGACAGGTCCTCCCTCTGTAGCATTTCCGAAGCCATTCGACCTCCGGTTCGTTTGAATCTTCAGGTGGTGGGAGGTTCCGGCGCGAACCGTCCGCCCCCGCTCGTTCCGGACCCGCCTGCCTGGCCGGGTCCGCCTTTGCTCCCCGGGACCCTTCAGCCGTGCTTGCGGAGGGTGTCCAGCAGGTCGTCGCCCAGCACGCCGGCCTGCCAGCGGCGGAGTCCGGGGATGGCCTCCAGTTCGCCAGCGGAGGCCGGGGGTTCGTCGGCCATGGCCTGGAGCACGGCGTTGGGGAGGAGCGTCCCCCGGTCGATGCCGAGTTCGCCGGCATGCCGATTGCGCACGGTCTTGAGGCGCTGGAAGCGCTCCTCCACTTCAGGGAGGGGCCGGCCTCTCCCATTTCCCCGTGGGAGGCGGGGGTAGCCCTCGAGTTCTGCCTCGGGGAGTTCCTCGATCCGAACCATCTCTTCCACCAGGGAAGTGCCTTCGCCCCGGGCAAGCCCCGGGTTCATCCCGGAAATGGATGCCAGTTCCTCCAGCGTGCGGGGACCCCGAAGGGCCACCTCCACGAGGACCGGGTCGCCGGCCACGCGGAAGAGCGCGCGGTCCCGCTCCTTCGCGATGCCGTCCCGCCACAGAAGGGCGGACCGAAGACGCTCCGTCTCGCGTGGCGTCAGGTCCCGGGCACCCTTGACGCGGAGAACCGGATCGGGCTCCTCCGCCGGGGGATCCCAGCGGATCTTCTCCAGCTCGCGAAATTCCTCCTCGGCCCACGGCATGCGGCCCCGGGCTTCGAGCCTTTCCCGAAGCAGATCGGACAGTTCCGCAAGGTGAATCGTATCGTGGGCGGCGTACTCCTTCATGCCCTCCGAGAGCGGGCGTTCGGCCCAGTCGGCCCGCTGGTACTTCTTCGACAGCTTGACGCCGAAGTACCGCTCCAGCAGCGACGAAAGCCCGATGCCGTCCTCGCCCAGCAGGGAGGCGGCGATCTGGGTGTCGAAGAGGCCGGAAAGCCGCAGGTCCATGTCCCGATCCAGCAGGCGCACGTCGTAGTCGGCGCCATGCATCAGAACCTCGACGTCGGGGTCCTCCACCAGGGGGCGGAGGAGCTCCCGTGGGTCGAGCGAGAGCGGGTCGAGAAGAAAGGTGAAGGATCCAGCCGTGAGCTGAACGAGGGAGAGGCGATCGGAATAGCGATGAAAACCGGCGGCTTCGCAGTCCAGCGCGACGCTCCGGAGACCCTGGGTCAGGGACCGGGCCTCCTCCAGTGCGTCATCGCGGTCGATCAGGCGGATCTTCATGCCGTGGGAATCTTCCTGCGGAATGGTTCGTCTCCTCGGACCTCCCCCGTCATCACATGGAAATGCTCCCGGAGAGTCGCTCCCGGGGGAAAAGAGCCGACTCGCAAGTCGGAACTGATACGCGAATCGGCCCGGAACGTTCCATTTCCGGGCCCCTTGCCCCTCGTCGTCTTCCCGGCCGCACTTCCACGGACGGATGGGTTCCGACGACTTCATCTCCTCCGGCGCCTCCAGCCAGCCGCGCGAGGGGGTGGGTGGCCGCCCGGTCACGGTCCTGCCACGACCCCCTGCGATCCCGAGCCACGCCTTGCCCCCGCCCCCCCGCCCGGACAACTTCAAGGCTTTCGTACCCCTCCGGCCTGCCCGGCCTGCCGTCGTTCTCCTGAACGCTCCGCACCGACCCGGGCCGTCCCCCCTCCGTCCTCCGGACGCGCGCATGCTCCGCACCAAGATCGTCTGCACCCTCGGCCCGGCCTCCTCCGACCCGTCCATCCTGGACGCCCTCGTGCGCACGGGGATGGACGTGGCCCGGATCAACATGTCCCACGGCGACAGGGAGACGCATCGTACTACCCTCCGGGCCATTCGCGAGGCCAGCCGCGCCGCGGGCCGCCGGGTGGGCATCCTGGTCGATCTCCAGGGGCCCAAGATCAGGGTGGGGAAGCTGGGCAAGCCCCTCCGCCTGACACCGGGCGAGACCATCGTCTTCGCCCCCGAGGGAAGCGAGCGGGGGGACGAAATCCCGACGACCTACCACCGGCTGGCGCAGGACGTCAGCGAGGGGAACCAGGTCCTCCTGGACGACGGCCTGCTCGAGGTGGTGTGCACCGGGACCGATGGCGACCGCGCTTCCTTCGAGGTCATCCGGGGAGGGCTGCTTCTGAGCAACAAGGGGATCAATATCCCTTCCGGCAACCTCTCCGCCTCGAGCCTCACGCCCAAGGACCTGGAGGACCTGGACTTTGCCCTGGCAGAGGAGGCCGACTTCGTCGGGCTTTCCTTCGTGCGGGACGCCTCCGACGTCACGGAGCTCAAGGAGCGGGTCCGGGGCCGGGCCCTGGTGGTGGCCAAGATCGAGATGGCGCGGGCCATGAGCCGGGTGGACCAGATCCTCGAGACCTCGGACCTGGCCATGGTGGCCCGCGGGGACCTGGGGGTGGAGCTCCCCTTCGAGCAGGTTCCCCTGGCCCAGAAGCGGATCATCCAGCTGGCCAACTTCCATGCCCGGCCGGTGATCACCGCGACCCAGATGCTGGAATCCATGATCGAGAACCCTCGACCGACCCGGGCCGAGGCCTCCGACGTGGCGAACGCCGTCCTCGACGGCACGGACGCCGTGATGCTCTCCGGCGAGACGGCGGTGGGGAAGTACCCGGTTCAGGCCGTGGAAGCCCTGGTCCGCATCATCCGGGAGATCGAGTCCTCCGGGGTCCTGGAGGCCGGCCCTCGCTACCTGGGGGTGGAGGATTACGCCCTGCGGGCAGGTGCCACCGCCCGGGAGCATGCCGTGGCGGCGGCCACGGTGGATGCGGCACGGCACCTCGGAGCGGCGGGCGTCCTCGTGATCACCCGCTCCGGCTTCTCGGCCCGCCTGGTGGCTTCGCATCGCCCCAGCGTCCCCATCTTCGCCGTCACCACGGACCCGGCCACCGTGGGGCAGCTGGCGGCGGTCTGGGGGGTGCGACCGATCCTGGCCGAAGATGTGGAAATCAGCTACGACGCCCTCACCGAATTCGGACGGGCCCTCATGCTCCGGGAGGGTGTCGGCACGCCGGGTGACGCCATCGTGGTCACGGCGGGCTTCCCCTTCCACCAGTCGGGAACCACCAACACCATGCGGGTGGAATCGCTTTGAACGAGGGGCCATCCGGCGAGGGCGCACTGGAACTCACCTTCCTGGGCACCGGGACCTCCTTTGGCGTCCCGGTGGTGGGATGCGACTGTTCCGTCTGCCGGTCGCCGGACCCCCGGAACCGGAGGACCCGGCACGCGGCGTACCTGCGCCTTCCGTCGGGGGGGCGGCTCCTGGTGGACACTCCGCCCGAGCTTCGGCTTCAACTCCTGGCCCAGGGGATCGGTCGCATCGACGCGGTGTGGTACACCCATGTGCACGCCGATCATTTCCACGGGGTCGATGACCTCCGCATCATTTCGCTGCGCGAAGGAAGGAGTGTTCCCGTCTACATCCCGGAGGAGGCGGTGGAGCAGGTGGTTCGTCGCTTCGACTACATCTTCGATCCGGATTTCCGACCCGACAAGGCGGCCACCCGCCCCGAACTCTCCCTCCACGCCGTCAATCCCCGAACGCCGGTGGAACTGCTGGGCGAAACCTTCCATCCACTGGAGGTTCCCCACGGTTCCATGAACCCCCTGGGGTTCCGGGTGGGCGACCTGGGCTACGTGACCGACGCCAAGCGGCTGCCGCCGGAGGCCCTCGAGCGACTCCGGGGGGTGCGCCTCCTCGTGCTGAATGCCCTCTGGCGCGGGCATCCCCACCCGGCCCACTTCAATGTGGAGGAGGCGGTGGAGGCCGCGCAGCTCGTGGGGGCGGAGCAGACGTTCCTGACCCATCTCACCCACCGGCTCGAGCATGCCGAACTCGAGGCTTCGCTTCCGCCGGGGATTCGACCGGCCCACGACGGCCTCACCGTGCGCCTTGCCCCGTCGGCTGCTCCGCAGAACGTTGGGAAAGCCAATCCCCTTACCCCGCCTGGCCCATGACCTCCCATCGCGACGAGTCCGATCCGACCCCCCTGCCCGGGGATGCCCTTCCTCCCGTCTCCCTGGCCTACGCGAATCTTCTTCGGGATGCGGTTGGGGCCGACCGAGGGATCGACCCGGGCCGCCTGTACCCCGGAGGAGATCTGGCCGAGCACTTCGCCGGGGCCCTCGACGTCTTCCAGGAGCGCGAACGGGCCGGTGAGCTGGGGTTTGTCGCCCTCCCGGCCGACGACGGTGCCCGGAAGGCCGTTCAGGAAGTGGCGGATTCCTTCGCCCAGTGGTTCGAAGACCTGGTGGTGGTGGGGATCGGCGGTTCTTCCCTGGGGGGGCGGGCCCTGGCGGATGCCCTCCTGGGAACGCACTGGAACGAGATCTCGGCCGAAGACCGGGAGCATTACCCACGTCTTCACTTCCTGGAGAACGCCGATCCCGAGTCGGTGGCGTCCCTTCTGCGGCGTATCGATCCCTGCCGGACCCTCTTCAACATCGTCAGCAAGTCCGGCTCCACCGCCGAAACCATGGCCCTCTTCCTGGTCCTCGAAGAGGTTGTGGAGGCCGCAGTGGGAGCGGAGAAGGCGAGGGGGCACTTCCTCTTCACCACCGATCCGGAGGAGGGGGTGCTTCGGCGGCTGGCCCGGGAACGGGGCATCCCGGCCCTGGCCATTCCCCCGGCGGTGGGTGGGCGCTTCTCCGTTCTCTCCCCGGTGGGCCTGCTCCCGGCGGCGGTGGTGGGCGTGGAACTGGAAGCCTTCCTCGGCGGCGCTGCGGAGATGCTCCAGCGGTGTCGCAACCCCTCGCTGATCGAGAACCCTGCCGGCATTCTGTCGACCCTCCTGCATGCCCACGACCTGGAGCTGGGGCAGTCGATCCACGTGCTCATGCCCTACGGGGACCGGCTTCGGAGCCTGGCCCTCTGGTTCCAGCAGCTCTGGGCCGAATCCCTGGGGAAGGCCCGGCGGACGGATGGCTCCCCCGCAGGTCCCACCGCCGGAACCGGGCCCACGCCCCTGGCGGCGCTGGGCGCCGTGGACCAGCACTCCCTCCTTCAGCTCTTCATGGAAGGGCCCCGGGACAAGGTGGTCCTCTTTCTCCGGGTCCGGGAGCCTGCGGCATCGGTGCCCATCCCGTCCCGCCATCCGGAAGAACCGGCGCTGAGCTATCTCGGGGGGCACACCCTGGAGGCGCTCCTGGAAGCCGAGCGTCGGGCCACCGCCGAAGCCCTCCGCGCCGCCGGTCGCCCCTCGGCCCTCCTGGAGGTGGAGCGGATGGATGCCCGGGCGCTGGGGGGGATCTTCATGCTGTTCCAGGTCGCCACCGTCTACGCGGCGGCCCTGTACGACGTGAATCCGCTGGACCAGCCCGGGGTGGAGGCCGGCAAGCGCTTCGCCTACGGTCTTCTCGGTCGGACCGGCGTGGAGGCCCCGGAGCTCCTTCCCGAAGATGCCGGGGGCCGAAGGGTCTGACGGCTCGTGTGAGGGGTGGGCGCGGCCTCCGGTAGAGGGGGGGGATGCGGGGGGAGGATGGGAGGACCATTCACGTGAAACCTCCGAATCCCTTAGATTGCGGCATGAATTCATCGTGAGCGGGCCAATCCGCTCCACCCCGTCCGACGAACCGGAGGCTGACCATGCGGGACCGTGACGAAACCCCCTATTTCATCATTGAACGAGGTGGCGGAGGCGTGGCACCATTCCTCGTCGGTGCTCTCCTCGGGGCCGGCGTGGCCCTCCTTTTTGCCCCCCGTTCCGGTGAGGAAACCCAGGCCGACATTCGGCAGCGGGCCACACGCCTGCGGGATGCCGCCGAGGAGCGTCTCCGTGAGGCCCAGGCCCAGATCGAGGAGCGCCTGGAGCAGGCCCGCGAGGAACTGATGGAGCGGGTGGACGCGGTCAAGGAGGCCGTGGAATCCGGCAAGGTCACGGCCCACGAGGCACGGGCCGAACTGGAGGAGAAGATCGAGCGCTCCAAGGCAGCCTACCGCGCCGGGGTGGATGCAGCCCGGGACGTGGTCGCCGAGGGTGAGGACGACTCCTGACCCGAAGGCAGGCCGCCCTCTCCTTCGCCCGGGAGTTCAAGCGCCGGGTTGAACGGAGTGACATCTTCTTCCTGGCAGGGGCCATCACCTTCAACGTCCTCGTGGCCGTCATCCCCCTCCTGATCCTCGCCGCCGGCGTTTCGGGATTTCTGGTGGGAGATCGCTTCGGGCGGGTCAGTCCGGACGTCATGGAGGTGGTCATGGACTACCTTCCCGCGGGCTCGGGGGTGGGCCTCCAGGCGTTCGTGGATCGGGTCCTGGAGGGGCTCGTGGCCGAGCGGGCCGGTCTCTCGGTCATTGGCGCCGTGGTCCTGGCCTGGATTTCCACGCGCCTCGTGGGAACGCTTCGGGTGGTGCTCCGGCAGACCTTCGACATCGACGCCGACCGGGGGATCATCCGGGGCAAGGTCTTCGATTTCAAGGTGGTTGTCCTGGGCGCCACCCTCATCCTCCTGAACGTCGGCATCACCGTGGGCGTGCGGACGCTGGAGGCCCTGGGCGCCATCTTCTTCGCCACCGAGGGATGGGGCGCTCGTTTCCTGGGCGAGGTGGTGGCGCGGGGGCTGGCCTTTGCCTCGGCGTGGATCCTCTTCCTCCTCCTGTACCGGTTCCTTCCGGCTCGCAGGATTGCCTTCCGGACCGCCGTGGCCGGAGCCACCTTCGCCGCTGTCGGCTTCGAAATCCTGAAGGAACTCTTCGCCTGGTACGTCACCTCCGTGGCCACCTACTCCAACGCCTACGGCAGCCTGGCCGCTGGCGCCGTTCTCTTCTTCTGGATCTATTACAGCTCCATCGTGTTTGTACTGGGTGCCATACTCGCCCGTACCTACGAGGTCCGACGCCAGGCCGCCATGAACGACTCGAAACCCTCCTCCGGTCCGTCCGACACCCCGCCCCCATCGGCCTCCACGTCGTCGGGCTCGGCGCCGTCGGCCGTCGGGATTCTGCTGCTCCTGGCCGCGGCGGCCTTTCTTTCGCTGGCTGCCCCTGCCGGGGCCCAGGCCCAGAATGGGCCGGCGCTGTTCGGAGGCAACGGACTCGAGACCGGCCTCCTCGATCCCGGAGACGGCGTGGTGTTCGGCACGCGCTCCCTGGAGCGGGAGATCCGGCTGGAGCGTCCGCTCGTGGAGCATGACGGCCCGTACATCGTGGTCCACCTGGCCGAGAACCGGGTGCTTCTCCTGGAGGGCACCGAGATCGTCTGGTCGGCGCCCGCCGGCACCGGGAACGGGTTCGACCTGGCAGCGGGTGACCGTCAGTGGAACTTCTCCACCCCCATCGGAATGTTCCGGGTCCTCCGGAAGGAGAAGGACCCGGTCTGGATCGCCCCGGACTGGTGGTTCGTCCAGCGGGGGCGCACCATCCCTGCCCACGACCATCCCTCGCGCTACATGCGGGGTACGCTGGGGACATCGGCCCTCTTCCTGGGCGACGGGATCGCCATTCACGGGACCGACCAGCCGCACCTTCTCCTGCAGCCCGACCCGGAGGACCGACGGATCTCCCACGGCTGCATCCGCCTGACCAATGAGGCGGCCCGTCAGCTCTATCACCGGATCGACGTGGGGACGCCGGTACTCATCTACTGAGTCGTCCGCCGTCCTCGTCCACTGCCTGCACGCACGCCGAGTTCCCCCCGATGTCCAAGCCCTCAGAGCCCGGTCGGAAGCTCATTGCGAGCAACCGGAAGGCGCGTCACGAATACCAGATCCTGGACCAGTGGGAGGCGGGGATCGCCCTCACCGGGCCGGAGGTGAAATCCATTCGGGAGGGGAAGGTGAGCTTTCAGGATGCCTTCGCTCGCATCGACGGGGGCGAGGTCTGGCTCCACTCCCTTCACATTTCTCCCTACGAACAGGCTGGCCGCTGGAATGCGGATCCCGTGAGGACCCGAAAGCTCCTGCTCCGGAAGGACCAGATCCGGAAGCTCGTCGGGAAGGTGGAGGAGAAGGGGTTGACCCTGGTTCCCCTGGATCTCCACTTCCGGGGGGGATTCGTGAAGGTGGAGCTGGCGCTGGCGCGGGGAAAGAACCTCCACGACAAGCGCGAGACGCTCAAGCAGCGAACGATGGATCGCGAGGCCCGCCGCGCGGTGGACGCCCGGTGATGCGGATCCTCGGGCTTGCCGCAGGCCTTCTTCTTCTCTGGCCCGCCGCCCCGTCGTTCCCGGCCCCGACTTCCAGCGGAGCGTGGCCCGGGGGGGCGCGACCCGCGGGGGAAGCTCCTGGATCGTTCGGTACCCCGGCCACGCCGTTCCGGGGTGATCTCCAGGCCCAGGTCCCCACCGGGCCCTCGTCAACCCTGGCCCTCCGCCTGCCCGGAGGTCGAAGCGGCTCGCTCCCCCTTTTCCGGCATCGCGGGTACCCGGCCGTTCCGGCGGCCCAGCTCCGGTCCCTGGGATGGGAGGTCACCCCGGGACCCGACCGGGTGCAGGTCCGACACCGAACCGGCATCCACCTCACCTTCCGGGAGGGCTCCCCCTGGCTCCTCTGGGAGGACGAACTCCTGCAGATGGCCCACGAGGCCTACGCCTTCGGTGACGACCTCCTCCTCCCCCTGCAGTTCGTGGTCGACCTCCTTCCGGGCATGCTCCCTGCGGCCTACCGCTTCGATCCCCGCAACCAGACCCTCTACGTGGAAGGGGCGGTCTCGGAGGCGCCCCCGGGTGCGACGGGTGGGGTGGGGCGTGCCTCCACTCCAGCGGCCCTCCTTCCGTCCCCGGGCGCCGTCCTTCCCACTGCGGGGCCCGCGCCGTCGGGCCCACCCCCCTCGCCCCCGGGTGAGCGAGCCCCCCGGTCCCGCGTGGTGGTCATCGACCCGGGGCACGGCGGCGACGAACCCGGGGCCGTGGGACCCGGTGGGAGCATGGAGAAGACCATCGCCCTGGCCGTGGGACTGGCGCTGGCCCGGGAACTGGCCCGGGACCCGTGGATCGAGGTCCACCTGACCCGGGACCGGGATGTGGCCGTACCGATCTGGGGACGAGGGGAGCAGGCGACGGCGTGGAAGGGGGATCGGCCCGGGGTCTTCGTGTCCATCCATGCCAACGCGGTTCCGGATCGACCCGCCGTCCGGGGGTTCGAGACCTACTTTCTCTCCGAAGCCCGGACCGAACACGAACGAAGGGTGGCGGCGGCCGAGAATGCCCCCCTCCGCCGTGAGAACCCCGATGCACCTCTGGCCGGCCTCGAGGATCCCCTTCTGGCGGGAATCCTGCGGGACCTGATCACCTTCGACCACCAGCACTGGTCGGCCCTCCTGGCCGAGAAGGTCCAGCGCGAACTGGCCACCTTCCACCCCGGCCCCGACCGGGGCGTCAAGCAGGGACCGTTCGCCGTCATCACGAACGCCCTCATGCCCTCGGTTCTCGTGGAGATCGGCTTCATCACGAACCGGGAGGAGGAGCAGCTCATGGGTCGCCCCGAGTTCCACCGCCAGTCGGCCGTGGCGCTGGCCGACGCCATCCGCGCCTTCTTCGACCGCTATCCCCCGGGCGGGACCCACTGATGCCTCCCTCCACGACCGGGTCCACGGCGGCCGGTTCCAGGCCTGCCTCCTCCCTCGCCCAGGAGCTCTTCGGCGTCCGTTTCGAAAGCCCCGTGCTGCTGGCGGCCGGGACCTGCGGCTTCGGCGAGGCCGTCGCCGAGGTGGTGGATCTGGCCCGCATCGGGGGGCTCGTCACCAAGTCCATCACCGTGGAGCCACGGTGGGGGAATCCCGCGCCCCGGGTGGCCGAGTTTCCGGCGGGAATGGTGAATTCGGTGGGACTGGCCAATCCCGGCGTGGAGGCGGTACGCCGCGAGAAGCTTCCATGGATCCGGGATCACCTGCGGGAAACCCGGGTCTTCCTCAGCGTGGCCGGACACGCCCCCGACGAGTATGCCAGGGTCGTGGGGCGTCTGGACGATGCCGAGGGGTTCGTGGGCTACGAACTGAACCTTTCGTGCCCCAACGACAGCCGACGCGGCGGGCTCCCCTTCGCCCTCGACCCGGAGGCCCTTGCTGGCGTGGTGGCGGACGTTCGGCGAATCACCCGTCGTCCCCTCCTGGTCAAGCTGGCCCCCAACACCCCGGACCTGGCACCGGTGGTTCGGGCCGCCGAGGAGAGCGGCGCCGACGGGCTTACCCTGGTCAACACGCTCCCGGGGCTGGTCCTGGATCCCCGAACCCGGCGAGCCGCTCTGGGTGCGGGCGCTGGCGGGATGAGCGGACCGGCGCTCCGCGCCGTAGGTGTTCACGCCACCTGGCGGGCGTCCAGGCTCACCTCGCTCCCCCTGGTGGGCGTGGGGGGCGTCGCCACGGCAGAGGATGCGGTCCAGTACTTCCTTGCCGGGGCCTCGCTGGTTCAGATCGGGACCGCGTCCTTCTGGGACCCCCGGTCTGCGGAGCGTGTAGCATCCCAGATCGAGCAGTTCGCGCGCAGCGAAGGCGTCGGGTCCATGGAGGCGTGGGTGGGAATGGCCGAGGTCGGCTCTTCCGCTCCGTCCTCGGACCCGCATCCTCCGGCATGCGAGCCCGGGGCAGGTGAGCCTGGCGAGGCCCGGTCCCCTGCTGCGCCCCCGCTCTGACGCACACCCCTCCCGTTCTTCTCGTTCTTCTCCCCCCCCTCTCCCGACCCGATCCACCATGGCCGAGATCATCGTGGCACTTGACGTCCCTACCGCGGCGGAAGCCCGCCGAATGGTGGAACGACTCGGACCGGATCTCGACTTCGTGAAGGTGGGGCTCGAACTCTACACACGGGAGGGTCCCGGGGTCGTCCGCATGCTCCGGGAGCAGGGCCTTCGTGTCTTCCTGGACCTCAAGTTCCACGACATTCCCACCACGGTGGCATCCGCCGTGCGTTCGGCGAGGGAACTGGGGGTGGAGTTCCTCACGGTGCACGCCTCCGGAGGGGGGCGGATGCTGCAAGCCGCCCTGAAGGCCGCCCTCGGCGACGAGGCGGCGAATCACCCGCCCCGGGCCGAGGCCAGCGCTGCGCCGGAAGGCCAGGCGCCGGGGTGCCGGCTTCTGGCCGTCACGGTGTTGACCTCCCTGGATGCGGGAGAGGTGGCCCGGGCCTGGGGACGCGACCCTGAAGACCTGCTCCCCGAGGCCGAGGTTCTTCGGCTCGCGGGGCTCGCCCGCGACGCAGGGATCACCGGTGTGGTCGCCTCCCCGCGGGAAGCGCCGGCCCTTCGCCGCCTCCTGGGCCCGGAGGCTGCGGTGGTGACGCCGGGAATCCGATTCGCGGGAGGAGCCCGGCATGACCAGGTGCGGATCGCCACGCCGGCCGACGCCGTTACCCGCGGAGCCAGCCACCTGGTCATGGGTCGGGCCATTACCGGCGCCCCGGAGCCCGCCCTGGCGCTGGAGCGAGCCCGCCGGGAAGTGGACACCGCGCTGGAGGTCGCCCGGTGACGGTGAGGCAAGGGAGGGTGAGGCAAGGGAGGGGCGTCGCCGAAGGTCAGGGGCGAAGAGCGCCTTGGCCGGACCTGCGGGTGGGCCGTGTGCTCATGGCGGGGGTGGTCCTCTGGGTCCTGTGGCCCCTGGCCGCGGAGGCTCGCCCCGGGATCTCGATGGCCATGGTCCCCGCGGCCACCGAGGCCGCGGTGGAGATGCAACCCTCCGAGCTCGAAGTGGTAGCGGCCCGGTTCACCGCTGCGCTGGGGCAGGGGAACGTGGACCAGATGGCTCGGCTCCTTTCGGAGAATGGCATCCGCCTCCGACTCCAGGGGCTGGACCGCTCGGCTCTCTCGGTGCGCCAGGCCCAGGCCGCCCTCCGTGATTTCTTCCGAGGCTACGAGCCCGGAGCCGCCCACCTGGTGCGAGCCGCTCCCGTGGCCGGGAGTCCCGGGCGGGGGTTTGCCGAGGTACGCTGGCAGACCCGGGTGGCGGGCACATCCCACCCGGCCGTCCACTCGGTCTTCCTGGGGCTGGTCCGGGGGGAGGACGGGTGGCGGGTGGACGAACTCCGCCTCCTGCCGTAAGCTCGTGGGCCTCACGCCCTGACCTCGTGGCCCTCGCGCCCCACCGATTTCGTCGCCCCCACTCCAGCTGGCGCCCATGGGACTCCACCTCCACAATACCCTCACCCGCCGCCTCGAACCGTTCCAGCCGCTGGAGCCCGGCCGCGTGGGCGTGTATGCCTGCGGCCCCACGATCTACAGCTTCGCCCACATCGGAAACTTCCGGACCTTCGTTTTCTACGACCTGGTCCACCGGGTGCTGGAGTGGCAGGGGTACGAGGTTCGATTCGTGATGAACTTCACGGATGTGGATGACAAGACGATCCGGGCGGCCAGGGAAGAGGGCACCACCCTGGCGGCCTACACCGAGCCCTTCGCGGAGGCGATGCTCGCCGACGCGGAGGCGCTGGGAATCCGGCGGGCGGATCTCCACCCCAGGGCCACCGCCTACGTGGACCGGATGATCGAGCTCGTTCAGCGGCTCCTGGATCGCGGCTATGCCTACACCACCGACGATGGCTCCGTCTGGTACGACATCTCCGCCTTCAAGGCCTACGGCCGGCTTTCGGGGCGGGATCTCGAGCAGGCGCGCCGGGGGGAGCGCGTGGCGGCCGACGAGTATGCCAAGGACGACGCCCGGGACTTCGCCCTCTGGAAGGCCGCGAAGCCCGAGGACGAGGAGGTGGGAGCGGCCTGGGATGCCCCCTGGGGGCGCGGCCGGCCGGGGTGGCACCTGGAGTGCTCTGCCATGGCCCTGTGCGAGGTCGGAGAGACGCTGGATCTCCATCTGGGAGGCGAGGACCTGATCTTCCCCCATCACGAGGACGAGATCGCCCAGTCCGAGGGTGCCACCGGAAAGCCCTTCAGCCGAGTCTGGCTGCACGCCAAGCACCTGCGGGTCGAAGGGGAGAAGATGTCCAAGTCCACGGGCAACTTCATCACCGTGCGGGAGCTGCTGGACGAGGGGGTGGATCCCGCTGCCATCCGGCATCTCCTTCTTTCGGCCCATTACCGAAGCGAACTCAACTTCACCCGGGCGGGGCTGCAGGGCTCCGCCCGCGCCGTGGGAAGGCTTCTCGACTTCGACCAGCGGCTTGCCTCCGTCCAGTCTCTCGAGCAGCCGCTCGAAGGGGACGCGGAATCGGAGGCCGGGAGTCAGACCGCGTCGGTGGGCGCCGAGCTGGCGGCGGCGGCAAGCGGGGCGCGGCTGGCCTTTTCCGCTGCCCTGCTGGACGATCTGAACGTGGCCGGCGGACTGGCCGCCCTCTTCGTGTTCGTAACCGAGGCCAACCGGGCACTGGATCGGGCGGGTGTGCTCGCACGGCCCGGCATCCCCCAGGGCGACCTGGCCAACGCGCGAGAAGCCCTCGAGGAAATGGACCGGGTGCTGGGCCTCCTGGAGGTGGGGAGACGGTCCCGCAGCATCGACGCCGGACTCGCCGCCTGGGTGGAGGAGCGCATCGAAGCCCGGGCCCGAGCCCGGGCGGAACGCAAGTGGAGCGAGGCCGACGCCGTGCGCGACGAGCTTGCCGCCGCGGGCATCGTCCTCGAGGACTCGGCGGCAGGCACGCGGTGGAAAAAGACCGGGGAGGAAGGTTGACAACGGGTCCAGGTGGGAATACTATCTAAGGCTCTGTTTTCGCTGACGTAGCTCAACTGGCAGAGCATCCGCCTTGTAAGCGGAAGGTTGAGGGTTCGAGTCCCTCCGTCAGCTCCTCTGCGGTGCCATGCTTACGGTGCAGCGAGGCAGCTTCAGGTGGGGTACCGAAGCGGTCAAACGGAGCAGACTGTAAATCTGCCGGCTCATGCCTTCGCAGGTTCGAATCCTGCCCCCACCATGACAGCACGAGAAAAAAAGCCGGTTTCCGGCTGCCCGGTGTGCGGGAGTAGCTCAGTTGGCTAGAGCATCAGCCTTCCAAGCTGAGGGTCGCGGGTTCGAGTCCCGTCTCCCGCTCTGGACGGACCTTCGGGTCCGGACGCCACACGCGTCGCTCCGGTAGCTCAGTGGTAGAGCGCTTCCTTGGTAAGGAAGAGGTCGAGGGTTCAATTCCCTCCCGGAGCTTTCGCGCCATCACGCGAACATCCGATCAGCGTCTCTGGCGCTGGCGGACGCAATCGAATCAGACGAGTCAGAAGCCACGAGGCGAAACATGGGCAAGGCAAAGTTCGAGCGTACGAAGCCCCACGTGAACGTGGGAACGATTGGACACGTGGACCACGGGAAGACGACGCTGACGGCGGCGATCACGGAGATCCAGGCGGCCAAG
>Ga0114946_10000704_pt1 | contig 22371 bp, 16 predicted proteins | sample WalLakDeSediment_FD_88676 | JGI IMG/M metagenome (GOLD analysis project Ga0114946, IMG submission 88676) | Lake sediment microbial communities from Walker lake, Nevada to study Microbial Dark Matter (Phase II) - Walker Lake 11/02/13 Deep Sediment | ecosystem: Environmental > Aquatic >...
GACCACCAGGCGCGCGCGCGCCTGGACGTTTTGCAGGGCGACGTTTTCCGTCTCGGAGCCGCCGTGGACCTTGAACCGCGGCGTCCGGCCGGCGAAGCGCACGAAGAGTTGGGTGATGGCTTTAACGGCCGTGTCTATCCCCACCTCCAGATGCGTCGCCCCGATCTGCCTCGCCAGCGCCCTGGCCCGCCGGCGCGTGGCTTTGGAGCTGTGGCGCGTGCCCATATAGCCGGTAAACAAAATGCGCCCGGCCAACTCCTGGGGATCCGTGGGAAGGTAAGTTTCTTCCCCCACCACCCGCCGCGCGTCGGCAATCACCGCCGCGTCGCCCGCGCGCGCCTTCTCCACGACGATCTGGCACATGACGCCCACCTGCGCCGCCACGGCCGCGCTGTCCGCCCCGCCGGAGAGCGGCAGGAAAAAGCCGGCCATCCCCGACCGCCGCAGATAGTCCCACAGCCAGCAGGCGGGACCGAAGGCGATTTCCTCTTCCGGCGTGTGGAAGCGCACCGCCAGCGGCGGCGTGGGCGCGCGCGTGGGCGCGTGGGTCAGCTCAAAGTCGACCGGGATGCGGGGGAGGGGCGGCGCGGCGCTGGCCTGCGCCTGGCGGCTGCCCAGCGCCGCGCGGTAGGCGCGCACGTCCTCCAGGTCGACGGCGGCGGTGACGACCTCCACCTCTTGCGGCGCAAACTGCGCGCCCTGCGCGATTACCTCGCCGTTGACGGCGATCAGGGCGCAGCCGTCAAAGTAGAGCCGCCCGCCGTCGCAGCCCTGCTGGTTGGCGTACAGGTAGACGCCGCCATTTTTGGCGGTGGCGTTGCGAATCAGGTCGATGCGCCGGTGGAGCTTGCGCAGGGTGTGGTGGGAAGCGGAGCCGTTGGCTATGATTTCGACCCCGTTTAGCCCCAGGTAGGTGTGCGGGCTGCGGGGGGCGAACAGCTCTTCGCACATTTCAAACCCCAGCACGGCGTCGCGCGTTTCCAGGACCGCAGCGCCGAAGGGCGCGCTTGCCTGGCCGGTGACGGCGCGGATGATGGGCGGCAGGGGGTACTCTTCGACGGCGCGTGGTCGCTGCCAGGCGGCAAACCAGCGCGGCTCGCGGTAGTTGCCGTCGTCGGCCAGGATCATCTTGGGGCGGATGAGGAGGATGCGGCGGTTGAGGAGCAGGATACGGCCGTTATACCGCGCCCCCCTGTGCATCACCGGCATCCCCACGTCGCAAATCATGCCGTCCGTCAGGTCGCCGCGCAGGATTTCCGCCAGGCATTCCCAGGAGTGGCGCAGGGTATCTCCTTCCAGGAAGGCATCTTCGCAGCCGTAGCCGGGAATTTCCAGCTCCGGCCCCAGGCGGTAGCGAGCGCCCGCGGCTTTGGCGCGCTGAATGGAGACAACAATGCGCTGCAAATTGCCCTCAAAATCCAGCGCCCACTGATTGAGATTACAGGTAGCCAGCGTGGTAAGTTGCATAGCCTGGACTCTTATTGGTCGTCGCCCGGCGCATACAGAAAGGGCAGCGGCGCGGTGCTGTCGATAAAATTCACCCCTTCCGCCGCAAAAGTTTGCATTTGCTCCGCGGCCAGGGTGCGGAAGTCGACCTCGGGGTGCTCGATGGAGGACATGCAGTCCTGCAGCACGTAAATTTTGCGCAGCACGTCGGGCTGCGCGGCGAACGCCTCCACCACGTCGTGCAGCGTTTCCAGAACGCAGTGGCTCTCCGCTTCACCGGCGAGAAAGACGTAATCGGCTTCGGCGATGGCGTTGAGGAAGGCGATGTTGCGTTCGCCTTCGGGATGGCCGGGCAGGGGAATTTCCGGCTGCACGGCCGAATAATGCTCGGTTTGCGGGATGCGCCCCTTTACTTCCCATCTCGGCTGCGCCTGGCGCGCCAGCGCGTGGAACATCACGGCCGACCAGAGCTCCGGATCAAGCGCGTTGCCCAGGCCGCCGAGCAGAACGTGGTATGGCCAGATGGTCAACTGCTTTTTGGCCTGCTCCTCCAGTTGGCGCACGTAGGCGCGCGAATAATCGGGCATGCGCAGCGGACGCCAGCGCTCTGCGGCCACGTCCGCGGCCGTGATGAGGGTGAAGGGCGCCGGATGTCGCCCCTCGGCGTCGGCCCACCAGGCGGGATGAAAGATCTGGAACGGCAGGTGGGAGTCGAGCGTGCAGGTGACGCCGGTGATGACGGCGGCGTGGCGGTAGATGAACTCAATCAGCCGGCGCATATCCTCCTGCGCGCCCGGAACGAACAGGCTGCCGTGCGGGTGGCAGAAATCGACCTGCATGTCGATGATGAACAAGCGCACGGTTTGGCCGGCGTCCGCCGCCGGCGGCAGGTTGGCTTCCGCGGCCGCGGCGGCGATGGCGGCCATGTCAGGGTAGAAAAGGGTTCCAATCCGCGCGGGATCATAAAAACTGGGAAATGAATTCATGCCTAATTTACTCCTTGCGCCCGGAAAACGCCCGGATCAGCTCTTGTTTTGCTTGCCATAGGCGCTCGGTGAGGGAAACGTGGTAAATGTGGGGGTTCATAATGCGCTTGACGCCAGGATCCAGGCGATCCAGGTCGGCCTGGCGCTGGGCGCGCATCTCCTCAATAGTGGGCGGTTCGTAGACCGGCGCGCCGTCGCGCACGACCTCAACCAGCAAGGGCTCAACGGCCGAGATCTCTGCGCGGCGCAGCGCGCGCGATTTCACGGCCTCAATGGGATGGCGCAGCTTCAGCAGGTCCGCCTGGCGCGGGTCCGCCTCATCATCCAGGCTGAGCAGATCGGCCGTGGCCTTGCCGCGGTCGTCGTAGAGGCGCCAGACGTGCTTGAAGCCGGGATTGGGGATTTTCTCCGGATTTTCGGAGAGCTTGATCGCCGGAATCCAGTCCCCGTTTGCGTTGACGGCCACCAGCTTATAGACCCCATCCAGCGCCGGGGCGCCGGCCGAGGTGATCAGGCCCGTACCCACGCCGTAGATCAGGCGCTTGATCAGGTGGTCGGTATCGACGCCGTAACGGGGCGCTTCCGCTTCAATCTGGGTGATAATCTGCCACAGCGTCAGTTCGTCCAACTGGTTGGAGAGGACGATGCGCGTCTCGGGAAAGCCGGCGTCGTTGAGCATCCTGGCCGCGCGAATGCTGAGGTAGGCCAGGTCGCCGGAGTCGAGCCGGACACCGAGCGGGGTGTGGCCTTTGCGCCTGAGTTCTTCAAAGACCTTGATGGCGTTAGGCAGGCCGCTGCCAAGGGTGTCAATCGTATCCACCAGCAGCAGGCAGTCGTCGGGGTAGACGTCGGCGTAGGCGCGGAAGGCGCCCAGCTCGCCATCGCCCAGCGCCATGAAGAGCTGCACCATGCTGTGGGCGTGGGTGCCCTTGGGCGGATAGCCGAGAACGTGGGAAATGCCGACGTTGGATGAGAAGTCGGCGCCGCCGATGAGCGCCGCGCGCGCGCCGGCGCTGGCCGCCCGGTCCTGGGCGCGGCGCAGGCCGAATTCCAGCAAGAGCTGGCCGCGGCCCGCTTCGCGCACGCGCGCCGCCTTGGTGGCGATGAGGGTCTGGTAGTTTAAATGGTTGAGCAGCGGCGTTTCCAGAATTTGGATCATCGCCAGCGGCCCCTGCACTACGGTGAGGGGGACGTTGGGGTGGACGACGCGCCCTTCGGGGATAGCCTGGATGGTCACGCCGTCCCAGGGCGCGTCCTGCTGCAGCCACCGCAAGAAATCTTCGTCAAACAGCCGCCGCCCCGTTTGCCCGGTCTGGCCGCGCAGCAGGGCGACGTCGTCGTCGCGAAAACGGACCGCGGTCATCCAGTCCAGCAGCCACTCCAGGCCGGCGTTGATGCAGTAGCCGGCTTTGTGCGTGCCGTAGTCGGGGTAGCTGCGGAAGAAATGGTCGAACTGGGCGCGCCGGGCGTGCAGCCCCAGGCGGTAGTAAAGCTGCGCCATGGAGAGCTGATATTGGTCGGTGAAGAGTATGCCTTCGGCGATAAGACGGTCTCCTGTTTTCATGATGTGTCGGTTTCCTGATATAGCCGCCGCGCTTCAATGATTTGGCGGACGGCGCTGCGCACGAAGTAGCGATAGGGGCGCCCCGCGCGGACGCGGCGGCGGATGTCGCTGGCGGCGATGTCGATGAGCGGCGCGGCGATCCAGGCGACGCGCTGGCTCAGGCCGGGCAGCCGCAGCTCCAGCCGCTCCAGGTCGGCGGCGGCGGCGGAAACGCCGGGGCGCCGCGCGACCGCCAGGCGGCACCGGCTGAGAATGCGCTCCGGCTGGCGCCAGTCCGGCAGCTCCGCGAGCACGTCCAGGCCGATGAGCATGAAGAGCTCGGCGCCGGGGTAGCGCCGGCCGAGCAGTTGGAGGGTATCGGCCGTATAGTGCGGGCCGGGGCGGTCGCTGTCGATCCGGGAAAGGGCAAAGCCGGCGTCGTCGGCAATCGCGGCCTGGACCATCGCCAGGCGCAGGTCAATGGGCGTCAGCGCGCGCTCTTGCTTGAAGGGCGACCGGCCGGCGGGAATCCACAGCACGCGTTCAAGCGCCAGTTGAGCGCGCGCTTCGGCCGCCAGGATGGCGTGTCCCAGGTGGGGTGGATCAAAGGTTCCGCCAAAGACGCCCAGGCGCATGTTGCTCCACAACGGCCGTTGGCCGGGACCCAGGCGCTGCGCACAGAGCCGGCGGGCCTGGGCTGAACGGTACGGGTAAGCCTGGGGATATGGTAGCATAGACGGGCGTGATGGGCTAATATGGGCTGCTCAAAAAAGGAGATTCGCATGCGCCATTTTCTCTACCTGCACGGCTTCGCCACATCGGCCAACGGCCGTAAAGCCCAATACCTCCGCCCCTGCTTTGCCGCCCGCCCGGACGCCGCCTTCCACGCGCTTGAATTTTCCCCCTCGCCCGCCGATTTTGAATATTTGACCGTCACGGGCATGATCAACCGCCTGCGCCAGTTCATTCTGGACCATAATTGGCGCGACGTGTACCTCATCGGCAGCTCAATGGGCGGCCTGGTTGCGCTGAACTACGCCCACCGTTTTCCCGGCGTCGTCCGCCTGCTGCTGCTCTCTCCGGTGTTGGCCTACCTTTCCGGCGCGCGGGTGGGGATGTCGCTGGCGCAGTGGCGCAAAGAGGGGGTGGGGCAGGTATTTCACTATGGCTTTAACCAGCCGGCGGCTTTGCGCTATGATTTGGAGGTAGACGGCCGTTTCTACCACACTCCGCCCCCGCCGCCTGCGCCCATCACCATCATCCACGGCGCGCAGGATGAGACTGTCCAAATCGCCGCCAGCCGCGCCTACGCGCACGCCCACCCGGCGCAGGTGCGGCTGATCGAGGTGCAGGCCGGGCACGACATCAATGCGCATCTGCCCCTCATCTGGGAGACGGTCCGGCAGTTTTTAGACGAGAACGCGCGGGCGGGCTAAGCCGGCGGACGCCCAGGCGCCTGCCCCTCCCTGGCTGCAAACCAGTCCATAAACGCCTCCGCGGCGACGTGGGACTCCACCACGGCCGTTCCGCCCAGCGCTTCCACCTGCGCCGCCGCTTCCGGCGCAAAGACCGCTACCAGCACCGGCGTTGCGCCGGCCTGGCGCAGCACCGCCTCATTATCGACCATCCGGCGCAGCGTGGAAACAATCACCCGCGCCTGCGCCGCTCCGGCCGCCGCCAGCACGCGCGGATCCGCCGCGGCGCCTTGCAGCGCCGTGACCCCCATCTGCGCCACGCGCGCCGCCACGGCCGCGTCCTCATCGACCACCACCACGCGCGTTCCCCGCGCCCGCAGCCGCTCCAGCAGCGCCAGACCATGCTCCCCGCACCCCAACAGCAGCACGTGGCCGGCCGGCGGGGAGGGCGCAAGCGGCGCCTTGCGCCGCGTCAGCCTGTGCAGCAGCCAGATGCTGTTCCGGTCGGTGGCCAGGAAGGGGGTTGCGATCATGGTCAGCACCGTCACCATGGCGATGATGCTGAGCAGTTGCTGCCCTACGTGCCCCTGCTGTACGCCGATTAGCGCTACAATCAGCGAGAATTCGCTCGTCTGCGCCAGCAGCAGACCGCCTTCCCAGCCGGAGCGGGCGGTTAACCCGGCGCGCCGGGCGATCAGGTAAACCAGGGGCGGCGTTACCAGGATCACGACCGCCGCCAGCAGCAGCGCCAGCAGCAAATCGCCCCAGGTCGGCAGCGTCAGGCTGCTCCCCAGCGTGACGAAGAAGATGGCCAGGAAAAAGTCGGAGAGCGAGGCTAGCTGCCCGCGCAGGATGCCGCTGACGGGAAAGACGGAGAGGGCGATGCCGGCCAGGAAGGCGCCGATCACCAGCGGGACGCCGATCAGGTTGGCGGCGCCGATGAACAGGAAGAGGATGGCCAGCGCCGCCAGCAATTTCTCCTCGTCGTCCAGGTCCAGCCGCAGCAGCAGCCAGGGGGAGAGCCATTGCAGGCTGAGGCGCGCCAGCAGGATCAGGCCCAGGGTTCCGTTGATGCTGATAAAGACGGCCGTCGCCCCCTCCTCGATGTGGCTCAGCGCGGCAATGGCCAGAATAATGACCATATCCTGCGCCAGCAGCACCCCCACCACCAGCCGCCCGAAGGGCTCAAAAAGCTGCTGGCGCTGCTTGAGCAGCCGAATGACGACCAGGGTGGAGCTGGCCGCCAGCGCCAGCGCCAGGTAGAGGGCCTCCAGCCAGGCGAAGCCCAGCAGCCAGGCCAGCCCGCCGCCGATCAGCGCTAGCGCCAGCAGCTGCGCCAGGCCGACCGAAACGGCCGCTTTGCCCTGCCGCCCCACCCGCGCCGGGTTCATCTCGGTACCGGCGCTGAAAACCAGGAAGGCCAGCCCCATGAACAGCGCTTCTTGAAACAGGTCCGGATCGTTGACCAGTCCCAGGGCGGAGACCGCCACGCCGCTCAGGATGAGCAGGGGCGCCAGCGGCAGCTTCAGCCGGCGGGCGAGGCCCATGCCGGCCGCCGCCGCCGCGAGAATGATTAGAAGCACACTCATGCCTGTTGCGCCTCCAGTTTTGCCAGCTCGGCCGTTACCCATTCGATCCAGGAGGTTCTGGGATCGATCAGATAATCCACCTCCAGCGCCTGTAATTCCGCCGCCACGGAGGGATCAAAGGCGTGAATGGCCGCCGGTACGCCCGCCTGCCGGCCGTAAAAGGCCAGCAGGTTGTTGCTCTCTTCGATGTGCAGGGCGGAAATGAGCAGCTTGGCCTGGGGCAGCGCCGCCTCTTCCAGCACGGAGGGGTAATCGGTGCTGCCGGCGAGCGTGTGGATGGGCAGGTCGCGCAGCTTGTTGGCGTCGGTGTCGATGGCCAGCACCGTCTCGCCGCGCGCGTGGAGCTGCTCGGCCAGGTAGCGCCCCATGCTGTTCATCCCCACCACGATTACGTGGTTGCTAAGGCCGGGGGCGGCTTCTTCCTCGGCGTGGGGGTTGGCGCGAAACGGCCGTAGCAGCCCCAGCCGCCGCACCCGTGCGTACAGCCCTTCATTATACAAAATCATGTACGCGCTGACGCCGATCGTGATCAGGCCGATGACCGTGATCAGCGCCAGAATCGATTCGTCAATCAACCCGGCGCTCAGCCCCACCGCGGCAAAGATGAAGGAGAACTCGCTGATTTGGGCCACGGTGACGCTGGTCATAAAGGCCGTGCGCTCGCTGTAGCCGCCGCGCGCGATGATGAGCATAAAGATGAGCGGGTTGCCCACGATTACAAACAGCGCCAGCACAATCGCCGCGCCCCAGTGCGCCGTGGCCGCCTCGACCTGCATCTGTACTCCCAGCGAGATGAAGAAAATGGCGATGAAGAAGTTCATCAGCGGGTGCAGCCGGCGGCGTAAATCGTGGGCGATGGGCAGCTGCGCCAGGCTGAGGCCGGCCAGGAAGGCGCCAATCTCCGGCGAGAGGTTCAACTGTTCTGACGCGATGACAAAGGCGAAACACCAGAAAAGGCTCCAGATCAGGCTGGTTTCGCTGGAGGCGGCGGCCCAGGCCATCGGTTTTGCCAGCAGATAGCGGGCGGATAGCAGGGCGACGGCGAGCATGATGGCCATACCGAGAAAGGCGCGTCCCAGGTTCGCGGCCAGGGTCAGCGCATTGGAACTTTCAGGGTCGCCCAATCCGGCCAGGAAGGTGAGGACGATGATGACGATGAGGTCCTGGACCAGGAAGATGCCGACGGCGATACGGCCGTACAGCAAATCAAGGTGCTTTTTCTGGTCCAGCAGCTTGACGACGACGACGGTGCTGCTGAAGGTGAGCGCGGTGGCCAGGAAGACGGCTTCCATGACGCTGAAGCCCAGCAGCAGCGCCAGGCCAAAGCCGATTACGGCCGTGAACACCACCTGCCCCACGCCCGCGCTGACCGCCACCTTGCCCACGGCGCGAATTTTGTCCAGGCTCAGCTCCAGCCCGACCAGAAAGAGCAGCAGCACAATACCCAGCTCGGCGATGACGGCGATGGCCACGTAGCCGTCGCTCTCGTGGGCCGGCTGCAGGGCGAGCAGGTCGAACCCCACCGGGCCGAGCAGCAGGCCGGTGACGATGTAGGTGACGATGCCGGGAATGCGCAGGCGGCGGGTGATGAGCATCATCATCGCCGCCACAACAATCATGATGCCGGCGCTGCCGACGATGCCGAGGTCAGTGATCATAGCGTATTGCAGGTGTGTAAGTTTGCAAGTTTGCAAGTTTGCAGGTGTGCAAGTTTGCAGGTGTGCAAGTTTGCGGGTGTTGGTTGTTTTGGGGGTTAGGATAGCAAGTTATGGGCGGAGATGCAACGGGGGATGGGCGACGGCCGTTTGGGCGCGTGCGGATTGCGGCTTGTGGCCTGGGCGCCTGGTTGTTATACTGGCAGGCAACCGTAGTCGCGGCATCCTTGCCGCGCCTGGCGGGCAGCCGTAGCCGCGGCATCCCTGCCGCGCCGCTTGCCGCGCCGCTATTTTCGAGGAAGATAATATGCGCCAATACCTTGATTTAATGCGCCACGTTTTAGAAAACGGCGTTAAAAAAACAGACCGCACCGGCGTGGGCACGCTGAGCGTCTTCGGCTACCAGACGCGCTACGATTTGTCACAGGGCTTCCCGGCCGTGACGACCAAGAAGCTGCACCTGCGCTCGATTATCCACGAGCTGCTCTGGTTCCTGCGCGGCGAGACCAATATCGCCTACCTGCGCGAGAACCGGGTGACGATTTGGGACGAGTGGGCGGACGAAAATGGGGAGCTGGGCCCGATTTATGGCTACCAGTGGCGTTCGTGGCCGGCGGGGGACGGCCGTTCTATCGACCAGATCGCGCAGTTGGTCCAGCAGCTCAAGGTCAACCCCGACTCGCGCCGCCACATCGTCAGCGCCTGGAACGTGGCCGACCTGGAGCGCATGGCGCTGCCCCCCTGCCACCTGCTCTTCCAATTTTACGTCGCCGAAGGGCGGCTCTCCTGCCAGCTTTACCAGCGCAGCGCCGACGTTTTCCTGGGCGTGCCCTTCAACATCGCCTCCTACGCGCTGCTGACGCTGATGCTGGCGCAGGTGACCGGCTACGCGCCGGGCGAATTCATCCACACCTTCGGCGACGCGCACCTCTACCTCAACCACCTGGAGCAGGCGCGCCTGCAGCTTAGCCGTGAACCGTACCCGCCGCCGCAGATGCAGCTGAATGCGGCCGTGGACTCTATCTTCGATTTTCGCTACGCAGATTTCGAGCTGCTAAATTATCAATCCCACCCCCGCATCCTGGCCCCAATTGCAGTCTAGATGGAAAGCGTCGAGGAGGAACACAGAGTGGCGCAGAGAAGGCACGGAGTTACACAGAGAGGCAAGCGAAAACCTCCCTTTCCTATGTGAATAGGACGCAGATTTACCTGTACGCAAAGCGGTCGCACAGCGACATTTGCCTGATAAAAATCAGGCTAATCAGGCTTATCAGGAAAGCTTGTGGTGAGCGCAGCCGAACCATCTGCGTTCCATTTTCATTCGTTTGCTGGTGCGCTCCGCGCATGGTGTCTCCTCTGTGAAACTCTGTGACGCCTCTGTGAAGCTCTGTGTAACTGAGCCTAGAAGGTAAGATGCTGATTTCACTGGTAGTAGCGATGGACCAAAATGGCGTGATTGGCGCGGAGGGCGCGCTGCCGTGGCGGCTGCCGGACGACATGCGCCGCTTTCGGGAAATCACGTGGGGCAAGCCGGTAATTATGGGCCGCAAGACTTACGAGTCGATTCCGGGGCGCTTTCGGCCGTTGCCGGGGCGCCACAACATCGTGCTCACGCGCCAGGCCGACTACGCCGCGCCGGGCTGCACGCTGGTCCACAGCGTCGAAGCCGCTCTTGAGGCCGCCGGCGACGCGCCGGAGGTGATGATCATCGGCGGGGCGGAGCTGTACGCGCAGCTTCTGCCGCGCGCCGGGCGCATCTACCTCACGCTGGTCGACGGCGCCTTTGCCGGCGACGCCTACTTCCCGCCGCTGGACTGGGCCGCCTGGCGCATCGTCCAGCGCGAACCCCACCCGCCCGACGCCCGCCACGCTCACCCCTTCACCTTTTTGATCTTGGAGCGCGTTAAGGAAGAAGCAACCACGGGATAGGAGGGAACACGGATAAAAAATCATCCGTGTTTCTTCCTATCCGTGATTAATTCCCCAACTCCAGCCGCCAACGGCCGTTTCCCCCAATCACCTCACCCGCATCATCCCCATTCACCACCAGCGCCCGCGCGCGCGTGATGCTGAGCAGGTCCGGCGCGGCGGCCTCCAGCGCCTGCGCCAGCGCCGCGTCCGTTGTGTGCACGAGCAGCGCCGGCAGCTCCGCCCCCAGCGCGAGGTTGTGGCCGCTTTTGTAGCGGCGTACGGCCGTTGCCATCTCCACCAGCACCTCGCCCAGTCCAATCGCCGCCGGGTCCAGCCAACGCGCCTCTCCCTGCGGCCACTGTGCCCGGTGAATCGACGTCGCGCCGTCCGTTTCCGCGAAAAGCCCCTGGTAGATGCGCTCCGTCACGAACGGCAGCAGCGGCGCCAGCAGCTTGAGCGTCGTCAGCAGCGCGTGGTAGAGCGCATAGCGCGCGCCGTGCGCCTCCGCGCCGCCCGCGTACAGCCGCTGCTTGGCCATCTCCAGGTAGTTGTCCGCCAGCTCCGTCCAGAAGAAGAGCTCCGTCTCGCTCTTGGCCGTGGCGTAATCGTAGGCCTCGAACAGCGCCGTCGCGCGCTGGATGAGCTGCTGCGCGCGCGCCATAATCCAGCGGTCGGCCGGCGTGAGCTCGGCCTCGTCCACGGCCCCCTCCGCCGGACGCCAATCGGCCAGGAAGCGGGCGCTAAAGCGCGCCACATTCCACAACTTCGTCGCCAGCCGCGCCCCGGCCTGGATCTTCTCCTCGCTGATGACCGCATCCTTGCCCAGCCCCGTGCTGGCGGCCCAGTAGCGCACCGCGTCGGCCGAATACTGTTCGATCATCGCCAGGGGCGCGACCGGCCCGCCGCCGCGGCTCTTGCTGATTTTGCCCGTCCCCTCCGGCGCCAGCCCCCAGCCGGAGATGGCCACGTTGCGCCAGGGCAGGGCGTCAAAATGGAGGCGCGACTTGACGATGGTGTAAAAAGCCCAGGTGCGGATAATTTCGTGCGCCTGCGGACGCAGCGTGAAGGGGAAGACGCGCGCGTACAGCTCAGGATCGCTCAGCCAGCCGCCCGCGATTTGGGGCGTGAGCGAGGAGGTGGCCCAGGTGTCCATCACGTCCTGCTCCGGCGTGAAGGCGGTTCCGCCGCACGCGGGGCAGGGCGCCTTGGGCGGCGTTTGCGTGGGGTCGAGCGGCAAATCGGCCGCGTCGGCCAGCACGATTTCCCCGCAGCCATCGCAAGTCCAGAGCGGGAAAGGCACGCCGAAGACGCGCTGGCGCGAGATGCACCAGTCCCAGCTCAGGTTTTGCACCCATTGTTGATAGCGCGCCCCCATGTGGGGCGGGCGCCACTGCACCGCTTCCCCGGCTGCCAGCAGTTCCGCCTTGGAATCCAGCACGCGTATAAACCACTGCGGCGCGACGACGTATTCCACCGGCGTGTCGCAGCGCTCGTGGACGCGCACGGTTTGCGCTGTTTTTTCCTGCCCCAGCAGCAGGCCGCGCTGCGCCAGGATATCGACGATGCGCGCGCGCGCCTCCGTCGTGGAGAGGCCGGCGAAAGGCCCGGCGGCGGCGGTCATACGGCCGTCGCGGCCAATTGCCTCCACCAGCGGCAGTTGGTGTGTGTACCACCACGCCACGTCCGCCTGGTCGCCGAAGGTGCAGCACATCACCGCGCCCGTGCCCTTGGCCGGGTCGGCCGCCGGATCGGTCAGGATGGGCACGCGCTGTTCAAAGAGCGGCACCTGCGCTTCCTGGCCGACGAGGCGCCGGAAGCGCGTATCTTCCGGGTGCACAAAGACCGCCACGCACGCCGCCAGCAGCTCCGGCCGCGTGGTGGCGATGGGCAGCGCGGCGCCGTCGGGCAGCGTGAAGGCCAGCGTGGTGAAGGTCGCCTCCCGCTCCAGGTCGTCCAAATCCGCCTGGGCGATGGCCGTCCGGCACTCCGGGCACCAGATGGCGGGCGCCATTTGCCGGTAGGCCAGCCCCTTTGCGAACAGGTCGATGAACGAAAGCTGCGCGCTGCGGCGCGCATTGGCGTTGATGGTGCGGTAGGTGTAGCGCCAATCAATCGACAGCCCCAGCCGCCGCCACAGCGCTTCGTAAGCCTGCTCGGCCTCCGCGCTGATGGCCAGGCAGTGGGCGATGAACGCCTCGCGCCCCACTTCGGCGGCGGTGACGCCCAGCGTGCGCTCCACCAGCCGCTCGGTGGGCAGGCCGTTGTCGTCATAGCCCATGGGGTAGAAGACGTTGTGGCCGCGCATGCGCCAGAAGCGCGCCAGGAAGTCGGTGTGGCTGTAGGAGTAGACGTGGCCCAGGTGCAGCTTGCCCGACACGGTCGGCGGCGGCGTGTCGATGCTGTAGACCGGGGCGTCGCTCTCCAGCTCAAAGTGGTAGACGCCGGCCGCCTGCCACTGCGCCTGCAGGTCGGGTTCGGCCGTTTGGGGGTTATATCGTTTCGCTAAACTCATGGTTCTATCCTGAAAATGGAACGCTGATGACGCAGATATGCCTGATTTGCCTGATATAATCAGAGCATACTCTGATTCAATCAGGTTGATCAGGTCCATCAGGAAAATCTGCGTTCTATGCTTCACCTCATAAAAAAGCCCCTTCATCCGTGAGGACGAAAGGGCTTATCTTCCGCGATACCACCTCTGTTCGCCGCGCATTGCTGCGCCGGCGCGCTCTGCGCCCCGACTACTATCAGGGCTCCGCGCTAACGGGCGGACCCGCGCCGGTCTACTTTCAGGGAAGGCGCGCCTCCCCGATTTCTGCGGCGATCAAACCGGGCGACATTCGGCGGGTCAGGGTCTGGTGGAGGCTCTCAGCCGGCGGCCTCAGCTTTTCTGTCAGCCTGGGACCCGCTTACTCCTCCCGGCGCTGGTAGGGTTGTAATTTGCCTTCATTATAAAGCGGCGCGCGCGCCTGTCAACCCGGAAAGCCGTCCGGATAGGGCGATTGCATACCAGGCCGGCTGCAAAACCTTGACTTGGGCGGATAATCGTGGTCCCATGCTGCTTGTAACCGTTTGTCGGCAATTCTGCACCGGAAAGAGGGTTAGTTATTACCGCAAAACGGCATAATGCTGCTATACTCATGGGTAGAAGCGCTGTTGTAGCGCTGTCTGTGTATCTCCTCAATAACCTGGGGTGGCTCGGTCAGGAGACCGTCCACAGCCCCGAAATATCGAGAAGTTACCTGTCTGTCACCTGTAGTTCGAACATTTCAAGCATTCCCTTTCTACCTGGGGACGCCAATTGGTGGGCAAGATTCCTGCTTGCCCAAAACTAAAGGGCAAGATTCCTGCTTGCCCGCAACTGTAGGGCAAGATTCCTTCTTGGCCGGACAAGTAAGAAACTTGTCCTACATTTAGGGAGGCAACTTATGAAAATGCGTGACGTCCTTGCGCTGATTTTGGGTGGTGGGGTTGGTTCGCGGCTCTTTCCGCTGACCCGCGACCGCACCAAACCGGCCGTGCCCCTTGCCGGCAAATACCGCCTGATTGATATTCCGATGAGCAACTGTTTCCACGTGGGGATTGAAAAAATCGCGATTTTGACCCAATTTAATTCGGTTTCGCTGCATCGCCACATTCACCGCACCTACAACCGCGACATGTTTACGCCGGGCTGGGTGCAGATTCTGGCCGCGGAACAGACGCACCGCAGCGCCGAGTGGTATCAGGGAACGGCCGACGCCATCCGCAAGCAGCTTGTTGAGATCCGCAGCGTGGGCACGCCCTACGTACTGATTCTGGCCGGCGACCACCTCTACCGCATGGATTACCGCAAGTTTGTCGAGTTCCACGTAGATAGCGGCGCCGACATTACGATTGCCGTGCAGCCGGTCGACCGCGCCAATGCTTCCTCATTGGGCATTCTGAAAATGAACGCCGATGGACTGATTGAGCGCTTTGTGGAAAAACCGCAGACGGATGAAGCCATTGCCGGCCTGGAGAGCCTCAGCGGTTCAGACAAGCCCTACATGGCCTCCATGGGCATTTACGTTTTCTCGACCGACATGCTGGTCAAGCTGCTGCGCGAGGGGGAAGGGCTAGACTTCGGCAAGCACATCATTCCCGGCTCGATTGCCAGCCACCGGGTGATGGGCTACATCTTTGAAGATTATTGGGAAGATATCGGCACCATGCGCCGCTTCTACGAGGTGAATCTGGACATGGCTGCGCCGCTGCCCAAGTTCAACCTTTACGATCCGATGCGCCCGATTTATTCGCGCCCGCGCTTTTTGCCCGGCTCCAAGGTGGAAGGCGGCAATTTGCAAAACGTGCTGTTAGCAGACGGCGGTCGCATTCAGGAGGCGACCATTCGCAATTCGGTGATCGGCCTGCGCAGCATCATCAGCCACAGCGTGACGATTCAACGCACGGTGATGATGGGCGCTGACTATTATGAGTCGATAGGTGACGTGCGGGAGAATCTGCGCAACGGCCGTCCCAGCGTGGGCATCGGCGCGGGCTCCGTGATTGAAGGGGCTATCATTGACAAAAACGCGCGCATTGGGCGGCAGGTTATCATTCGCAGCCTGCCTGACCGGGCGGACGAAGAGCATCCCAACTGGGTGGCGCGCGAAGGGATCGTGATTGTGCCCAAAAACGCCATCATTCCCGACGGCACGGTCATTTAGTATGCCGTAACGCAAGCTTTCAGAAGTTCAACTTTTCTGAAAAAGTTGAACTTCTATACGCCAATAAAAAAGAGCCCGCGCAGCGCGCGGGCTCTTTTCGTTTGGATCGCCCGGTCATGGCTTAGCCGCGTCAGCCGCAGCCGCCGCTGGTGGGGGCGCGCTTCACCTTGATCTCGACCTTGGGAACGTATTGTAATTCTACAGCCTCAGGATTTGGCCTGGAGGCTGCATAGCGTGCGCCCAGCGCCGCGTCGAAGTTGTAGCACAAAACGTCCTCGCCCGCGCCTTTCACGAAGCGTGACGTCAGGTCGTCGCCGCCGAAGAGCGCAATCCAGTTGTTGATGCCTCCCTCAAGAATGTAAACGTTGGGTACCGCTTCGGCCACGAGCGTTTTCCACGCGGCGGTAGCGGCCGTTTCGTCGTTGCTCATCACGATGAAAATGGCGTTTTCCGGCTCAAAGTGCAGGTCCGCGATCATTGACGGTAGCTGTGTCAGGGGCGTGTGGCGCGCATCCAGGATGTGGAACAGGTTGTAGTCCGCCTCATCGCGCACGTCCAGCATGATGATTTTGAGCGCCGGATTACGCAGTAAATCTAGCAGTTCACCGGGATGGATCTGCACCGTGCGCGCCGCCAGCAGCGCCTCTTTTTCCCCCGCCACGCGCGCCCAGCGATCTTGAGTGGTGGGTTGACCGATGACGATCAGGCCGGCCGCGGCCAGCACGAGGATGCCTGCGGCGGCGTAGCGCCATTTGGGCGCCTGGCGGGCGTCTTTGCCCCCGAAGATGCCTTCCAGCTTTTCGGCGCCCCAGAACATGAACAGCGCCATGAGCACCACCAGCAAGACGACCACGCCCGTGGGCAGCCCCAGAAACTCCTGCAGCGTGAAGCGCCCCATGTAGGAGGAGTTGAAGAAGATGCGGTAGTTGTCGACGGTTTCGCCAAAGAGGAAAATGCCGAAAAAGACGCCCAGCGCGAAAAAGATGCCGTCTATCTTGAGCGTGGCGGCCGCGACGAGGGAGGTGCCGGGGCAAAAGCCGCCGACAATGAAGCCGACCCCCATCAGCAGCCCGCCCACGATGCCGGGCCACAGGTAGGTTGGGTTGACCCAGATCAGGTTGTAGTCGAGCAGGCCCACGGCCGAGGCCCCAAAAACCAGCACCATGGCCACGATGATGGCGCCAAACATAACTTTGAGGACGGTCATATCCTTGAAGTAGAATTGGGCGGCCAGCTTGGGCGAGTTCCCAAAGCCGGCGATTTCCAGCACGTAGCCGAAGGCGAAGCCGATCATCAGGTAAACGACGTAAGCGCCCCAATGGCCAAATAGTTGTGTAAGCGGAAGCGGAAATGGCGTCATGTTTGTTCTCCTTGGAGAATTGGACACAGATTACACGGATGAACCTGGATTATTTTCATTTGATAGGGTGCGTTGCGCCTGGCGTTCTGACTACGCCAACCCAGGCGGCGCGGTCAGGAGACCGGCCGCAGCCCGTTAGTTCCAAAATTTGCGCAGAGAATAGGCGAGCGCATAGGCGCCGGCGAAAACAGCCAGCATGAAGGCCCAACTGCCGACGGAAAGCACGGCGCCGCCGGAGAGCGCCTGGCCGGAGGTGCAGCCGCGCGCCAGGCGGGCGCCGTAGCCCATAAACCCGCCGCCGATGAAGGCCATCATCCAGCGCACTTTGGTGGGCACGCGCGGGCCGCCGTTGGTCTCGAATTTGAGACGGCCGTTGCGCCACCCCGACACCGCGCCCCCCAGAATGGCTCCCAGCGTGACAAAGACCACCCAGCTATCCAGCGGATTGCGATTGCCGCCGGCCATGTCGACCAAATAGGGCGTGCGGTCCACATGGCCGGGCGCGACCACGTCCTGCACGAAGACCAGAAGGCGGTTCATGCCGCCGGAAGCGCCCAGCCCGTTGCCGGAGATGAAAAAGGAGAGAAAGAGCACAACGCCCAGCAGAATGCCGGCCAGATATGGGTTAATGTAGGGATTGGCCGTGCGCGCCGCGGCGCGTTCTTTTTTAGCCGGGGCAGTGGTTGATTCGGTTGGTGTGTACGTGGTCATAGCAAAGGTCCTCCAATATTAGTCGGCGGCCGCTTCTGCGGAATCGGCGTGGTGGACTTCCACCGCGTCCCAGCCCATGATCATCGACCGGACGCCGGCCAGCGGCGCGTGGCCGGTGGTGGTCAAATAGACGTGCATGACGATAAAGGCGCCAAAGAGCCAGGCAATCAGCGTGTGGAAGGGGGCCAGAAAAGGCAGGCCGCCAAGCTGTTGGGCGACGTTGGGCCAGCGCTGCGCGCCCCACATGAAGATGCCGGTTATCACCTGTAGCGGCAGCAGCACGTTCAGCAGCCCAAAGTAGGTGATCTGCTGCAGCGGATTGAGCTTGCGCTCCGGGCTCTTTTCGAACGGGTGCGGTTCGCCGCGGAAGATGCCGCGCACGTAAAAGGCGACCTGCGCAAAAGCCTGGTTGAAAAAGCCGCGCGGCTGGGGCAGGAACTGCCGGATTTCGCCGCTGGCGAGGTGATAGAAAGCGGCCAGCGTGGCGTTGGCCAGCAGAATGAAGGCCAGCACGTTGTGAACCTCGACCATGAAGCGGAAGCTGAAGATACCGAAGATGTCGGGCTTGTGGATGACCAGCCCGGTAAAGATGAGGCCGAAGATAACGGCCGTTTGCAGCCAGTGCCACAGCCGCTCGTAGACCGTGTACATGTACACCTCGCGCAGCGCCGGCTTTGCAGGCGTGCGCCGGCGCGCCAGGAAAAAGCGCAAGCCGCCGTGCAGCGTGACCCCGGCGACGGTACCCAGAAAGATGAGCGCGCCGGCCAGGTCGACCCAGCGTACGCTGTCGTGGCCCAGAATGTAGAGCGCGGTGAGCGGGCTGTTAGTGTCGGGTTGGGTTTGGGGTTGGTAGAGGAGCGCGCCCGTATCGGTCACCTGGAGCACGCCGGCCATCTGCGTGGCGGCGCTGCTGACGAAGGTAGGCATGACGCCGCCGGGCATCTGGTCGGCGAGCAGCATGGGCTGGGTGATGCGCGAGGTTGCGCTGTGGCACTCCCGGCACTCCTTGGTGGCCCACTCGCCGTGCGCTACGGTGTGGTTGATGTTGTACGGCCGTACCTCCGCCGCAATGCGCGGATTTTCCAGCCCCAGCGCCGCCAGCCGCCCGGCAATCAGGCTTTCCTTGGCGGCGTTGTCGATGATAAGCTCGTCGTCGTCCAGCGTTCCATCGCCGTTGGCGTCGAAAGCGGCCAGGACGTCGGCGTGGTAACGGCCGTCGGCGTCCAGCCAGGCGGCCTGCAGGTCGCGAATGGGCGCCGGCCGTTCCGGCGCATCGTACACCCAGAACCAGGCCGAAATCAGGTTGAAGGGCGCCAGGGAGGTCGTTCCGTCGCCGTTGGCGCGCGGGAGCAGCACGGGATCAAACCCATAAATGAGCACGTTGCTTGAACCCGGCGAACCCGGTTCCATTTCCACCCCGCGGCAGGTGGCCTGCGGGGTCCCGTCGGCGCGCAACACCGTCCAATCTAACGCTTGTCTGGCGGGGGCGTGCATGCGCGGTACGTGGCACGTTTCGCAGCTCAGGACGGCCGTGTGCTTTTCTTTGTAGGGCAGCCAGTCGTGGGTTACTGCAATGCTGTGGCACGATTCGCAGCGCCGGATGCTGTTGTCGAATTCGGGCGCCAGCGTGCCCTGCGCGCTCTGGCCCTTGGCAAACTGGTGCATGGGCCGGTACAGATACTCGCCCAGGTCGATGCGCCGCGGATCAAACGTCAGGTGTGCGGGGCGCGTCGCTTCCGCTTCGCGGTAGTAGATGGGGTTGTTGATCGAATAATGGCAGTCCGTGCAGCCTACGATGCGCTCGGCGTGGATATCCCACGAGCGCGCCAGGCTGGCTTTGCTGGAGAGGTTCATGCCGGAGTTGGAGAGCCGCTGGGGCGAAATGATCTGCCCGGTGGTGATGGTGCTCCACTGGTCCGGCGAGCAGCCGTTCATGGCCAGGGGCGTTTGGGCGTCGACGTGGACCAGCCCGTGGCACTGGGCGCAGTTGAGGCTGCTGGGTTCCTGCACGAGCACGTAGGCGTCCAGGAGTTCGCCCTCGGCGTTGAAGGCGTCCGGCTGCCACTGCCAGCCGCCGTCTACCTGCGCGACGATGCCGGTACCCGCCAGCGTGGCCGTGTTGGCCCATTGAAATGCGCCGGCTTGCAGCGCCGCGATGCGCGCGGCGTTGTTGGGCTTTGGCGTGTGGCAGAGGAAGCAGTTCATCTCCACGACGCCGGAGGCTTCCCAATCCCACGCAACCAGTTCGCCGCTCTGCGGATCGACGACGTGGGTGTCGACGACGCCGGCCGAGGCGGGTAGGTCGGTGAGCCTGGCGCCGCTGCGGCTGGTCTCGGCCGGGCCGCCGCCAACGTGGCGCGCGCCGAAGGCCTGAATCCAGCCGGGGGTCGTCAGGTCGAGGCGCGCATCCCCTTCCGGCGAAAGGTAGCGGTAGGTGATGGGGTTCCATTTGCCGAAGATGCCGGTGCTGCTGTCCCAGACACGGCCGTTTTCCGTTTCCCCCGGCGCCGTATAGTCGCTTAAACCTACGTCCGTATGAAAGCTGTGCCGCGCAATAAAGGCCGTATCGTGGCAGGTCCCGCAGCTGTTCATCGTGGAAACGGGCGCGCCGCTCTCCAGCACGCTACGGCCGTCGGCATCCAGCAGCGCAAACGTCGGATGCAGCACGGCCGTGGGCGGGCGGATAGGCTCCGCGCCCGGCGCCGGCGCGCCCTCCTGCGCCGCCGCCGGGCGCCAGAAGCCCACCACCAGCGCCCCCACGACAACGGCCGTTATAATCAAAAACTTAACGCTATCGCTTCGCATACTCATCACTCATTACTCATTACTCACCACTCGCCACTCGCTCTACCGCTGCCCTACAATCGTCTGGCTGCGTCCGCCCCAGCGGATGGGGTCGCCGTAGTAGCCCAGGCTTTCCCAATCTAAACGGCCGTTTTCCCCATGACAATCATTGCACTGCAGCGCATTTTCCTTAGGCGCAACCATGTGTGAGAGCGGCCAATACATTTCGGTATCTGTAAAGCCATACGATCCGCTATACGCCAGCCCCACCGCCTCCGAACCCAGGCGCGCCGCCTGATCCCAATCGAACTCGGTCCAATAGCCGCCTTCGCCGACCGTCTTCGGCTGGAGCAGGTAGTTGTAGAAGGTATCGTAGATTTGCCTGGCGGTGTGGATTTTGAAGGGCCAGATTTTGGCGCTTTTATCGGTGACGGAGCCTTGCGGATTGTTAATCAGCGTTGTCACGCTCGGATCAATCACATCGCCAAAGATGTAGCGCGTTGACGCGCCGTTCGACCACATGTACGCCGGCGTAAAATTGTGCTCGTACACAAAGCTGCCTTTGATCTTCAGGTAGGTATGCGTATCCTCCGGCAAATCCTGCCCCGCGGTGGACCAGTCCCAATTCATCTTGGTGGCGTCGCGCACGGCCCCCTCGGGGATGTGGCAGGTCTGGCAGGCCACCGACTCCGTATGCGCATTGATGCGTTCGTCGGCGTGCAGCTTTTCGCTGTGGCAGTCGGTGCAATAGACCTGGTTTACGTTGTCAACGCTTACCGACATGGCGCGCCCGCGGATATTGTGGTTATCGCTTTGGTGACAGTCCACGCAGATAAAGTTGTAGCGCCCCATGTGAACGTCGATCTGCTCATTGGGGTAAAAGAGGCTGCTGTCCATGTCGCCGTGCTTGACGGCGTTGCCGCCGCCGCCGCTGAAATGGCAGCCGCCGCAGTTGTTGCGCGTGGGCGTGCCCACGCTCTGCGCCGCCGCAACCAGGTCTACGCTGCTGTCCGGCATGCCGGCCGTGCCTTTGACGTAGGTACCCGTCTGTTCATGGCAGACCAGGCAGTCAACGTTTTCCGCGTTTGAGAAGTCAAAATTGGCGTCCTCCCAGCCATAGCCGGCATGGCAGCTTGTGCAGCCGGGCCAGTTGCTTTGGATGCCCAGGCAGAAGTTGTTGAGCTGATTTTTCTTGCCGATGGTGACGGGCTCATCCCGGCCGGGCAGCAGCACCGGATCGCCTTCCCACTTCCAGTGCACGGTTTGCATGATATCGTGGCTGGCGTCCTCGTGGCATTCCCGGCAGGCGCGCGTCACGTCCGAGCCGGTCGCGTAGGGACCGCTGAGCAAAGGGGTATGGTCCAGGTCGGGCGGCCGCACGGGCACATTTGCCCAGGGATTGTCGGGCGGCGCGGGATCTTTGGTGACCAACAGCGCAATCGGCGTGATGATCAGAAATAGTGTACCGAAGAGACCAACGAGCCAGATGTACTTGAAATCCTTCATTGCTTTACTCTTTCTTGCCGGTTGTGTGCTTTATCAGGCGACGAGGTCAGCCTGCTGGGCGATGACGTCGCGCATGACCTGGCGCATCGTGTCCAGCACGTCGATGATGCGCGCGTCGCGCAGGGTATACACCACGGAGGGGCCATCCCGGTCGCCGGTAACCAGGCCGCGCTGGCGCAAAACGCGCAGGTGGCGGGAAGCCGTTGGCTGGGGCATGTCCAGATCGTCGGCCAGGGTGGTGACGTTACGGGGATGGGCGTGCAGGGCGTACAAAATGAGCAGGCGCTTGGGGTCGCCCAGCGCCTGGCAAATGTTGGCGTGCAGGAATTGGAGTTCTTCAAAAGATGGCGGCGTCACGGCTTGATCCTATTAACCTATGCATGTATTCGCGTATGCGAATAGGTATAGGAAGTATAAAATAACGGCCGTCAGCACGCAGCGACGAATGTCATATTTTCTCTATGACAATTGTCATGACAAGGGTCACGTTCGGGAAACGGCCGTGATTTCCTGCAACAGAACCGTGTCCGACTTCAAGCCGTCCGCCTGATCGATGGTATAATAGGTCCATCATGCGCACAGGAATTTTATAAATATGGTTTTTGGCGGCTAATAGGTTCGGGGTTGCTAGGGCTCGAGATTTTCGACGTCGGCCAGGTCTTGATAACGTCCCGTGGCGCGTTTGTTACGCAGCAGGCTCTCCCGGTCGATAAACGAAATAGGTGTGTCATCAATTGTTTCAATCACACGACTGGCAAAGCAGCTAGCAAAATCAAC
>Ga0114946_10000705_pt1 | contig 22325 bp, 20 predicted proteins | sample WalLakDeSediment_FD_88676 | JGI IMG/M metagenome (GOLD analysis project Ga0114946, IMG submission 88676) | Lake sediment microbial communities from Walker lake, Nevada to study Microbial Dark Matter (Phase II) - Walker Lake 11/02/13 Deep Sediment | ecosystem: Environmental > Aquatic >...
AATTTCCCTGGACAGCAGTCTGGCTGAAGAGCCTGAGACGACGAAATCGATTTGCTCGGCATCCATCACGCGACGAACGAAACGGTCCCATCCCGGCACGAGTTGGATCTCGTCGAGGTACCACCAGACCCGTTCGCGGCGGCGAAAGTGCGGATAGCGGCGGTAGTATTCCTCGAGCAACTCGTCGAGCTGCACGGCATCCATACCGGCCAGGCGATCGTCGTCAAAGCCGATAAAGATCGCTCGCTCGGCGGGAACTTTGGCGCGGCATGCGTTCTGAAGCTGCCTGAGAAAGCAGGTTTTCCCGGCCCGCCTCATCCCGATGATGGCGTGCGCCTTGTTGGGAATCGTCGGCAGGCGGAGATCGCGGCGCGTCAGCGCGGCTCGAGGCAGCTCGCCGACGGCGGCGTTGAGTTGTTCTCGGAGTGCGTGAAGAAGGGCCACATCCAAAACAATACAATCAGACTGTCCTTCACGCAAGGACAGATTGTCAATATTCTGTATTTTTGAGGAAGACAGACTGTCCTTTCGCCGAGTTCCCTGCCGGCAATTACCGGCTCCACCGCCTAGCTGTGCATCCGCGGCACCGGGTCACCGATCGCGATGATCTCGGCTTCCCGGGCCGACAGTTCATGCAGCCTCTCGCGCACGTGAGCCTCCGGCAGGAACTCGCCGGCCAGCCGCACGTAGGTCGAGTGATGCCGGGCCTCCGATTCGAAGAGGCTCCGGTAGAAGTCGCGGAGCTCCGTGTCGGCCACGTGCTCGGCCAGCAGGGAAAACCGCTCGCAGCTTCGGGCCTCGATGAGGCCCGCCACGAGCAAGCGGTCGACGGCGCGGGCCGGCTCATCCTTGCGGATGAGGTCGTGGAGCCGCGAACCGTAGCTGCTCGGCGCGAGTTTTCTGAAGGGCGTGCCCCGCCGTTCGAGCAGGTCGAGGACGAGCCGGAAGTGTTCGAGTTCCTCGTTCACGATTTCCGTCATCGCCCGGGCCAGCGGCACGTGATCGACGTAGGAAAACAGCAGGTTCATCGCCACGCCTGCCGCCTTCTTCTCGCAGTGGGCGTGGTCGATCAGCACCTCGTCGAGGCCAGTATCGACCTGGGCGAGCCAGCGGGCGGTGGAGGCGGTTTGCAGGCTCAACATCGCCGGATTTTATCGCGCCTGTGGTTCTCATGCAGGGGGTTCCGCCCGCGGGCACACCGGCTCGAGGAACCATTGTCAACGACGAGACCGGGGTGTCGGACGGGACCGGGGAGAGGTATTCTCGATAGTATTCCACGACCCGGAGGATGACCATGCCGAGCCACTCGCAGCCCACCGTCGCCCTCGCCCTCGCCGCCGCCGCGGTGGCTGCGGCGACGCTGCCGCTCGCCTGGGCGGCGCTCGTGCCGGCCGGTGCCGGCCCCTCCATGGAGGCGACCGCCACCGCCTGGCTCGACATGCTCGATGCCGACCAACGTGGCCATGCGTGCAAGCCCTTCGCCGATGCCACGCGGGTCGGCTGGCACTTCGTGCCGAAGAATGATCGCAAGGGGCTGCAGCTCCGCGACATGACGCCGCCGCAGGAAGCGGCCGCGCTCGCCCTGTTGCGGGCGGCCCTCTCGGAGGCCGGCTTCGAGAAGTCGCAGATGATCATGCAGCTCGACGACCTGCTGCGGATCCTCGAGGGAGCGAAGGCCAAGAACGTTCGCGACCCCAAACGCTACTACTTCACGGTCTTCGGGACGCCGGCCGCGACGGGCTCGTGGGGCCTCTCCGTGGAGGGCCATCACCTGTCGCTCAACTTCACCGTCCGCGACGGTGTGCTCGTCGATTCGACGCCGCAGTTCATGGGGGCGAATCCGGCGATCGTGAGGACGACGTTCCCGGGGCAGCCCGCCACCGGCCAGCGTGTGCTGGCCGACGAAGAGACGCTCGCCTTCGACCTCGTGCAGTCGCTCGCTGCAGGCCAGCGGACGCGGGCCGTCGTCGCCGCCGACGCGCCGGCCGAAATCCGGGCCGCCGGCGCGGCTCAGCCCCCCGCGGAGCCCCCCGCGGGCATCCCCTTCACGGAGCTCTCCCCCGATCAGCAGTCGCTCGTCCGCAGGCTGATCGAGACCTACTGCAACTCCATGCCGAGTGAGGTCGCGACCGAACGGCTGCGGCTCATCGACGCAGGCTCGAAGGCCACCGCAGGCGGCGCGGTGCACCATGGCTGGGACGAGGTTCACTTCGCCTGGATGGGCGCCCTCGAACCGGGGCACGGCCATGCCTACCGCATCGAGGGGCCGACGTTCGTGGTCGAGTTCGTCAACGTCCAGCCCGACGCCGAGGGGAATCCGGCCAACCACATCCACTGTGTCTGGCGTGACAAGACCGGTGACTTCGACCTGCCTCCCCGCTGAGCAGGCGAAAGCGACGGCCGCGAGAGCAGGGAGCGTGGCGGCATGACGACAATGCCATGATGACGATGCACCGGGCACCGCTGCTCGCCGCCCATGCCCTGCGACTGGCCGTCGTCGCCGCGCTCGTCTGGATCGTCCATGCCGAGCACGCGGCCTTCGTGAACCGGCAGGCCGCCGTCGATCTGGCGAGCATCCCCCTCGACCGCGTGCGCCGGCATCTGCCGGAAGCGACCGCGATCGGGGGCGAATCGCCGGCCGTCGCTGGTGGCCGTGACCTGCTCGCTGCGGGAGGAGAACGCGTGGGCACGCTCTTCCGCACGAGCCCGGCCGGGGATGCGGCGATCGGCTTCTCCGGGCCGACCGACCTGCTCGTCGTCTGCACGTCCGATCTCCGCGTGGCGGGGATCGAGATTCTCTCGAGCCGCGACACCCGCGACCATGTGCGGGCCATCGAACAGGATCCCCGGTTTTTGGCGTCGTTCGTCGGCATGTCACTCACCGAGATCGCCGACAGCCCGCCGAGGAAGACCGACGCCGTGGCCGGCGCGACACTCACGAGCCTCGCGATCAGCGAGGCGCTCGTCCGCCGGCTCGGTGGACGCGGCACGAGCAGCCGGTTCGCCACCGAGCCTGGGCTCGCCGACCTGCGGCTCCTCTTTCCCGACGCCGAGCGGATCGTGCCCGATCCGGGCGACCCGACGGTGATCCGCGTCGTCGCCGCCGCCGACATCCCGCTCGGCTGGGCCCTGCGCACGAGCCCGGCCGCCGACCGCGTTATCGGCTATCAGGGGCCGACCGACGCGCTCGTGGGCTTCGACACCACCGGGCGGGTCTGCGGCGTGGCCGTGCTCGAGACGTACGACAACGAGCCTTATGTCGGCTATGTCCGCGACGATGTCGCCTTCCGCGACGTCTATCGCGGACTCACGTTCGCCCAGGTCGCGGGGCTCGATCCCGACGACACCGGGATCGAAGGCGTGAGCGGTGCCACGATGACGAGCCAGGCCGTCGCCCGCGGGATCGTGCGGGCCGCCCGGGCGCGGCAGGCGGACGTCGACCGGCCGGCGCGCCGGGGCCTGACGGCGCTCGTCCGCGACATCGACCCTCCTCAATGGGGCGCCCTGGGCGTGATCGCTGCCGGCATCGTCACGGGCTTCACACGGCTGCGGGGCACATGGTTCGGCCGTCTCGCGGTGCCTGTCGCGGTGCTCCTCTACCTCGGATTCGGCGCCGGCGCCCTGCTCTCCCAGGCCCAGCTCTGGGGCTGGGCGCAGGCGGGTGTGCCCCGGGGAGCCGCCGTGCTGGTCGCGCTCGCCGTGGCGGCCCTCGTGCTGCCGGTGACGACCCGTCGCAACATCTACTGCGGCCATCTCTGCGCCCACGGCGCCGCCCAGCAGCTGCTCGTGCGGTTCGTGAAGCCGAAGCGCCGCGTGCCGGCGGTGCTTCGCCCCTGGCTGATCGCCCTGCCCTGGATCCTGCTCGCACTCGCGATCGCCGTGGCGGTGGCACACCTGCCGCTCAATCTCGTTGATCTCGAGCCCTTCGACGCCTATCTGCCGACCGTGGCGGGGGTCGCGGCGATCTCGATCTTCATCGCGAGCCTCGTGGCCAGCTGCTTCGTGCCCATGGCCTATTGCCGGCACGGCTGCCCTACGGGCGCCCTCCTCGATCATCTGAGGTTTCACGGCCGGGCGAATCGATTCACGTGGCGGGACGGCGTGATGCTCGCCGCACTCGGGTTCGCGGCTGTCGTGCATTGGTGGCCGACATGAATTTCACCCGCGCTGCCAGACTGGTGATCGCCGGCCTCGTAAGCGCCAGAGTGCTGTTCGCCATGACGGCGCCCGGGGCCGCCGAGCTGCCCACACTCGCCGGCCCTGCGATGGGCACGACCTATCGGGTCGCGCTCGCCGCTGACTTGCCCGGCATGTCCCGCGGCGAGGTGCATCGCGAGATCGAGCAGGTGCTCGCGCGGCTCGACCGGGCGCTCAGCGCGTGGCGAGCCGATTCCGATGTCACGCGGTTCAACCAGGCCGGCCCCGACGAGTGGGTGGAGGTGGCGGACGATCTCGTCGCCGTCGTCGAGATTGCCCGACGCGTCCATTCCCGTACGGACGGCGCGTTCGACATCACGGTGGCGCCGGCAGACAGCGGGCGGCCGGTGGGCCTCGGCCACGTGCGCGTCCGCACGGCTCCACCGGCCCTTTTGAAGACGCAGGCCGGAGTCCGGCTCGACCTGGGGGGCATCGGCCCCGGGTATGCCGTCGACTGCATCGGTGCGCGGCTCGAGGCGCTCGGATCGGCGGGGCACCTCGTCGAACTGGGTGGCGAGGTGCGCGCCTGGGGCATGCGGCCCGACGGCACGCGGTGGCGGGTGTGGCTTCCGGCGGCAGACGCAGCGTCTGGCCGGTCGCCGAACAAGACCGTGGAACTCGCTCCCGGAGAGGCGCTGGGCACGGCCTCGTGCAAGCCCGGCCGGTCGCCGATCGATCCGCGGACAGGCCGGCTCGCGACGCCCAGCCGCGTCCGGGCCACCGTCCGGGCCCGGACGTGTGCCGAAGCCGACGCACTGGCGGTCGCCGCCCTCCTCTCAGGGGACGCGGACGACGCCCTGCCGGCCGGCGATCCCTGACGGACGCGGGGGCCGATATCGCCGCGGCCGACCTGATCGCCTATTCTGAGGATGATCGCCTCGTCTGGCCCAGTTCACCTCGTGTGGACCGGGCCTTCCCGTCCCCCGCACCGAATGCCCGAACCATGCCCGACACCCAGCCCGACACCTCCGCCGCATCCCCGCCTCCTGCCGCCAAGCCCTCGGCCGTCGAACTGGCCAAGATCGCCAGCAATTACCTGCTGGGCGACATCCCGCAGGAGCTCGTCGATAACGCCCCGGGATTCGGGAAGCCGAGCATCCAGCTGCTCAAGAATCACGGCACCTACCAGCAGGACGACCGCGAGACCCGTAAGTCCGTCGACGGCAAGAAGAGCGAGCGGCAGATCTCGTTCATGATCCGCACCTGTGTGCCGGGAGGGAAGCTCACGGCCGCCCAGCTGCTCACCGCCATCGACATGGGGGATGAACTAGGCAACGGCACGATCCGGCTCACGACCCGGCAGGCCATCCAGCACCACGGCGTCGTCAAGGGCGAGCTCAAAGACTTCATGCAGCAGGTGCATGCCAACCAGATGACCACGCTCGCCGCCTGCGGCGACGTCGAGCGCAACATCATGTGCTGCCCGGCGCCGATCCACGAGAACCCCGTGCGGGCCGAGATGCAGGCGAAGCTCGACGAGCTGGCCAAGCACCTCGCCCCGCGGACCCGGGCCTACTACGAGGTGTGGCTCACCGATCCCGACACGGGCGAGAAGACGCTGGCCGCCGGCGGTGAGAAGCAGGCGCAGGTCGAGCCGGAGGCGAGGAACGGTGATGTGGAACCCATCTACGGCCCCACCTACCTCCCGCGGAAATTCAAGACGGCCTTCGCCCTCCCCGAAGACAACTGCGTCGACGTCTACGCCAACGACCTGGGCTTCATCGTGGTTCACGAGGGGGGGAAAATCCTCGGCTACAACGTGCTCGCCGGCGGCGGCATGGGCGTGACGCCGAGCGCCGCCAAGACGTTTCCGGCGCTCGCCAAGCGGCTCGGCTTCGTCCCGCCGGAAGACGTGCTCGCGATCGCCGAGGCGATCGTCAAGGTGCAGCGCGACTACGGCAATCGCTCCGACCGCAAGGTGGCCCGCCTCAAGTACACGATCCACACCATGGGCCTGGAAAACTTTCGGGCCAAGGTCGAGGAGTATTTCGGCAAGCCGCTCGCCCCCTGCCATCCGGCCGACGTCCACGGCTTCGACGACCACATCGGCTGGTTCCCGCAGGGCGACGGGAAATTCTTCTACGGCTTCAACGTCGAGAACGGGCGGATTCACGACTCGGGAGATTTCCGGCTCAAGACGGCGTTGCGGCGAATCCTCCGCGACCTCGCGCCGGGCGTGCGGATCACCGCGCATCAGAGCCTCTTGTTCACCGATCTGGCCATCACCGACCGTGAGCGGATCGCCGAGATCCTCCATGCCCACGGCGTGAAGATCTCGGAGGAGATCTCGACGCTCAGGCGCTGGAGCATGGCCTGCGTGGCCCTGCCGACGTGCGGTCTCGCGGTGGCCGAGAGCGAGCGGGTGCTACCCGGCCTGATCGACTCCCTCGAGCCGGAGGTGGCGAAGCTCGGCCTCTCCCAGGATGCGTTCACGCTGCGGATGACCGGCTGCCCCAACGCCTGCGCCCGCCCCTACAACTCCGACATCGGCATCGTGGGCCGCACGGCCGGCAAGTACACGATCTTCCTGGGCGGGCGGCTGCTGGGCGACCGCCTCAACGAGCAATACAAAGACGTCGTGCCCTTCGAGGAGCTCGGTCGCGAGATCACGGCCGTGCTCGCCTGTTACAAGGCGGAGCGACAGGCGGGCGAGACGCTCGGTGACTTCTGCCACCGCAAGGGTGTGGCCAACGTCCGCACCTGGTCCGACGAGTGGCTCGCCGGCAGCCGCGGCGCGTAGCAAGCGGTCAGCGAAGCCGCAAGGGGATCGGCGACTTCCCAACCACCCATCGGGTTCAAGGTTTTTGGGACAAGGCCGACACCGCAATCGATCTGGTGGTCTTGTCCGCGGGCGAACTCCGTTGCCGCGAGTCGGAAGCACCGTCGAGCCCGGGCGGGAGGCTCTTTACCTTCACCAAACAGGGAAGTGTCCTCCAGGCCGCGTCGATGGCCGCCGCCGCCAACGGTGTCAGTCCGGCAAGCCGTTCGTGCCCAAGTACCAGCAGATCGCGCCGGAGGTCGACCGCCGTCGGAAAGCAGGCGAGGGATTTGACCGGCTGGCCCGGGAGATGAATATGAGCCCTGGTACAAAAACCGGGAAGGGGTCACCCCAACCCGAGCGCATTGTCGAATGGGTGGCCGAGGCGTACGATCCAAAGTCGCACATTTTGCACAGCTTGGGATAGCGAAGCCAGTTGGGCGCGGCTTGCGGCCAAGACGAACCAAAAACCGGACCTGCTCGCTAACGCACGTTTACCGTGTGTTCAGGTTGAGCGACGCGCGATCAGATCAATGGTTTTGACATAGGTGTGCCGGCCATGGATCAACAATGTGTCGTTGGTGTCTTCAACGATCCTGCCAGCGCACGACAGGCGCTTGCAGCGCTAGAAAAGGCTGGATTTTCGCACGAGCACGTGTCGCTGGTGACATCGAATGTCAAGGAACAGGTCGAAGACGAGGAAATGCTCGAGTTTGGCGATCAAGCGGCTGAAAGGGCGGTTACGGGGGCGGGAATAGGCGGATTGGTGGGTTTTTTGTTGAGCAGTCCCTTATTGATGGCGCCAGGGATTGGACCGGTGCTGGTCGCTGGTCCCATTGCGGTTGGCGGAATTGTGGGTGGTTTTCTGGGCGCCATGACAGGTTGGGGCGTCGAGCCCAACAACGTGCAAAAGTATCAGCAACTTGTGCAGCAAGGCGCGGAATTGATTGTGGTGCAGGGCGATCCGGTGGCGGTTGTCCGCGCGCATGCAATTCTCGAGGAGGAATCGGCGGCCGAAGTTTATCTGCACGCGCAGTCCAGCACCGATTCTCCTGAAATCGACGACCGACCAACATAAGCACTTGTCGTGCGGCGGCAACGTCGCTGGGCTTTCCCTCTCTTCCTTTAAAAAAAGGAGCACGACTATGGCCGTCGATCTTCATTATGGGAAGACATCAAATTTAGCATGCGGCATTTCAACAGCATCGAACGACTGGCCATTGTGGGCGAAAGCGCGTGGGAAAAAGGCATGGCCGTGTTCTGCAAGCCATTTACCACCGCCAAGGTAAAATATTTTGATCACAGCCAACGGCAACAGGCCGAGACGTGGCTCGAAGAGAGTTAGCCAGATCACGGAGAAGGTCGGATTATGGCCAAGGTGCTTTTTCGAATTGCGTTTTGGAGTGGCGTTTACCAGGGATAGCCCGGCCAATGGTACTTCCGCCACCATGTTCCGATCGATGAGTTGCGCGTGAGCCGCGGCTGGTGGCTCTTGGTGCCTGCCGGGAGGTTCGTCGCGTCGGCCATCACAGCGAGTGGATGTGGATGTCGATCGCGGGTGGCTCGTCGGGCGACGCCTGAAAGACGTCGCTGTCGTCGTGGGCCTGCACGAGTTCGCCCCAGTCGGTAGGCTGCCCCCGAGCGGGCGAGACGGATTACGCGGCGGCGGCGCTCGTAGCGGCGGGGAGGCGCGAGGTCACGACGAAGCGCCCAGGCGGCCGGACTCGGAGAGACTCCGCGCTGACGCCAGAAAAATGCCACTTCAGGGGGCAAGACGGGCGCTCCGGGAAACGCTTTCCGGGGTCTACGAGACGGGACCAACCGGCTCCACGCGGCTCACGAGTCGTTCAGCAGTCCGGCCATGCTTGCGGAAGTGCCGTTGGCCGGCCTATCTTTTATCGTTCGGACTCCGGGCTTGGGCCACGCCCGCCCGCCTGGAGGCCGCCCTGCCGACGCCCCCCATGCCCGACAGCCTGCTCGAATCGCTGGCGTTGATCGACGCCACCTTCTGGCTGACGGCCGCCGCGATCTTCGGGCTGCTCTTGCTCTCGGCCTTCTTTTCCGGCTCCGAGACGGCCCTGACCGCCGCCTCCCGCGGCAAGCTCCGGGCCCAGGCCGACAAAGGTTCGGCGGGCGCCGCGACCGCCTTGGCCGTCAAGGAAGACGACGAGCGGATGATCGGGGCCCTGCTCCTGGGCAACAACGTTGTCAACATCCTGGCAGCCTCGCTCGCCACGGCCTTGCTGACCCGGGTCTTCGGCACCACTGGCGTCGCCGTGGCCACGCTCGCGATGACGGCGCTGGTGCTGGTGTTCGGCGAGGTGCTGCCCAAGACGCTGGCGATCACGTTTCCCGAGGTGGCCGCCGCCCGGGTCGCCCCCGTAATCCGGCTGCTGATGTGGCTGTTCGGCCCCGTGATCTCGCTCGTGCAGTGGCTCGTCGGCGGTGTGCTCGCCCTGTTCGGGATCAGGATCGAGCCGGGCCGCCACGTGCTCTCGGGGCACGAGGAGCTCGCCGGCGCCATCGCACTGGGCCACTCCGAGGGCGCGATGGAGAAGGAGGACCGCGACCGCCTGCTCGGCGCCCTCGACCTCTCCCACCGCATGGTGGCCGAGATCATGAAGCACCGCAGCCAAATCGAGATGGTCGATGCCGACCTCCCGCCCACGGAGATCGTGGCCCAGGTGCTGGCCAGCCCCCACACCCGGCTGCCGGTCTATCGCGGCACCGACGACAACATCCTGGGCGTGATCCACGCCAAGGAGCTGCTGCGGGCGATGGACCGGCTGCTGCGGGCCGGGCAGGGCGACTGGGCCGCGCTCCGCGAGCTCGACGTGCTCGAGATCGCGATGCCCCCCTACTTCATCCCCGAGACCACGCCGCTCGACGAGCAGATGCGGCAGTTCCTCCGGCGACACACCCACTTCGCGCTGGTGGTCGACGAATACGGCGCTCTCCAGGGGCTGATCACGCTCGAGGACATCCTCGAGGAGATCGTCGGGGAGATCACCGACGAGTTCGACGTCCACGAGACGAAGGCGATCGAGCAGACCCCGGCCGGCGATTACATGGTGGACGGCACGCTGGCGATCCGCTCCCTCAATCGGGCCCTCGACTGGAACCTGCCCGACGAGGAGGCCAACACGGTCGCTGGCCTGGTGATCCATGCGGCGCGGCTGATCCCGGAGGTGGGCGCAGCCTACGACCTCCACGGTTTCCGGTTCGAGGTGGTGGGCAAGGAGGGCAACCGCCTCACCCGCCTGCACGTTTCGCCGCTGGAATCACCGGCCGCCGACCCGGCGGATTAACCCCGGCAGGCCCCGCACCGGATGGCAGCCCCTTACGCCGGTAAATCGTCCCAGAGCGGGCACCACAGCGGCTGCCGCGGAAACAGCTGGCCGGCCAGCCGCTGGGCCATCTGCGTGGACGGCTCCATCCGCCCGGCGGCCACCGCCTCCGCGGGATCACACTGCCCCAGGAGCAGACGTGCCAGTTCTTCGTCGGAGAGCTTGAGGTAGCTGCGGCCGACGCGACCGGGCTGCACGGTAGCCTCCACGGCCTCGACCGGCCCCTCCTTGCACTCGGGCACGACGATCGATCCGCGGAACGACGGGGCATCGAGGCCGAGTTCGACCGTTTCGCGGAGGCCCGACTCGGCCACCCGCGACGCCACCACCCGCGCCGCCACCGCCGGAGCCAACGCTTCGAGCAGCGTCTGCGGCTTGAGCACGCGGGCCACGATCATCCGGTCGCCCCCCTGCACGAGACTCGCCCCCCCGGCCACCGCCTCGTGGAGCGGGTCGGCGCTGCTCGACTCGTAGGTGATCTCCTGCCGGTCGTTCTCGATCGCCTCGGCGCACACGCGGGCGAGAATCTCCCGCTCAAGTCCCGGAAACTCCGGATCGGCGAGGATCTCGAGCACACGGCTGCCGGACTGGACGCAGTAGCCGACGATGCGGGCGCTCGACTCGTGGAGCTCGTAGCGATCCTGCCCGACGAGCGCGACGATGATGGAATCAAACGCGGCACGGCTGACGAGCCAGCGGGCGTAGTTTTCGTTGCGGTCGACCGGGCCGACGAAGCGGCCGGCGTTCTGCCGATGGATCCGCAGGATCGCCGGCAGCTCGACGTGCCGCCACTGTCGCATCGTCACCGCCTCGCCGACCCGCTGGGGGCCGTCGAGCAGGCGGGCGAGAATCTCCGTGGGTCGGCCCGGCGTCGCACAGTCGCGGCCCAGCACGCTCCAGCCGAGCTCGCGGAATGAGGCGGCGATCCGCGTGCGGGAGAAGGCGACGACGGCGCCGCTGTCGCGCATCCGCTCCTCGGCGGAGCGCACGAGCCGCTGCCCGTGCCCGGCACCGCGACACTCGGGCAGCACGGCCACCCGATCGATCACCGCGCCGCGCACCATGGCCTCGCCCACGAGCAAGTCGCGGGGCACGATCTCCACATGGCCCACGATCCGCCCGGCGAGCCGGGCCACGAGCCGGTTGGCCGAGTCATGCTCGGGATGATCGACGGCCGCATGAAACTCCGCCCGCGAGGGGGGCGCGGGCAGGCCGGCCAAGAGCTGCAGGATTTCGTTCTGGTCGCCCGCTCGGGCGGGGGCGACGCGGCAGTCCTCGAGCATCCACGCCGGGGGGCGCGTCGGCACCGCGGGCTGGTGCGGGATGTGCAGGATTGCCGGCCGTTTGCCGCCGCGGAGCGGCCGCCGGCTGACGACGGTGCCCGAGGGACGGATGTCCACGCCGTCAACCGTTTCACCGCTGACAGACTCACCGTTACCGGTCTGGCTGGAGACACTCGGGGCAGCCGGGCCGGTGGATTTCAGGCGGGGGGCGGCGGAAGGGCCCGCGGCCGGGCCAGCCTCTTTCTTCCGGCGTTTCGCCGCCGGTTCGGCATCCTCCTGGGTGCCTTCCGCCACGCGGAGAACCTTGAGCCGGGGCTTCACCTTCACCTTGAGGGTTGGCGTCGCCGATTGGCTGGTCTGGGTGCGTTGCGTCCGCTGCATGATGCCTCCTTTCCCTGGGGCAAATCGATCAGTCCTTTGCGCGGCCAGAATATGCTGATTCTCAGGCCGTTTCCAGTAGCAGGAGGCTTTTCAGCGCTTTTTCCGGGAAAAAACACCAGGGAAATTCCCGTGACTGGAGCAACTTTCGGGCCCGCACGGCCGCGGCCAGCGGGCCGACCCGCCCCAGCAGGTCGCTGCGAATCTCCCGGGTGTGGTAGCCGAGGCGGTCGTTGGCGGCGCGGATTTCGCGGCAGCGGCGCTGGGCCAGGGCCTGGGTGGGATGGGTGTCGATCCAGCGCCACTTTTCGGTGACGAGCGCCTGCACTTCCGCGGGCTGGCCGTCGAGCGGCTGGAGGTGTCGCTCGGGATGGAATTCGAGGTCGCGGAGCGTCCGCTGCACCGTCGCGAGCGCAGCCGCGGGATCGTCGGAGCCAAAGCCGGGAAAATTCCGCTCCAGCGGCAGTCGCAGCGTGCCGGAGACGACGGCATGCCGGGGGGGATCGCAGCCGGTCAGCCGCCGCACGATGTCGTCGGTGATCCGGTCATACGCGGCACCGCCGATGCCATGCACGAACACGTCGGCCACGATCACGCGGGACACGAGCGTGGTGAGGATCGCCCGCGGCCGCAGCCGAAGCCGGTGCTCCTCCATCCGGGACAGGGCGTCGATCCATTTGGATGGCGCCGTCTCCGGCCCAATCGGCAGTTCGACCCGCAGCGTCTCCAAGTCGGAAAGCGCCATGGCCCCGGGCGACGTCACGCTGGCGAACACCCGCCGCCGCTGGGGATCCTCCTGCGACCAGAGCCACCACGGCAGTTCCAGCCATTCTTCGCCTCCTTCCCGACGGACGGCCAGATCGGGCATCGGCCGGCCCTGCCCGCGGACACGATGCTCGCGCCGGTAGGCGGCGAGTGATTCGTTGTAGGCCTCGTGCAGCATCCGGGCATGGGCGAGCAGCCAGCCCATGAACACCATCACCGTCGGCAGCCGCATGAGCTCGCTCACCGGAAGCTCGAGCGACCGCAGCCCCATCCGCTCCTCGAGAATGTGCCGCGCCTGCGCGAGTCCCAGGCCGAGACGATGCGACTCGTGTGCCCGCTCCACCGCCAGCGGCCACCAGCGGCGCAGGATCGCATCGGGCACGAGCGGAGCGAGCAGGTCGGCCGCCCGCTCACCGAACGACTCAAAGCAGTCGCGGTCGACGATCCCCCGCTCCTCCCAGGCCATCTCCGCGGCCGGCGCGTCGAAGGGCACGTGCTCCAGCCGCGCGTCGCGGGGCGTGCCCACCGGCACGCCCACGGTCGTCCGCGCGCAGCGGTCGGTATCGACGACGAGGTTCACCGCCGTGCCCCCGACCCGGTGCGCATAGGCATCGAGTGCCGCGTTTTTGAGCCACACCCCGGGGTGAAACAGGTCGGGCTGATGCCCGCCCATGATGATCGGCCGGGCGATCCAGTCGGCCACGTCGGTGGGCCGCACCACGTCGCGGTAGCTCGCGGTGTATTCCGTGGCGACGGTGAGCATCTCGCGCCGCGTGGCGGCCACGAGCTCCCAGAATTTGAGGTCGCCGATCCGCGTGTCGAACGCCGCCCGCAGGAGCCGGTTGTTGTCGAGAAGGTTCTCGATCGAACCACCGCCGGCCGACTCGGGGGTGAGCGGTGGATCGAGCAGCCGGCCGCCGGAGTCGTCCGGGGCCCGGTGGGTGCGGCGAAATGGAGGCTGGCGAAATGGAGGCATCGGCGTCGGCAGGGCGTCGTGACCGTCAGGGCGTCCCGTCGGCCGGTGCCGTGGAACCTGTGGCGACCGCAGCCTCGGCCCGGTCGAGCACTCGACGATAGTAGGACAGACGGGTCGCTGCATCGTCCAGTGCGCCGCCGAAACTCCGCGCCAGATCGAGATAGATCAAGGGCACCGGCTCCTCCACGATCCGCAGGCCCGCCGCGGCGGCATACACCCACACCTCGAGCGGCAGCGCATAGCCGGTCTCGGTCACGCGCGGCCCGCGGTGACGCCCGCAGAGCTCCTCGAGTGCCCGGCGCGAGTAGGCCTTGAATCCGCAGAACGCGTCGGTGAGGGCGAGGCCCAGCCGCCGATTGATGTCCGCCGTGATCTCCGCGTTGACCCGCCGCCGGGCCTCCGGCGGGGCGGTGTCGCCGGGAAAGACCCGCAGGTAGCGGCTGCCACTGACGATGTCGGCCGTGCGGGCGGCGGCGGTGAACGCGGGAATCAGCTGCGGCTGGTGCTGCCCGTCGCAGTCGATCGTCACGAGCCCGTCCCACGGTCCGGCCAGCGCCGCCTCGAACGCGGTTGTGAGTGCCGCGCCGTAGCCGCGATTGACCGGGTGCCGGAGTACCCGCACGTCGGTGCCGCGGGCCGCGAGGATCTCGGCGGTGCCGTCGGTCGAGCCGTCGTCCACGACGAGCACGTCGGGAGTGACCTTGAGCACCTCGTCGAGGACGCCGGCCACGTGGGCTGCCTCGTTGTAAACCGGAAGTGCGGTGAGAAATCGTGCCATGCCGGCAATCTTATCCCGCTCCCACCCGGGGTGCAGGCATTGGGTGCGACGTGGCAGTGGTCAGGTCACGCCAGGGGCGCGAGTGGATCGGTGTCGGCGGGCGTCGTGACGCACTCGAGGCCGGGCAGGGCCGCCGCGAGTCGCTCGGCGAGCGTGTCGAGGGAGAACCGCTCGCTCGCATGGTGCCCCAACGCGATCACGGCGAGCCCCGCGGCCGCCGCCTCGAGGGCCTGGTGGAGTTTGATTTCGCCCGTGACGAGCGTGTCGCAGCCCGCCGCCACGACCTGGGGCACGAGATCGCCCCCCGATCCGCAGACGATCCCCACGCGGCCCGCGGGGCGGGCCAGGTCGCCGCTCGTCTGGACACCGCGGGCGTCGAGGGCGGCCGCGGCCCGTCGCGCAAGCCCGCCCAGCGTCCCGGCATGGCGGCCCACGCGGCCGAAGCCCGCGCGGGGCTCGACGGCGTCGGGCTCGATCGGTGTCACGGCGGTGAGCTCCAGCAGGTCGGCGAGCTGATCGTTGATGCCCCCCACGGCCGAATCCCAGGCGGTGTGGCTGCTCCACACGCCGCACCCCGAGCCGATGAGTTCCAGGAGCACCCGCCCCGGACCGCTGGCGGGCGTGATCCTCGCGACGGGCCGAAAGGGAAGCGGGTGGTGGGTGACCACGAGATCGGCGCCCGCCTCCACGGCGGCCGCCGCGACGGCGGGGGTGAGGGTCAGGCAGGCGAGCACGCGACTGATCGCGGGCCGCCGCGGGGCCACGAGTAGGCCGACGGCATCCCACTCGGCCGCCAGCCGCAAGGGCGCGATCCTTTCGAGCTCGGCAGTCACGGCGTCGAGTGTCGGCATGCCTCCGACATACTACTATCTTTGGTTCTGCCTGCGCATCGTCTGGGTGCGCAGGATCGGTGTCCTCAGGTTGCACCTCTCCTCCGGCCGGCCCCCCCGCATGGAAACCTCCCGACTCGCCGTTGCCACCGTCGCGCTTTCCCGCGATCTGCGGCGCGCGTTCCGACGGGCCCACGATCTCGGGATCCGCGGTGTCGAAATCGACGCCCGGGGAGGATTGGATCCCGGGCAGCTCACGCAGACAGGACTGCGGCAGATTCGTAAGTGGCTCGGCGACGAAGGCGTCGTCGTGTCGGCCGTCTCGTTTCGCACCCGCGGCGGCTATGGCGATGCGGAGCGGCTCGAGGGACGGATCGCAGCCACGAAGTCGGCGCTCGAACTGGCCCATGCCCTCGGCGCGGGCGTCGTGCTCAATCATGTGGGGGAGATTCCGCCGGACGACACGGCGGCCCAGTGGCGGCTGCTCGTCGACGTGCTCACCGACATCGGTGCCTGGGGCCAACGTACGGGAGCGACGCTCTGCGCCGAGGCGGGCCGCTCGGCGCCGGCCGACCTCGCGCGGCTCATCGCGGCCTTGCCCGAGGGGGCGATCGCCTGCGACCTCGTCACCGGGGCGCTGCACGTGCACGGTCACGATCCGGTGGCCGCGGTGGAACTGCTCGGCGGGCACATCGCGAGCGTCCATGCCACCGACGCGGTGGCCGGCCCATTCGCCGGCCGCGGCCGGGCGGTGATCCTGGGCACGGGCGAGGTCGACTTCGCGGCGGTGTTCGCCACGCTCGAGGAACGGGGCTACCGGGGCTGGATCGGCCTCGAACCGGTCGATGACAAGACCGCGGAAGCGGAACTCACTGCGGCGATCCGCTACCTGCGCGATCTGTAGCTCGGTGTAGTGATCGGCCAAGTGTTCCAGCAGTTCTGCCCCACATTGTCGGTGCCGGAGACACCGACCTACACATGCACCACTTCACCCGGCTGTGGCGGAGCAGTAGTCTCGGTCCTGCCATGGCCGGCAGTCCTTTCATCCGCCGTGCGATCACGTGGGCGCTTCTAGGCCTCTACGGCCTCGTCGCCTCAGGGCTGCCCCTGCCAATGGGGACACTGCCACTGGGAACACTGCCCACCGCCCTGGGCACCGCGACACCCGGTGGTGCTCGTGTCGCCGCCTCGCGGCTGGCCGCCAAGGATCGCTCCCGGCCCTTTCCCTGCATGGACAAAGCCTGCGGCTGCGCGACGGCCGAGCAGTGCTTCGCCAACTGCTGCTGCCACACGCCGGCCGAGCGGCTCGCCTGGGCGCGGGCCCACAAAGTCGAACCGGCTGTGCTCGCGACGCTTGAAGCACGCATGGCCCGGCAGAGCATGAAGCCGGTCGTCGCCGCCACGCCACCGGCTGCAGCCGCACCCCAACCGTCATGCTGTGCCTCCGCCGCCACCGCGGCTCTCGACGCCGAGCACGAGAACGAGCCGACGCCCCGACGCCAGGTGATCGTCCTCCGTGCGCTGCTCGCCTGCGGCGGGCTCGCCGCCGAGTGGTTCGCCCTCGGAGGCGGCGGCCTGCCGCCACCCCGTGTTGAGTTCGTGCTTTGTGCCGGCCGCGAAGAACCGCTCGTCGCCGCCGATGAGACGCCCTTCCGGCTGGCCGCGCCGCCAGCCGCACCGCCGCCCCGCGCCGCCTGAGTCGCGGGTTTCTTCACACCGTTCCGCGCGACCTGATCGTGCGCTGTGTGTTTCGTGCTGCGTGGCAGAGACGCTCTGTCCGCGCGCGACGGCCGTTGCGTCTCCCCACATCTCCCATGCCAGGAATCCATCCCATGTCTGCTCCATTTTCCGCCGGCGACACCGTCGTCGATGGCGACTCCATGCCCGAGGTGATCCCAGCCGGCGGCTTCACCTTGATCGAGCTGCTCGTGACGATCGCGATCGTCGCCACGCTCATCGGGCTCCTGTTGCCGGCCGTGCAGGGGGCCCGCGAGTCGGCCCGCCGGCTCGGCTGCGCGAGCAATCTGCGGCAGTTCGGCATCGCCCTGCTCGTCTACGAAAGCAGCCGGCGGCATTTTCCGCCGACCGACGCCCGCCCGCCGGCCGCGACGAGCCCGTGGTCGGCCGGCGGCGGCTGGTCGCTCCACGCCCGGGTGCTGCCCTACTGCGAGGAGACGGCGCTCGCCGACCGTTTCGATTTCACGCAGGCGGCCTTCCGGGGCAACTTCGCGAGCCAGGAGCCGAATCCCGCCTTCGCGCCCCTCTTCGCCACGCCGATCCCGCTGCTCCTTTGCGCCAGCGACTCGGCGCCGGTGATCAACACGTCGAGCGGCCATGCCTACGCCGGTAACAATTACATGGTGAGCATCGGCAGCGCGACGGCCGACGGCCAGGGCCGGATGTACTGGAACTTCAGCCGGGCCACCGACGGGATCGTCTACGAAAACTCGAAGGTGAAGATCGCGGCGATCACCGACGGCGCTTCGAAGACGGTGATCGCGAGCGAGGCGGTGCGGAGCATCGCAGCCGTCAGTGATACCGTGACGTTTCCGGCTGGTTCGCCTCCACCGCAGCCATACCAGTACACGCTCAACGGCTCGACCGGCTGGAACTCCACCACACTCGTCGGGCCCGCCGGCGCGACTCCCACGACCGCGAGCGTGGCGTCCATCCTGGCGGGCTGGCGATCGCTCACGAGCTGGCGCGGCGCGACGAGCCCGGCGATGCGGGGCCGCGGCTTGGCCTGGGCGGCGACGACCGCAGGCAACAGCCTCACCAACGGATTTCTTCCTCCCAACAGCGAGATTCCCGACTACGTCGTCCATTGGTCGGGCTTCTTCGGCCCCAAGAGCTGGCACAAGGGGGGCGCCACCGTGCTCTATGCCGACGCCCACGTCGTGTTCCTCGGCGAGTCGATCGACCCGGATCTGCACCGGGCCCTTCATTCCATCAACGGCGGAGAGGTGGTGAGCCATGAGTGACGTCTCGTATTCCACGACGGCGGTCCGCTGGGGCCTGCTCCTCGTCGCGCTGGCCGTGCGGCCAACGCTGGCCCACGACACATGGGTGCAAGCGGCGCCGCGGCAGGTGCGGGTGGGCGACGTCGTGCACGTCGATCTCTTCCTGGGCAATCACGGCAACGACCACCGCGACTTCAAGGTCGCCGGCAAGCTCGGCTCGCTCGACGGCGTCACGCTCGACGTGCTCGGGCCGGACGGCCGGCGAACCGACCTCGTTCCCGACCTCGTCGATCTCGGCTACGCGCCCAAGGAGGGCTTTTGGTCGGCCCGCTTCATACCGGGGGCTGCGGGACTCCATGGCATCGCCCACACCCGGACGGGCATCCACCTCGGCAAGCGGGGCATCAAGAGCGGCAAGACGTATGTCGTCGCCGCCGAGTCGCTCGACGAACCGCCGTCCGCGACGGCGGCGCATACCGAGCCGCTCGGGCATCCACTGGAACTCGTCCTCGAGAGCCATCCACTGCTCCGGGCCGGTCCGGGGCGGGAGGTCGCCGTGCGGCTCGTGTTTCGCGGGGCGCCGCTGGCGGATCACCGCGTGTCGTTCATCCCTCGGGGCACGACGCTCGCCGCCGGTTTCGATCCCGAGTTCGAGCGGCACACCGACGCCGTCGGCCGCTGCACGTTCACGCCGCGGGAAGGCAACCTGCTGCTCGTCGTCGCGCACGTCGACGCGCCCGAGGAGTCGGGGCCTGACTTCAAGCGCACGGTCTATTCGGCCACGCTCGTGCTCGACATCCCCGAGCGCTGCCCGTGCTGCGACGAGCCGTGATACAGCTCAGACGTGAGTCTCGCGCTGGGTACCGCATCACGCGTCGTGCGTCCTCGCAAGACAACTCAGCGCCGCGGCCGCGGCGATGGCCGCTGTCTCGATCCGGAGGACATGCGGGCCGAGGCTCGCCCGCGTGGAGCCGGCGGCGACGGCCGCCGCGACCTCCTCGGACGTGAAGCCCCCCTCCGGACCGACGAGGGCGAGCATGCCGCCCACGGCGACTGGCCGCGGAATCGTCACAAGCGGCGGGCCGGCCGGGTCGGCGACGAACGCCCACGTGCCGGGATCGAGCCGGGCGAAAAGCTCGGCTGGCGTAGCCGGCGCGGCGACTTCGAGGAGCGTGTTGCGGCCGCACTGCTTCGAGGCCTCGATCACGGTCCGGCGGAGCCGCGCGAGCGCCGCGGGCGTGGCCTCGGCGACGCCGCGGGCCGTGACGAGGGGCACGAGTCGGGCCACGCCGAGCTCGGTGAGTTTTTCGACGAGCCACTTCTGCCGCTCCCCCTTGGGGAGCGCGACGGCGAGCACGAGGGGCGGCCCCTCCACCGCGTCTGGCCGTGCCGCACCGACGTCGAGTTCGACCTCGTCGCGGCCGATCTGCACGATCCGCGCGGGCCATTCCACACCCGTCCCCGCGAACACGCAGACCTCGTCGCCGACCCGTGCCCGGAGGACGCGCACGAGATGCCGGGCTTCATCCCCCGTGAGCACGGCCCGACCGTCGTGCGGCGGCGCGGCGAGGAAAAATCGTTCACTCATACAGTGCGAACATCTGGCCTGCGAAAACCATGGAAAAACTCGTCCTGACCCGTCATGCCGCGGTCGCTAGACTCCCCCGCATGGTAGACGACAGCCCCTCGTTCACGTCAGCGCCGTTCGCCGGCGGCCTCGAGCCCTTCACCTTCCAGCGCGGCCCCGCACAGGAGGAGGCGCTCGCCCGACTCGAATGGCTCGTCGAGAACGCCCAGCGTTGCGGGCTGGTCCTGGGGGATGACGGCCTCGGCAAGAGCCACCTGCTCGCGGCGGCCGGCCGGCGGCTGGCCGGACTCGGCGCCGAAGTGGCCCTCCTCTCGTTGGGCGGGCTGCCGGAGGGTGAGTGGCTGGAGTTGCTTCTCTCCCGCCTGCCCTTGCATCACCTGTCTCGCGCCGAAGACACGACTCCCTGGCAGAAACTCGAGGACCGCCTCCGCGAGAACACGCTCATGGAACGGCCCACGGCGCTCTTGTTCGACGATCTCGATCAGGCGCCCGCCGATGCCCGGCTGGGAATCGCGAGGCTCGTGGCCGCGGTCGAGCCGCGCTTCGCGCGGACGCTCGTGGTCGCCACGTCGAATCCTGCGGGCAGCGGGCAGATTCCCGAGGCGATCCGCCAGCGGGCGGCCGTGCGGATCGAGCTTGTGGCTTGGTCGGTGGAGGAGACGGCCTCGTTTCTCGCGGCCGAACTCGGCCGCGTTGGGGGCGATCCCGGCTGGTTCTCTCCTGAAGCAGCCGCCACGCTCGCCCGGTTCGCCGGCGGGGTGCCGCGCACCGTGATCCAACTGGCCCGCCTGGCCGTGGCGGCGGCCGTCGCCGACTCGGCCGAGCGCATCGATGCGGCGCTCGTGGAGCGGGTCTGGCGGGAACTGGCACCGGATGGGAGCGTGATGCTCGCGGCCCGGCCACTGGACGATGTGCACTCTGCCGAGCCCTCCGCCGAGCCATCCGCGGCAGAGCCGCTTCCGCGAGTGCGGGTGGTCCGCCGACTCTTCGGCTGAGGACGCCGCACGCTTACCGCTTGCGGATCGCGGTCACGGCCTGCTTAGCGGCCGCGCTCACCTCTGGATTCGTGTCGCGAGAGAGCGCCTCGAGGGCGGGCAGCGCCTTCTTCGCATCGGCTCCCATCATGCCGAGTTCTCGCGCTGCGCGGATCTTTTTGTCGGCCTGCGGACTCTTCAGGTCGTCGATGTAGGCATCGAGCAGCAGGTTGCCCATGGTCTGCGGCCCCTTGGGCCGCTTCGCGGCGGGGGCGCCGGCGGGCAGTCGGTCGAGACCGCCCCGGACCTTTTTCTTGCCTGAGCAGCCGGCGGGCGCGGCCAGCGCGATGACGACCAGACACGTGACGAACAACCGACGGTTCATGGCTGGCGAGTTCACCGGATGGTTCATGGAGAGGGATGGGAGGGCGGAAACGGCCTGCGGTGAGAAACCCTGCAGATCGTGCGGATCGTAGCAGATCACCACCATTCGAAAACGGCGCCCCCTCTGCCGGCGGTTCCATGACGGTGGCCGCATCGCATAGACTGCGGGCCTTCGCTGGGCGGGAACCGCTCCGCAGCATCGCTCCGCAGAACTGTCCGCAGGATCTCGAGACGCGTGGCACGCAAGCCTGATTCCGCCGCTGGTCCCCGCACCCTTGCCCGTACCGCTCCCCGCATCGTGGCGCTGTCGCCCGACGACGGTTCGCCGATCGATCTGCGAAACCCCGCGGTCGCCGCCCTGCTCGCCTGGCTCGTTCCCGGGCTCGGCCACTTCTATCAGCGGCGGACGACGAAGGGGGGCCTATTCATGGGCAGCCTTCTCGCCGCCCTGATCCTCGGGCTGTGGCTCGGCGAGGGCCGCGTCGTCTATGCGTCGTGGCGGCCGGGCGAGAGCCGGCTGGCCTTCCTCGGCCAGGCCGGCATCGGCGCCGTGGCGATTCCGGCGATCCTCCAATCGACGCGGCTCCAGGGCCCGGCCCGCCAACCGTGGCTTGCCAGTCCGTGGTTCGCCCCGCCCCTGCGGTCGGGCCAGCTCGTCACACCCGCCTACGCCGACCGCGTGCTCGCCAGCGAGACGGGGCCCCGGCCAGCGGCGTTCGGCGATCAGCCGCCCCTCCGCCAATGCCGGTTCGACCAGCTCTCCGCCTGGCACGCGCGGCTGGGCCGCTTCTTCGAAATTGGCACGCTCTACACGGTCCTCGCCGGCATGCTCAATCTGCTCGTCGTCTACGACGCCTGGGCCGGGCCGTTCCGGGAGATCAAAGACAAGCCCTCGCCCGAACCACAGACGCCGGAGGGTGATTCGAAGACCGCCTCATCCCCTCCGCAGGAACCCACGACGGAGAAGCCTCGCTCATGATCAGTCTGCCGATCACCCTGCCGATGACCCTGCCCTTGGCCCTCCTCATCGCCCAGCTCGCCGACAAGGTGCCGGGCATCTTGTTCGGGCTGCCGCTCCTGGCACTGGCGAGCCTGATCTTCGCCGCC
>Ga0114946_10000707_pt1 | contig 22317 bp, 14 predicted proteins | sample WalLakDeSediment_FD_88676 | JGI IMG/M metagenome (GOLD analysis project Ga0114946, IMG submission 88676) | Lake sediment microbial communities from Walker lake, Nevada to study Microbial Dark Matter (Phase II) - Walker Lake 11/02/13 Deep Sediment | ecosystem: Environmental > Aquatic >...
GTGCGGCTGCCGATGGAGCGAGTCAGCGTAGGGCTGGAGCGACGATGCCGGCACGTCCTCGACGAGCGCCCGAAAGGCCCGCCCACGCACGAGCTTGTCCTCGTCGAACAGCAGCTCCACGAGGCACTGCACGACCCTTGGCTCCGTCACGATCGACGACGGCAGCTCGGGCACGTCGCCCTCGCCCGGCACCAGGACTCGACCCGCCTCGATCACGATCCGCATCAGACCCCGGCGCTGCCGCGCTTCGGCGTCGGACAGCGGTTGTGCTCGGACCAGGGCGAGCAGCTCGTCGATCGCGCCGGGCCGCCGAGCGAAGTCCATGATGTCCATCTCGCTAGGTGGGTTGCCTGCGTCGAGGCGTTGGAGGAAGGTGCTCAGCTCTGGCGAATGCACGACCATGGTCGTCGCTCCTTGGGTTGGGTCGGGGTGGGCCTGGGGGACCGGCGGTGGGGCGTCGCCCGGACGGGGCTGGCATGCCAGCGCTCCGCTCACCACGATCAAGGCCAGCGGGGTGAGTCGGGTCGAACTAGCGGCCATTCATGTCATTGCGGAGGAGCAGCAGTCTACTCGTCCTCGCACAGCGTTTCGCTGTGGAAGCTCTTAGCCTCGACTATTGCCCAGCCACCGTCGGGATGCTCGGTGAGCTCGATTGTCGCAGATTGCCCTTTGTAAACGGACCCGTCTTCGCGAGCATACCCTCGGATAATGCGACATGTCGGAGGAGGGCCGGCGTCGCAGGTGAGACCGCGGACCATACCGCTGGGAAGGTGCCGGCTGCCGAATGGCAGATCTCCGCGGGTCCAGGCATTTGCGGCGAGGGTGCGCGTCTCGGACCAGGGACTCTCGTCGTCCACGGGCGAGAAGTCGCCCTCGGACACGATCCGGATTCCACCGGGGTGGGCAAAGGTCGCAATTCGAGACGCGGCGGTCTCGGTGCGATCGAACGCCAGCATGTGCAAGGCAAAGGCGATTTCCTCAACCGACAGATCCTTCGTACGAACCGGCAAGGCCGAGGGGTCGCCGAGATCAGCTAGGCACGCGGCTCCCCGCATTGCCGCATCGGCATCGTATCGCTGACGCGCCGCGTATCGACAAGCCTCCCGTCGTGCCGCGGTCGGGGCGCTATCGATGTGCTCCCAAACACGCTGGTATACGACGTCCTCGGCGCTCGTCTCGTCTCCGCCGCCGAGCACGAGTGAAACCCACGCCTCGGGTGCAGCCGAGACCGGCACCCTTGCGACCGTGTCCCATAAGAGCTCATAGCTGCCCGGATCCTCACCGAGCAGCCCTAACAACGCATCGGCGACATCCCGATCGTTCGCGACGAGCAAACTATCGTACTCGACGACGAAGTGCGTGGCCAAGCAGCCGTCAGCACCCAACGTCAAGCTGTCAGGAAAGTCCCGGTACCCGCCCTTCTCGTCGTATTCCCACTTGCACTCCACCACCTCGACGAGCGTCGAACACGGCCCCGCCAGCTCGGTCAAGACCCGTGCCACCAACGCGCTCGCCTCGTCCTGCCCGAGCCGGTCCATGAACGCCTCGCGCTCGGGATACGTCAACCGCTGCAGCTCGACCCACAACGCCTCGGGGTCGTCATACCTCAACCGCTCCGGCTCGACCCACGAATCAACCTGCGCCGCTGCCGGCGCCTGCGTCCTCGTTTTCGGCGCGCAGGCGGACAGCAGGCTCGCCGCGATGGTAGTCACGATCCGGATTTCGCGGTCCACTTCGACCTCCCGTCGTAGAGCAGCGTGTGGCGATGCTCGTTCGGCACCCACCCTTTGGGCTGAAGCACGTATATCCTCCGTAACGTCATCAATTTTCGGCGCTCGATGGGCAGATTCCACCCCTTAAGCTCTCGCTCCTTGGGCTTGTTGTTGCCGCTCCCCGGGGGCAGATCCTGATCGTTATACCCTTTACCGATCAAGAACTGCTGCAGATGATCCTCGCGCAACACATCGTACTGTGGGGCATTTCCGCGGGCGGGATCGTTGAGGATGAACGAGCGCTCGCCGTTTTCGTCGGTGCGGTAGCCGACGAACAGACACCAGTGCCCTGCGGTTTTCTCGAGGCCTATCGCTTTGCTGTAGATGCCCGGGCTGAACAAACCGATAACGGGAAAACCATCATCGATGAACTCCTTGATCTTGTCCCCCCATGCGCCCTCGAGCGTGGTGGCATCGATCTGCTGGCTGTCGAGCCCGAAGACGGAGCGAACGGCGCTGGTAGCCGGTAGCGCATGGCCGTCGTTGTTTGCGAGGTACTTCCCGTCGTCCGTGCCCTTCGGCTTGGCGGGCCTTATCATGTCGCCCGCAGCGAGGCGCTCGAGCGCCACGCTCGTCCCCCCGTCGTCCTCGACCACCACTTGCTTAAACGCCTTGCGCACCTTCATATCGTAGTTCTCCTCGACGTCGTCCTTTTGGCGTAGATACCACAGCAGCATAATTGGCCAATATGTGTCCTTGCTCAGGCTCGCAGCCCGGACGTGGTGCTTGGCCGTCTCGCTACCGTCGGCATGCTCCGCCTCCACACTAAATTCGATGCCGAAGAAGTCCGTGTCCACCGTCTTGCCAGCATCCGCCAACGCTTTCTCAAGGGCGTCCCGCTGGGCCTTCGCCTCCGCTTTTTCTGTCGCCTTCTTCTTGGTCTTCGGATCCGGATACGCGGCGAGCCGGGCCTTCGACGCCGCCCCTTCGCTCCACAGGAGCTCCCGCGGCGCGTACTTCGACTCCAATGTCTTGCCCTCCACCATCGGAGTCACGACTTTGTCGTACACGGAGACGAGGCCGCCCTCCCCGTCCGGCACGCGCAAGTACCGAAGCACCATCGTCAGCACGATGAGCGAGCATGCGGAGGTCACGAGCTGGCTCTGGAACTTCGTGTCGTCGGTTCGCTGGAGCATGAACTTTGACCAACTCCGATCCTCAAGCTTCTTTTTGTCAGCGGCGTTGGGGTGAAACACGCTCATGATGAGGTTCATCGCCACCGACCCTGCGGTCATGATAGACTGAGAAAGCGGCTCCACCGCCAGCACCGTATGCGGCGTTCGGATTCGCGAGACTGACTGTTGTTGCCTATCCAAAGGGTGGGTCGAGTGCAGGCCCACCTTCGAGTCGGGCCGGCGCTGGGACTCGTCCGCTACGAGTGAGCCCGAGCCAAAGGCCGAGGTCGGGTGACGCTACCAGGGACGCGGAGTCGCGGCAAGGATAATGTTCCCTTTGGGCTGCGCGCAGGGCGCGAACTGGTCGAGGACGTCGCTTCAGCGAAACGGGTGGCGGATATAAAAGTTGTGGCGTGGCGAGCAACGCAGAACTTTAGGCTGGGGAAACACAGCCGTAACGATTGGGAAGGGCCTCCACGCGATTGCGGCTCCGGATCGCCCGTAGAACCGGCCTGCTTTGACCTCCCCCAACCGCGACCCGCTCAGCGGCGCACGCCGACCTTCTCCAAATCCGGGTTCGCCACGCGCTGCTGCGGACGCAAAGCGACCAGCACCTTTTCATGCCCCTCCGGCAGCTGCAAGACCGCGAGGTCTTCGGCCGGGACCGTCACATTCCGGGGCAGATCGCCATGCCCGGGCTGGCCTGGCGCAGCGACGGCCCATTTGCCGGCGCGATCCTGGCCCCAATCGATGGCATAGTTGCCGGCCTCTTCGACATGGGTGACGAGCTCGCGCGGCGGCTGGTCGCGGACGTGGGTCCACACGGCCCGAAACCATGGCTGATCCTCGCTGCCATCGTCGGCGCCCTCACGTAGGCGCGCGACGATCCCCGGCACGCCCTCCTCGTCGACATCCCCGACCCGGGCCCGGCACCACTGCGCCTCGCGGACCAGGCTGATGTCGTCGGTGCCGGCCTCCCAGTGCGGGCCGCCGTCGAAGGGATCGACCTTGTTGGAGTCGGCGAAGCCGACGCTTTGCAGCAGCCGCAGGGCGCCGAGGGTCTCGGTCCCGACTTGGCCAATGATGTCTTGGACCTCGCGCGGGAGCAGGCTGGCGTGGACCGGGGAGCTCGGGAACAGCCGCCAGATGAACTCCTTGTCGTGGCTGCTCAGGCGATCGGCCTCGGCGTAGGTCAAGTTGGTGAAGCGGCTGCCGAGGGCGTCCCACAGGCGCGAGCGGGCCCGGCCGTGGGGGCCTCGCTCGAGCGGGGGGAGCAGCTCGGCGAGCACCCGATCGCGGAACCGGTGGCGCAAGGCGGCGATGTACAAGAACCGCCCGAGCGAGAGCAGGCGGCCGAGCTTGTGGGGGTGCTGGCGCAGATCCGGGCGCAGGACCAGGCCGCCGATCTCGGTCGGGCCTTGGTAGGTCAGCCCGATGTGGAGCATCTTGTGGACCATGTGCACGTCGCGGCGCTCGGCCTCGAGGCTGAGCTCGGCGTAGCACTCCTCGTCGATGACCCGGAAGAACACGTGGGGCTCGCGGCGGGTGCCGTGCTGCGCGTGGATCATCGAGGTCCCGACGACCTCGCGGGTGCCGTCGTCGCGCAGGCCCTCGAGCACGAACAAGAACCGGCGATCGGGATCGAAGAGCTCGGGGTCGCGGCCGCCAGAGAACGACTCCTGCGACCGCGCGATCAGCTCGCTAATGAAGCCGCGATCGGGCGGGAGGTTGAGGGTGTCGAGGTGCCCGGCGAGCTCGAGGATCGCGTCCTCGTCAGCGGTGAGCGCGTCACGAAAAACGAAGGTGGTCATTGGCGTGTGAATTCAAAAAAAACGCTCGCCGAATGAACTCACTCGGCGAGCCTTGGCTAGCAGTGTGTGGCGCTCAGAACGGGATGTCGTCGTCCTCGGGCCCAGGTGGGGAGTAGTCGCCGGGATCGTAGGCGTCGGGGCTGCCGCCGCCTCCGCCTCCGCCGCCGCCGTAGCCACCGCCACCGCCACCGCCCGGCGCTCCGCCGCGACGTGCTCCGCCGCCGCCGCCGCCCGGTGATCCGCCGCCGTAGCCACCTCCGCCTCCGCCTCCGCCTCCGCCTCCGCCTCCGCCACCGCCACCGTCGCGGCCACCGAGGAACTGCACGGTGTCAGCGATGATCTCCGTGGAGTAGCGCTTGATCCCGTCCTTGTCGTCGTAGCTGCGCGTTCGCAAGCGCCCCTCGACGTAGACCTGGCGGCCCTTGGACAGGTAATTGTTGCAGTGCTCGGCGGATTGACCGAACACCGAGACGCGATGCCACTCGGTCTCTTCGACGAGCTCGTTGGTCTGCTTGTTGCGCCACTTACGAGTGGTGGCGACGTTGAGGCTGGCGACCGGAGAGCCGCCCTGCGTGTAGCGCAGCTCGGGATCCCGGCCGAGATTGCCGATGAGAATGACCTTGTTGACTCCGGACATCGTGCTCCTGTGGTTTGAATGGTCGGGCCTGGGTTGGCAGATGGCAAGCGGCGCGGCCCGTCGCTGCGTCCATGTCGCAACCGGAGTTGGCTGCGGCTCAGGGGTCATCGGCCCGCAGCCGGCGGCGATGCAGGTTTTTTTTGAGCGGCACCAAACGCGCGGCTTGACCCTGCTCACTGAGGCGGGCCAAGCTCCAGGGCCTTCGATGCCCCCGGACCTGACCATCGCGCTGTGCCTGCGCGACGACGAAAACCGCCTCGCCGACATGGCCAAGGCCGCCGTGGAGGTCGCCGAGACCCTCGCCCAGGAGTTCGCGGCCGGCGAGTGGGCCGACGCGACCCGGCTCGAGGGGCGGGGTGAGGGGCGGGGTGAGGGGCGGGGTGAGGGGCTTGAAGAGGGGCTTGAAGAGGTACGTGAGGAAGCTTCGCTCGAGTTCGAGCTGATCGCCCTCGATGAGTCATCACGTGACAACACCCTGAGCGTGCTGAGCATCCTCCACGCCCGCTTGCCGCAGCTGCGCACGATCCAGGGCCTCGCGCCTGGGACCGCGGTCATGCGCGCGGCTCGGACGGGCGAGGGGCGGGTGTGGCTCCTCGTCGACGCGCCCTTCGACGCCGAGCACGGGCTCTGGGCGGCGCGCCAGGTGTTTTGCGGCGACCAAGCGGCGATCGTCCCGGGCGAGGTGCTCGCGGTCCACCGCAACCTCGGCCAGGCCGCGCTCGGGTGGCTCACCGGCGGGCTCGTCAGCGCCCAGCACGAGGTCGAGAACATGCTCGAATCCCACGGCCAGCGCCCGGCTTGGAGCCCGGCGCGGGAGCGCGGGTTTCGTGATCGCGCCAAGCTGTTCGTGCGTGGTCAGCTCAGCCGGGTCGGCTTGGGCCAGTTCGATCGCCGGTCCTGAACCCGTGCTCTGACTCACTTCTGCGCCCCCCGCCCGCCACCGGCTGGGGGGTGTCTGGCGCAGGTAGTCCTTCGGTCTATAGTCCCCCGATGACCTGGGTCTTGGCGATCCTCGCGCTCTCGATCCTCATCATCATCCACGAGTTCGGCCACTTTTTGTGCGCCAAAATCGGGGGGATGCATGTGGACCGCTTCTCCGTGATCGGCATCGGTCCGGTGATCCTCAAGCTGTTCACCTGGAAGGGCACGGAGTTCGTCATCAGCGCGATCCCGTTCGGCGCCTACGTCCACATCGTCGGGATGGAGCCCGAGGAGTACGCCGCCGATGAAGAGGGCAACCTCCCGCCGCCACCGGCCGGCTACCGCAACTTCCGCGACAGCCCGCTGTGGGCTCGGCTGCTGGCGATCGCCGGCGGACCCGTCGCCAACTACCTCGCCGCCATGGTCCTGGTCATCGGCGCGTTCTCGCTGGTCGGCGTCAAGGAGCCGGTCGGGGTCGAGATCAGCAACTTCGGCGTCGGCAGCCCGGCGGCCGCGGCTGGGCTCGAGGTCGGCGACGAGATCCTCGCGATCGACGACGACTCGGTGCTCGGCCCCAAGGCCCGCGAGCGCGTCATCGAGCTCACCGCGGCCAAGCTCGGCACGGTCGTGCAGATCACCGTCGAGCGCGAGGGCGAGGTCATGACCTACCCCGTCGCCCTCAACCCCGAAGCGCCGGCGCTCAACACCGGCTTGGCCGAGAAGGGCGAGTACATCCAGATCGGCCCGGCCAAGGCGATCGCGCTCGGCTCCAAGTGGCCGTTCGTGCAGACCGGCCGCCAGCTCGAGGGCCTGTGGTCGCTGATCACCGGCAAGCAAGAGGCCAAGGTCGGCGGGCCGGTCGCGATCGCCAAGGCGATCAAGGGCAGCGCCGATCGGGGCGTCGTCGACTTCATCTTGTTCAGCGCGCTGATCTCCACGGTCTTGGGCATGTTCAACCTCCTGCCGCTGCCGGCCCTCGATGGCGGCCGGCTGATCTTCTTGTTCTACGAGGCCATCGCCCGGCGCCCGCCCAACAAGGTCCTGGAGGAGCGCATCCACATGTTCGGCATGCTCGCGCTGCTCGGGCTGATCGCGTGGGCCACCTTCAACGATCTGCGGCCCGAGCGGACCCCGGTCTGGAAGGAGCACGCGGCCGCGTTCGAGGCCGAGGCCATGAAGATCGAAGCCGAGCTCGCCGCCGAGCCCGCCGCCGCCCCGGCTGAGTGATGGCCAAGCCGCGGCGACCGGCGCCCGGGCAGCCACCGGAGGTCCCGGCCGGCTGGCAGCCGCGCGCCCGCAACCGCGCGCAGCTGCTCGAGCTGGTCGAGCGCCTGCCGACCGAGCCCGGCGTCTACGTGATGCGCGACCGCAAGGGTCGGGTCGTCTACGTCGGCAAGGCCCGGCGCTTGCGTCAGCGTGTCCGCCAATATTTTAACGGCTCCGACACCCGGCTGTTCGTCCCGACCCTGTCCAAGGTCCTCGGCGACATCGAGGCGATCGTCACCTCCAACGAGAAGGAGGCGATGCTGCTCGAGAACAACCTGATCAAGACCCACCAGCCGCGCTTCAACGTCAAGCTCCGCGACGACAAGCAGTACCTGGTCCTGCGCCTCGACGCGCGCGCGCGCTGGCCCAGGCTCGAGGTCGTCCGCAACACCCGCCACGACGGCGCCAGCTACTTCGGCCCCTACCACTCGGCGAGCTCGGCCCGCCACACCCTGCGCGTCGTCAACCGCCACTTCAAGCTGCGGACCTGCACCGACTTCGTGCTCGCCCACCGCAAGCGCCCGTGCCTGCAGTTCCAGATCGATCGCTGCCCGGCCCCGTGCGTGCGCGAGGTCGACGAGCAGGTCTACGCCGATCAGGTCCGCGACGTCGGCCTGTTCCTCGCCGGTCGCCACGGCGAGCTCGTGACCGGCCTCGAGGCGCGGATGGCCGCCGCCGCCGAGGCCCTCGAGTTCGAGACCGCCGCGCGGATCCGCGATCAGCTCCGGGCGATCGAGACCACCTTGCAGCGCCAGGACGTGGTCGGCACCGGCGATCTCGATCAGGACGTGGTCGGCATGTACCGCGAGGGCGGCAACGTCGAGTTCGTGGTCTTGCACGTGCGCGCCGGCAAGCTGCTCGGGACCCAGCGCTACCCCGAGAAGGGCATGGAGCTGCCCGACGCCGAGGTCTTGTCGAGCTTCCTGAGCGCCTATTACGACGAGGCCCCGCTCGTGCCCGACGAGCTCTTGCTGCCCTTCGCGCTCGCCGAGGACGACGCCGATCCGCTCGCGGCCTGGCTCAGCGAGCGCCGCGGGAAGAAGGTTGCGATCAAGGTCCCCGCCCGGGGCGATCGCAAGAAGCTCGTGCATTTGGCCGAGCGCAACGCCGCCAGCAATTTTGCGACGCGCCGGAGCAAGCGCGACGACGCCGACTCCGCGCTCGGCTCCTTGCGATCGCGCCTGCGCCTGAGCCGGCTGCCCCGCCGCATCGAATGTTACGATGTCAGCCACACCCAAGGCAGCGAGCCGGTCGCCTCGATGGTCGTATTCGTCGACGGTGAGGCCGATAAGCAAGCCTACCGCCACTTCAAGGTCAAGGGCCTCGAGCGGCCGACCGGCGGCGAGGGCCCCAGCGGCGGCCTGTCCCAGGGCGACTGGCAAAACGACGACTTCCGCTCGATGTATGAGGTCTTGACCCGGCGGCTTCGCCGGGCCGTCGAGGATGACGATTGGGCGCTGCCCGATCTAATCGTGATCGACGGCGGCAAGGGCCAGCTCGGCCGGGTGATCGCCGCCATGCAGGACATGGGCGTGGCGCTCGGCGACGAGGGCGTCGATTTAATCTCGCTCGCCAAGGAGCGCCGCTTGGCCGTGACCCCGAGCAAGCAGGGCCTCGCGCGCCTGCGCGAGCACGCGGCGCCGACTGCTGCACAGGATCGCGGCCCGGCGCCAGCGGCCCCCGGCGCCGCGTTGGCCGACTATGTGGTCGAGACCGCCGATCTCACCGACGACTTCACGGTCAAGCCCGAGCGCGTGTTCATCCCCGGAGCCAAGGACGCGATCGTCCTCGCCCATGGATCGTCGGAGCTCTACCTGCTCACGCGCCTGCGCGACGAAGCCCACCGATTTGCGATCACCCACCACCGCAAGCGCCGAGCCAAGCGCTCGCTGGTCTCGGTGCTCGACGGCATCAAGGGCGTCGGGCCCAGCACCAAGCGCGGCCTCATCAAGCACTTTGGCAGCGTCAAGGCGATCAAGGCCGCGACCGTCGAGGAGCTGTGTGCGGTCAGCGGCGTCGGGCAAAAGCTCGCCGAGGCGATTCACGCGGCGCTGCGCTGACCGCCGCATCGAATCGACCTTGGCCCGCGCTGTGCTTGTGGTTCGGGCCACCATGCAGCGTCATCATCGACCCCAATCGAATCTCCGATCGCCAGGCCAGCGAAGCTCGCGGGTTCCGTTCTTGATTGCGACGACCGCGGCGATCGTCGCGACCACCGCGCTCGGGGCATGCCGCGAAGGCCCCGGCGAGACCGAGCCCTATACGGAGATCCGCGACCCCGCGCCCCGGACCGGCGCGGCGGGCCCTGGCCCCGGGATAACCGAGCCCTACGAGGGCCAGCTCCCGCCCGGGGCCGCGCTCCCTGGGACGCCCACCCACGACCGCGACGAGCTCGACCGGCCCACGGTCCGCGACCCGATCGCCCCCGGCGAGGCCGGCATGAGCGTCCGGTGGCGGCAGCAAATGATGGCCGCCTGCCCGATGTTGGTCGAGGACGTCACCGTCGACTTCGATCCGATCCCCGAGGGCGCGCTCCTCGAATTTAGGACCGAGGACGGCGACGTCGAGGATCTGCAGCGCCGCGTCGAGCAGCTGGCCAGCTTCTACCAGCCCCCCACGCGCATCCGCGGGATGATGATGTGGCAGCACCACATGCACATGCGTGACATCGCGGAGCAGCACGGAATCGAGGACCAGCATCCGCACGGGGCGACCGCCGATCCGGTCGCGCTCAACCAGCCCCCCTCACCGCAGCCGGGCCAGCCGGGCCAGACTCCTCCACCGCAGCCGGGCCAGCCCGACTACCTTCAGCCTGACCAGATGCAGCCGGAGCGGCCGGGTCAGCCGGGCCAAATGGACCACCTCGAGCCGCGTCCGGGGCAGCCGCCAGGCGGCCAACCGGGTCAGCCGGGCCAAATGGAGCCGCCGCGCCCGGGCCAGCCGGGCCAGCCGGGTCAGCCGGGTCAACCGGGGCATATGGGCCAGCCCGGGCAGATGGGCCAACCAGGGCATATGGGCCAACCAGGGCATATGCAGCCGGACCAGGTTCAGCCGGGCCAAATGGGCCAATCGCCTCGGGCGCGGCGCGGCCAACAGATCATCTCACCTTCCGAGGTCCAGGTTGAAACCATCGAGGACGGCGCCAGGCTGCAGTTCAAGCCCCTGCGCGGCATGGATCTAGACCGCCTGCGCCGCCAGATTGAATCGCATGAGCAGCGCTTCGCCGCTGGCGAATGCCTGATCGAGATGCCCGTCCATGGCGCGGGCGACGAGTCCCCATGAAAGAATTCACCTACGGGTTTCAAGCGACCCTGCTCGGGGTCAGCCAAGCCGAGGCCGTCCGCCGCGTGACCGAGGCCCTCGCGGACGAAGGCTATGCGGTCCAGTGCACGACAGATGTCCAGCGAAGCCTCACCGCCGAGCATGGCGGCGACTTTCGCAGCTACCTGATCCTCAGCGCGTTCAACCCGGCCATCGCCCGGGAGGCGCTGGCCCTCGATCCGCACGTCGGCCTGCTGTTGCTCTGCAACGTCGTCGTCCAAGCCAATGATCGCGGCGACATGATCATCTCGATCGTCGACCCCAAGCTCGTGCTCTCGCTGATTGACATACCGGCGTTCGCGTCGCTCGCGACCGAGGCCCAGCGGGCGCTAATCCGGGTCGCCGACCGCCTCCAGCAGCAGCCAAACGCCGCCTGAGTCCAAGCGACAGCGTCGCCGGACCGACGCCGGCGGCGCCGAGCGACAATTTCCCCCGCGCCTGGCGCTCCTCGTTACTAGCGTTATATAGCGAGGGACATGCTAATGAACTACGCCGTCCACGCCCGCGCCGCCGCAGCGGGCCTGGCTCTGGTGCTGGCCCTGGGCTGCACCGCTGACGAACTCGAGCAAACCGGTGTTCCGCCCGTGCTTGGCTACACCCAATTCCAAATCTACGAGGGCAGCTCGACCGAGGCCGACGAGCTCCGCGCCTGGAGCGTCAGCTTCACCGACGTCTACCGGAGCCGGGCGCTCGGCACCGGCTCGCAGATCATCTCGTTTGACCTAAATAAGATGACCGCGACGGGGACCGAGGCCGCGCCCGAGCGACTATGCTGGTTCCAAGCCAACAAGCTCATCACCGACTACGGCGAGGTCTTGTTTACAGCCTCGGGCATGAAGGTCTACGCCGGCGACCACAGCGTCCCGGATGAGGCTGCGCTGCTCTATCGCTTCGAGGGTCCCGGCGTGTTTTATGGCGAGGATCAGCAGCGGACCGCCTCCGCGACGATCAACCTGCACCTCGCCGAGCCGGCCACCAAGCTGCTGATCACGGCGCTGATCGAGGGCGTCTGCGGCGGCGACGGGCTGTGACCAGCACGCCCGACGCGCGCGAGCCCGCCCGAGCTCAGCGCCGCGGCGGCGCGACCTCGCGGATCAGCGCGCCTTGGGCCTCGGTCACGACCAACAACGCGAAGCGCTCGACCCGATCGAGCTCGTCGGTCGACAGCGAGGCGTAATCAAAGGCCCCGCGCAGATCCGTGTAGCCGTCCTTATAAAACCCGACCTCGCCCCCGCGCGTGCGGGCGTAGACCTTGACGTAGGCCCGGGCCAAGGTCTTCGCGCTCGACCGCTCGTGGACCCGGAGCTGGCCGTATGGCTCGATCACCCGGACGCTGAGATCGTGGGCATAATTGGCCTTGGATCGGCGGACCCCGCCGGCGACGACCTCGATGATCGTGTTGGCGCTGCGCAGCTCGGCCGGGAGCTCGACGCGGAGCTGGCCGCGATCGACCGCGAGCTCGAGCGCCTCCGTATAATTGGGCTGGACGATCGCAAACCGATCGGACTGATCTTGCATGAACGGCTGGCGCGAGAACAGCAGCTCGATGTCCATGCGATAAAAGCTGAGCTGGCAAGCCGCGAGGTTTTGATAGCTCAGCACCACCGCGCTGCCCTCGACCTCGAAGTCAAAGCTGGCCTCGCTGCCCGCGAGCCGGCTCTGGGCTTGCTGGCGATCATCGGCGTCGACGACCGCCCCGGCCGCGCCCTCGGCCTCGTCGAGGATCGCCACGACATGGGCGAAGCGCTTGGCCCAGCGCGCGACCGGGTGCGCACGGTGGCGTTCGCCGAGCTCGCGGGCGAGCCCGAGCTCGCCGCGGTACAGCGCGACATAGGCCTGCATATAGTCCCAATAAAGAGTCCCAGTCGAGGTCCCAGTCGAGGTCCCGGTCACGCGCTCGGCCGCGACCCGATCGAGGAGCGCGAGGCCCTCGGCCACGCGATCTTGCAACAGCGCATAATAGGCCGCGACCACCAGCTGATCCTCGTTGGCCTGAGCGACGTAGGTCAAGGTCGCCAAGAACGCCCGGTATTGGGCCTCGAGCGCCGCGTTCAAGATCTTGCGCCGGCCCCCGAGCGGGTGCGCGCGCGCGTTGATCAGCGGCGCGTACTCGAGGTGCTGGTACCAGCGCCGCTCGACCGGCTCGGTCGCGACCAGCGGCGAATCGAGGGCCAGGCCGCAGCCGCGCAGGAACGAGCCGTGCTCGCGGAGGTACTCGGCGAGCGCCTCGACCGGGGCCGGATCGCCGTGCATCAGCGCATAGGACCACAGCGTGTCGCTGTAGACGTGGCGCCGACGAAGCAACGCCAAGGTCGCGTCAAACATCTCGCGCTCGCGCATCCGCCAGGCGATGCGGTCGAGCGCGAGCCGGTCGAGGTTGTTGGTCTCGAGGTAGCGGAGCAGCTCGGCGTCGGCGCCGTGCTGCGAGACGTGGCTCCACGACTCGGTGTCGACCCTGCGCAGCCGGGTCACGACCTCGAGCACGGTCGGCTCGGCGAACGCCACCAGCCCCTCGTGCTTGGCGACGTGGACCGGGAAGTGCTCGAATCGGCCCGGCCCCGGGAAATAGAACGAATATTCAATCGCATGGGTCCCCCGCGGTTGCAGGGCGACGTGCAGATCGCGGGTCTCAAACCCATTCGCGACCGGGACCGCGCCGCGGGGGATCTGCACGAGCAGATCGAGCTGGTGGGCCGAGGAGCTCGGGTTGGTCAGCACGATCTGACAGACATAGACCGTGTGCACGAGCAGCTCGCCGCGGACGTACTTGTCGTGGCGCTGGTTGTTCTCGTAGCGATACCGATCGTCGCTGCGAAAGTAGCTCTGGCTGACGAGCACGTCGCTCGCAGCTTGATCGTCGAGAGCCGTGATCGGCGTGATCTGCTCGTGAAACACGATCATCGGCGCGCCCGCGCGCAGGGTCAGGCGCGCCTCGGCGAGCGCCTTGGTCGGTGTGCCCGCCTCGAACGGCAGATCGAGGACCGCGAGCGCGCACAGCATCTCGGCGAAGCTGCCGGTCGCGCGGACGAATTGCCCGGACAAGAACGGCCCCTCACCGCGCACGAGCCGATCGGCGAAGTCCCGCCAAAACCCATTGACGGTGATCAGCTCAGGGCCCTGCTCGGCGATTCGCCGGCGATAGTAATTGTTCTCCGCCCACTCCTCGGTCTTGTCGGCCGCCTGATAGAAGCGCCGGACCTGGTCACGCTCGGCCAGATCCTCGCGGGCGATCTCGGCCCTCACGGACCGCGACGCCGACCGATTGCGTGACATGGGGGGGCCTGGAGCCAGGAGAGCCGGGGCGGACGGGGCGGCTGGGGCTGCGGGCGCCGGGGGTGCCTGGCGGGGAGGCGGCGGCCCGCCGGACGAACCCCCGCGCATCACCTGACCGCCAAAGCTCTCCTCGGCGAGCCCGGCCAACGCCCCGCCTTCGGTCAACGCGCTGCCTTGCAAGGCCGTATCGAACGCCGCGTTGTCGCCGACGAGGTCCGGGGGGAGCAGATCGAAGCGATCGTGGACATGCCTCGCGCTCGGCTCACGCTCGCTCGGGATCCGCCCGGCCAGCAGGATCTTCTCGACCACATTTAACTGACCGTAGGCCCAAAGCTCGAGGTAGCCGTGGAGGTCGGCGCCGAGCAAATAGTGATCCATGAAGGTCTTGTCGCGCTTGTTGGCGAGATACGGCGCGATCACGGCCGCGAAGAATTCGGGGTCCTTGCGCGCGAGGAACAGATTGAGCTCGTGGCAAGCGTACTTGCTGTAGCGCTCGCGCTGTTCGTCGGCGGTCAGCGAGGGCCAGCGCGTGATGAACTCGAATTCGCGCAGGTGTGGATCGTCGCTGAGCGTCAACAGCAGGGCGTGGGCCTTGCCGACGCTATCGACGGCCTCGAGCTTGGCCGTGCGCAGGTCCTCGATGATCAGCTCGGCGTCACCGGCGAGGCAGGCCCGTTGCTTGCGCAGCACGAAGTGCCCGCCCGAATCGAGGGCGTTGAGCAGCCGCCGATCCCGGGGCTCGAGCGCGGTCTCGGGCAGCGCGAGCTCGGCCGAGACCTGCGAGTCTTCGTCGACGGCGACGAACTGCACGAGCGTCGCGTCGCCGAGCTGCGCCCGCGCGAGCGTGACCACGCCGTCCTCGTCAGGCTCGAGGTTGAACGCCACAAACGCCGAAGCTGGCAAGAAATCGAGGCTGCTCGACGTTCCAACCACCGATTCGAGGCGGACCCCGCTCGGGCCCGCGCCGTAGTGCCCAAGATTTTGGTCATCCGCCTCAGCATAGGCCGAGCCGGACGCCGCGCGCGCGAGGCCGGTCGCCGTCTTGCGCAGGGCCCAGGGGTTGAGCAGCAGGCTCGGACGCTCGAGCATGTTGCCGGCGAACGGGGTCGCGCGCTTGCGATCGAGGATATAGCGATATTCGTCGCCAATGTCGCGGCCCGAGAGGTAGCTCGAACGGACGACCGCGCTGCGCCGCGCGTTGGGGCGTTGATCGTGGCTGAGGTCGAGGGTCGCGCGACTGTCAGACATCGACGCAAACCGGCGCGCGAACACGTGGACCCGGGTGGCGCCGGTGAGCCCGGCGAGGCGGATCCGCACGCTCGCGTCGTCGAGCTGCAATTCGGCGACCCGCAGGCGCTCGGCGGGGCTGAGCTCGAGCATTAGACGATCGCCGGACAGCGCCCATTCGCCGCCGACCGTCGAGGCGATCGTCGGCCCGCCCACGCGCAGGGTCGTCGATTGGCCCTCGAGCTTATAGGTGAGCGCATAATCCCCCGGCTCGAGCCCGCGCACGCGCAGGCCGTCAGGCTCGAGGCTCAGCGCATCGGAGCGGTCGCGGACGTAGCCCGTCGCGCCGCGCTCGAGCAACGAGAGCGCCGCGCCCACGCTCGCCTCCGCCGGTCGCGGGAGCAGCAGATCACGCCCGCGCGCGGTGTGAATCACCGGCGCTAGGCGAAAGCCCGGCCGCGTCAACACCCAATCGCGGCGCCGGCCGGTCCCGAGCGCCGCCTCGACCCCGCGGATCTCGGCGAGCCCGCCGAGCTCGATGCGGCCGCGGGCGTCGGTCTGCAGGCGCACATGCACGCGCGCCCGAAAATCGAGGTGCGAGAAGATTAGCCCCACCTCGACCCCGGGCCGGACCTCGCCGGACTTACCCAGCACATACAAAACATAGCCCTCGGCGGTCTTGCTCAAGTGCAGGTCGGCGACCTCCGAGCCGCCGTCGAGCTCATTGACGGCGATCGAGGTCGAGCTCGACAGCTCGATGTCACGTTGCGCGGTCACGCTGCGGACCTCGCCGCGGACCACGAATTCGAGCCGCCGCAGCGCGTCGGGGACCGTAAAGCCGTGCACGGCCTCGGCCGCCGCATCGAGCGGGAGCGGGACCGTGACGCTCGAGCTTATCCCATCGCGGTCCTCGGACCGAATCGTCAAGGTCGGCGCGCGGATCAAGCTCGGATCGACGACCACGTCGGCGAGCATCAGCGTCGTCGCAATCACGACCTGCGCCGTGGCACCGGCGATCAGCTGCTCATGGTCGACGAGGATCCCCGCTCGAAGCTCGTAGTGCTCGGGCCGCTGCGAAAACTCAACTACGGTCGCGAGCGCGCCGCAGCGCAGCAACATCTGCGCGGGCCCGCCCGACCCATAGGGGATCCGCAGCTCGCCGCGATCGTCGGGCCGAAATTCACGGCCACCGAACCACGCCGTGGCCCCAGGCGCCGGCTGGCCCGCGTCATCGAGGATCGTCAAGGCGTGGCCGGCCGCCGTGCGGCGCTCGACATAGCGCAGCGAGCCCTTGCGGATCACCGCGCGGCTGCTCTTGCCGTTGCCGATCAGCTCGATCACATAGGTGCCCGGCCGCGCGAGCGAGTCAAAGCCCAGCGTATGACGCACGCGCCGCAGCGCCGGCGCGTCGAGCTCAATCAGGCGCTCGTCATTGGCGACGAGCCCGTCGAGGTCGACGTCGCTCGCTACCGATCGGCCGTGGGCCAGGAAATACGCGAGCGCGTTGACCTCGAACACCTTGACGACCAGGGTCGAGACCCGCTTGAGATCGACGATCAGCTCGACCGGCGCGTCGCCAGCGAAGCGCCGGGGGTTTTGCGGCGCGAGCAGGATCTCGACGCGCTGCTCGAGCGCCTTATAATAGCCGGGGTTATCGAGCAGCGAGTACCAGCGCTCAGCGTCACCGACGCCGGCGAGGATCTGGGTTTCGGCGAACACCCGGCGCAGGTAGTCTTCATCGAGCCAGGCCTGATAGCCGCGATAGTCCTCGACGACCGCGCCGCGAGCCCCGAGCCCGAACAGCTGCTCGAGATAGTCGCGGACCAGCGCCGAATCATCGTTGACCGGCGCGAGCCCGGTGATCTCGCTAAAGTCACGATCGAGCTGGGCGAGCGCGGCGTGGTGTCGCTCGCGCAGCTCGGCGCTCACGTTCGCCGCCTGCCGCGGCAGCTGAATGTAGCGCTCAAAGGTCGCGCGATCGTAGCTCCCCCGGCGCTGATCGAGCTCCAGCCGGTGATAGAGCACGTGGACCGCGAGGCTATTGAACGCCGGGGCGCGGCCTTGCACATACGCCCAAACCCGCTCGAGGTGGGCCGCGCGGGCGTCGAGGTCATCGTCGAGGTTGACCTCGGGCCCCGGCCGCAAGCGCGTGATTCGAAGCTCGACGAAGGTCGGCTGCTCGCCCAACCCCGGCCGCCGCGAGCCGAGCTCGTCGAGCTGCGCGAGGGTCAAGAGCCGATGGATCTTCAAGCGGCCAAACCCGTTCGAGTGCGGGTCGTCGAGCTCGCGGACGATCGCGTCGACGAGCCCGGGGTAGTCCGGCCGCTCGAGCCGCTGCAAGAGCGCGCGCAGGCGCGTGAGCTCGAGCTTGGGCTCGACGATCAACCACTCGAAGGCGCGGTCCTCCAAGCCGTCGACGTTGGCGTGGTGACGCAGGGCGTCGGCCAAGAACGCCGCGCGGCCGATCGTCGCGGGATCGAGGCGAGTCGGCAGATCACTTTGCGCGTCCTCAACCTCGCGCCGATGATTGAAGGTGACGCCCAAGCGCCGGCGGATGTGCTCGCGCGCGCGCTCGGGCTCGCGGGTGTAGCTGAGCAAGGCCTGGCGGTCGCGGATCTCCCGGACCCGCTCGGTCTCACCGTGACGCTTGACCCACGCCGCGAGCAACGGCGCCGTCGCTTCGAACTCGCCGACGTGGAGGTGCTCGAGGCAGCGAAAAAAGTAGTGGTCCTCGGTCCCGGGGATCAGCTGCGCGAGGGCCTGCTCGCGGTCTGAGGACAACGCCAACGCTTCGAGTTGCTCGAGCTCCATCGCCGGGATTCTACCCGAAGCGCAGGCTCGACTCGCCGTGCTTCGCAATGCGACCATCGGCTCATGACTTCGCCAACGATCCGCCTCCGGTGCCCGCTCGTGCTCACGCTGTTTGCCTTCGCGTGTGCCAGTGATGACCGAGGCGCCGAGCAATCGAGCGAGGAGACCGGCGACCCCGGCGACGGCGACCAGGGCGACGGTGACCCGGGTGACGGCGACGGCGACCCGGGTGACGGCGACGGCGACCCAGGCGACGGCGACGGCGACGGCGACGGCGACGGCGACGGCGACCCACTTTGCGGCGCGCCGGAGACCTTCGAAGCCGGCAAGACCGCAACCGCCGAGCTCCACGTCGCGACCGACGGCGCAAACGCCCAGGACTGCGGCGCCGCCGAGAGCCCGTGCGCCACGATCGCCTACGCGGCCGGGCTCGCCAGCCCCGGCACGGCGGTGCGCGTCCACGCCGGCACCTACGCGGGCGGGGGCTACATAGCGAACCTCACAGGGACGGCGGCCCAGCCCATCTGGATCGGCGGAGCCCCGGGCGAGGCCCGCCCGGTGATCGACGGCGGCGGCCAGGCGTTTCAGCTCAGCCAAGCCCGCTATGTGATCATCCATGATCTCGAGGTCGCCAATTCCACACAAAATGGCATCAACGCCGATGACGGCGGCAATTACGATGATCCCGACGCCGCGCGCTTCATCGTGTTTCGCGACCTCTACATTCACGACGTCGGCGACGGCGGCAATCAAGATTGCCTCAAGCTCTCGGGTATCGACGACTATTGGGTGCTGTCCAGCGAGTTCGCCCGCTGCGGCGGCGGCGGCTCAGGCAGCGCCGTCGACCACGTCGGCTGCCACCACGGGATGATCTACGCCAACCACTTCTCCGAGCTCGACCAAGGCGGCAACGCGATCCAGGCCAAGGGCGGGACCGCCGACCTCGAGATCCGCGCCAACCGGTTCGTCGACGCCGGCCCCCGGGCGATCAACATGGGCGGCTCGACCGGCTTCGAGTACTTCCGCCCGCCGCTCTCGGCCGATCAGCCCAACGTCGAGGCTCGCGACATTCGCGTGATCGCCAATTCATTTCGCGGCGGGACCACGCCGTTCGCCTTCGTCGGCTGCGTCGATTGCCTGGCGGCCAACAACGTGATCGCCAACCCCGGCAATTGGGTGTTTCGGATCCTGCAAGAGACCGTCACCACCAACGAATTCGAGTTCCTGCCCGCGAGCAACGGCCGCTTCATCAACAACATCATCTACTTTGACGGCCAGATCGGCACCGCCGTCAACGTCGGCGTCAACACCGATCCGGGCTCGTTCACGATCGCGACCAACTCGTGGTACCGCCACGACGACCCGGCCCAGTCGGCCCCGCCCGGGGGGCTCCCGGTCAGCGAGCAAGGCGGGATCATCGGTGAGGATCCGCTGTTCGCCGACCCGCAAAACGGCGACTTTCAGATCGACGGCGCGAGCCCAGCCGCGGGCGCCGGCACAGGCCTCGTCGAGCTCAGCGGCGACCTCGATGGGCTGTGCTTCCATCAGCCGCCGAGCATCGGCGCCCATGAGGTCGTTGGCGAGTGACCTGAGCCGTCATTGCTTGCGAACGCGCTTGGGCACCGGGATCACGTCAAAGTCCTTGGCCGCGACGATCTGCCCGTCAAACTCCTCGCGGGCCTCCTGCAAGAACGGGGCGGTCCGCTCGTAGCGCCGCGAGAAGTGCGTGAGCACCAAGAGCTTGGCGCCTGCCTCGCGGGCGATTCGAGCGGCCTGCTTGGCGGTCAAATGGCCGTTGTCTTTAGCCCGGACGGCGTCCTCCTCTAAATAGGTCGACTCGCAGATCAACATGTCGGCGTCGCGGGCCAACTCGAAGGCGTTGTCGCACAGGCGGGTGTCCATCACGAACGCCGCGACCTGCCCGCGCCGGCGCACGCCGACGTCCTCGATCCGCACGAGCGTGCCATCAACCTCGATCGCACCGTCGCGCTGGAGCGTCTTGATCATCACACCCCGGAGCCCGGCGGCGGCGAGCTTGTCGGGTTGCAAGGTCCAGCCGGACTGCTCTTCGAGGCGATAACCCAAGGTCGGGACGGCGTGGTTGAGGTCCATGACGCTGAGGCTCAAGCCCTTGCCCGCGGCCTCGACCCGCCAGACCTCGGTCGGCTCGGTCAGCGGCGCGCGGTGGGTCACGGGGTGGCCGTAGACCTCGGCGCGATCGTGGTAGATCGAGGCGCGGCGCAGGCGGTGGTAAAATTTCTCGCCGGACGCTGGGTAGTAGACGTTGACCGGGTGCGGGCAGCCGTCGAGCGAGAGCAGCTGCGAGATCCCAGCGAGCCCGAGGCAGTGGTCGCCGTGAAAGTGGGTGATGCAGATCTTGGTGATGTCCGGCGACGAGATGCCCGCGTGGATCAGCTGGCGCTGGGTCCCCTCGCCCGGATCAAACAGCACGCCCTCGCCGTCCCAACGCAGCAAATACGCGTTGTGGTTGCGGTACCGCGTAGGGACTTGGCTGGCGGTGCCGAGCACGACGAGCTCTCGAAGCGACATGGGGGCGCGAGCATAACCGGTCGATCGCGCGACGCCAGCCGAGGTCCGTCGTAGACTCTGTCAACACATGAGCAACTCAACAGTCGAGGTCGACGTCGCGGTCATCGGAGCCGGCTCAGCGGGGCTCGTCGCGCGCCGGCAAGCGCTCACCCACGGGGCCAAGCGCGTGATCCTCATCGAAGGCGGCGCCTACGGGACCACCTGCGCCCGTGTCGGCTGCATGCCCTCCAAGCTGCTAGTCGCGGCGGCCGAGGCCGCCGAAGCCGTCCGCGCAGCGCCGGGCTTCGGCGTCGAGGCCGGCGAGCTGCGCATCGACGGCGCCGCGGTCATGGCTCGGATCCAACGCGAGCGCGACCGCTTCGTCGGCTTCGTAGTCGACGCGAGCGAGAAGATCGACGCCCGCGATCGCCTGCGAGGGTGGGCTCGGTTCGTCGGGCCCGCGTCGCTCGAGGTCGAGACCGAGGCCGGCCTGGTCCGCGTCGACGCCAAGACCGTGGTCGTCGCGACCGGCTCGAGCCCCAACGTCCCGCCGCCCCTGCGCGGCCTCGGCGAGCGCCTGCTGACCAGTGACAGCATCTTTGATCTCGCGACCCTGCCGAAGTCCTTGATCGTAGTCGGCCTCGGCGTGATCGGCCTCGAGCTCGGCCAAGCCCTCACTCGGCTCGGCGTCGAGGTCCGCATCCTCGACATCGGCGCTCAGCTGCCGCTGCTCCGCAGCGCCGTCATGCAAGCCGAGGCCCTCGAGCTGTTCAGCGAGCGCCTCGATCTGCAGCTCGAGATCAGCGACCTCGCGGCCGAGCGGACCCCGGCCGGCGACGGAGTCCGCGTGAGCTGGACCCGAGCCGACGGCGAGGCCTGCGAGGCCGTGGTCGAGTACGTGCTCGCGGCCACCGGCCGACGCCCGCAGCTCGCTCGGCTCGAGCTCCAACGCGCAGGCATCGAGCTCGACGAGCGCGGCGTCCCGCAGGGCTGGGATCAGCGGACCACACAGCTCGGCGACGCGCCGGTCTTCCTCGCCGGTGACGTCACCGGCTACCGCCCAGTCTTACACGAGGCCGCCGCCGAGGGCCGAATCGCGGGGGTCAACGCGGCCCGCTACCCAGAGGTCCGCGCCCACGTTCGCCACGTGGCAATGGGCATCGTATTCTCGAGCCCGAATATCGCGGTGATCGGCGAGATCCCGGGCCCCGAGGGCCAAGCCGTCGATTGGGACGTCGGCGAGGTCGACTATGGCAATCAGGGCCGCGCCCGGGTGATCGGCGAGAATCACGGGCGCGCGCGCATCTACGCCGACGCGCAATGCGGTGTGCTGCTCGGCGCCGAGCTGCTCGGTCCCGCGGCCGAGCATTTAGCCCACCTGCTCGCGTGGGCGGTCGAGCAAAGGCTGACCGTGCAGCGCACCCTCGAGATGCCCTATTATCACCCGGTCCTCGAAGAGGGCCTACGCACAGCCCTGCAACAGCTCGGGCGGAAGCTAAAGCTGGGCCCGGAGGTCCGGCCGCTCGATTGCGGGCCGGGGACCTGAGCTAGTGTCCCGAGTCAGTAGTTCATGGCGTAAATAACGGCGCTCCCGAGCCCGCTGCGGGTGTCGCCCCTCCTAGCAGTATGCCCGA
>Ga0114946_10000708_pt1 | contig 22313 bp, 24 predicted proteins | sample WalLakDeSediment_FD_88676 | JGI IMG/M metagenome (GOLD analysis project Ga0114946, IMG submission 88676) | Lake sediment microbial communities from Walker lake, Nevada to study Microbial Dark Matter (Phase II) - Walker Lake 11/02/13 Deep Sediment | ecosystem: Environmental > Aquatic >...
AGAGCCATAGCGGCATCTTCCGGCGTGAACAGCTTGGCCAGTATTCTCAGTTCTACGCCACTTTCGGTAGCCGGGAAGCCATTAGGGATAGTATCCAAACGTTGAGCCAGTTCCTTGTAGACAGGGTCCTCCGGATTACCTCTCAAATTCTCGACCGTCAACCTGTACCTCCTGCGCTTTCATTCAGGCAAGATGCTTCACAACAGCCTCTAAGTAAATGATGGCAGGGCCATGCATCTTTTGTCAACCAGCCCACCAGGCCTATTCTCTATCACGTTTCATACTACGAGTTCAGATGCCGACTGCAACCTCACCAAACCGTGATATTCATACAACTCTGATGAGTCCTTTGCCGCTTTCCGAGTTTACCGAGGGGCTCCCTTCGACAAGCTCAGGCCGAATGAATAGACTTGACCTGCCCGCAGCTTTGGATCCCCGCTTGCGCGGGGATGACACGCGGTTTGCTCATCTGGCGTCCCCTCAATGTCATTCCTGCGGAAGCAGGAATCCAGAATAAAAGTGGCACAGGTGATACCAAGTAGGGGCACGGCATGCCGTGCCCCTACGCAGAACTTCGTCCTAGCAATAACATCAAACAAACTCAATTATCGGATATCTCAGAATATAGAGTCGCAACTTAACACTTTACTGATTTGTTCTGTAGTGGGGCCTGCTCTCAATTTGAAGTGACGGGCTATCTCTCTGCACAACCGCTTTTCCTGTCACCAGCTCCAATCTTTACGTTCTGCGTCTTTATTTATTGCCCGGTTCCAATGCTCACCGCACCGAGATGGCTTGCCGAGGACAGAAGGACACGCATTCCAGGCAGCCTGTGCACTGCGAAGCGAACAGAGGAACTATGACCCAGTCTCGGGCTGTTACGCCGGGCTCCCTTCGCCCACGGGGATAGGTTCCGAACACTTTCTCAGGGCAGCGATCCAGACACAATCGACAGTCCAGCGGGTCGCCACAAGCCCTGGTATCGATTTCTATCTTCATCGTCTCCCCTCTACCATGGCAACCTGGCGAAATCGGCTCTGGGCTTTAGACTGATAGCCTCCTTATCGCAGACGGCCCGGCAGACGCCGCAACCGTAGCATCTAGCTGTCTCAATAGTAACCCTCTTCATGGTGTTGGAGTAGTGGATGGCCCCGAATTGGCAGTGCAACAGGCATTTCCTGCAGCCATTGCACAGATCCCAGTCCACTAGCCCCACGTACTCGGCACGGAACATGACCTGCGTCAGGTTTGTCTTTACCTGAAGACGATAGGCCAGGCAATCCTGATCGCAATTGCAGATGGCACCGATGTAAGGCGTCTTGAAGGTCCAAACGGAGTGCACCAGGCCTTGTTTGTCGAAGGAGCGCAGGATCTTCTTCGCTTCTTCCCTCTCCAGCACATCAAAGCTACCAGCGTCGGGATACTTGGCCAGAGTGTCCGTCATATCTACGCCGATGCCGAAGCAATAGCGGGCTTCGCGTTGGCCCGTGGTCACGCTGCGGCAGAGGCAGGGGAAGCGCACGATCCAGGTCTGCAGGTCCACGATTTGCTCCAGATCCTCGATGGGCACCATCTGGCCCCAGTGCTCCGCCTTTTGGCTGCGGATAGCCATGCGGCGGATGAACCCGCCGACCACAGGCTTGTTAACGAGCATATCCAGTAAGGCCACACGTTTGGTGTACCTCTCCTCGAAACGTGCCCCGTAGTCGTCCATGAACTCCGGCCGCCCTTCCTGGTCCCAGAGTTCGCGTGAGTAATTGCGCATTTCCAGATACCACTTCTTCCCCTCACCGTGCTGAATGCAGAACTCACACATTTTGCCACCTCTTTAAACCGGGATGAGTCACCTGTTGCTCTCTTGGTATTACGGAGTATATGGTCGCGGATGAACACTTTTCTGATTTGTTCTGCAGCGGGGCTTGTTCTCAATTTGAAGTGACGGGCTATCTCTCAAATCAACCGGTGGCGCACTGTCTTCTCGTAGCATCCGCCCTTCAAGTGGGCCATTCGGCACCCCTGCCCATACGGTACTAGGGGAGTTGCTTCACAATATCCGCAAACTCTCCCTGCTTGAACGCCTTGAGCGTCAATGTCCTTACGTTGCCGAGCATGCCCAGGGTCATCAACTGGACGAAGGCGGTCTCGTCACTGGGCCCCTCTGCGATAGCCACGTAGTCATACTGCCCCATGACCGCGTAAAAGCTCACCAGCCTACCCCCCGCAGCTTCAAGGGACTTGGCCATCATTTCCAACCGTGCCGGGGCCTCTTTAATGCTCTTGATCCCCTGGTCTGTCAGGTTCATCAGGATAATGTAGGTTTGCATAGCTCCACCTCCTTAAATTGAAAAGTCCAGTGCGCCACCACTGACAATTGCCCTCAGATATGCGCTATCGCTGTTGGCTTCAAGAAAGGCTCAAGCCGAAACCGGTGGTCGCCGCCCAGCCCAGGGTCGTGCCTCCTCTAGCTGCGCTGCGAGGCGGAACAGGGTTGCCTCGTCCCCGAAGCGTCCCGTGAAGTGCGTGCCTACTGGCAGGCCATCGCTATTCCAATAAAGAGGCACCGACATAGCAGGCTGGCCCGTGAAATTGGCTATCGTTGTGAAGGGACAGAACTCCACAGCGCGATCGAACCCCCGCATGGGGTTCTCCGGCGGAGAGTCAAATGTGCCCAGTGGCACGGGCGGCTCAGCCAGAACAGGAGTAAGCCACACATCGTAGTCAACGAAGAAACGCCCCATGTCCCGGGCCACCCCCTGGAGCAACGTCACGGCGATCAAATAGTCCGCTGCGCTGTGCTGTCGGCCTTTCTCATAGAGCGCCCAGGTAAGAGGTTCAAACTGGTCGGGCGTGGCACCACGGCCCGTCAGCAAAGCCATGCCACCTACAGCCATGGCACAACCCGCCTCCCACACGGTGATAAACGGCCGTACCACCATCTCGGCAGACGTGGCCGGAGCCGCCTCTTCCACCTCATGGCCGAGATCGGCGCACAGGGCAGCCGCATCACGTACTGCCTTCACACAGTCGTCATGTACTGCCATACCAGTGGGCGACTCAACACTAAAGGCGATGCGCAACCGCCCGGGATCGGCCCCCACCTCCTGCAGAAACGGGCGTGCCGGCGGCGGCGCCCAGTACGGGTCGCCCACATCAGGGCCAGATGTGGCATCCAGCAGGGCCGCACTATCACGCACCGACCGGGTGAGTGCATGATCAACCGTAAGCCCCCCAAGAATATCGCCGTAGTCAGGGCCGACCGGATTGCGCGCCCGCGTGGGTTTCAGACCGAAGAGTCCGCAGCACGAGGCCGGGATACGGATCGAGCCGCCTCCATCGTTGCCATGCGCCATGGCCACCATTCCAGCAGCCACAGCAGCAGCCGAGCCTCCACTGGAGCCGCCAGTCGTCCGGCCCGTATCCCAGGGATTACGACTGGGGCCGAACAGACGGGGCTCGGTGGTCGGGATTAGGCCGAACTCCGGCGTATTAGTCTTGCCCAGGATAATGAGTCCAGCACGCTTATGCCGTGCCACCAGTTCACTATCGTGATCGGGTACATTGTCACGCAGGAAGGCCGAGCCAAACGTCATCCGCACTCCGGCGTAGGAGGCAAATATATCCTTGAGCAGAAAGGGCACTCCGGCAAGGGGCCCGTCAGGCAGTTCGCCTTTGGCCACCGTCCGCGCCTCTTCATACATCGGGGTTATCACCGCGTTAATGGTGGGATTCAGGCGTTCGATCCGCTCTATGGCCGCGTCCACCAGTTCGATCGGCTTGACCTCCCTCCGGCGCACCAGCTCAGCATGAGCGGTAGCATCAAGGTCTACAAACGTGTCCATTGTCGCCATGATTTCAACCTCCTCTGAACGTAAAAATGCGCGCTCTAGAATGGGCGCACCCCAGCCGAAACTCCCGCGCCGCCCTTATATCACCGCGATCGATCTTTGTCAACACGCCAAGCCCACTTTAGAGGAAGAGTACCTCTGCAAATCGACAGGCGAATTCGATCCCGAAAAGGATGCCTCCAGACCTAAGCCGTTGGTCTGTTTACGCCGCTGATCATGGTTAGCGAACTGCGTTGTAGATAAAGGCCACCGCAAGGACCGAGCCAAACACAGCCCCAACTATCCGCAGCACACCCCACTTCCTCCTGGAGCCGGTCATGGCCAAAGCGAAAGCCAAAGGGAACGGACCGAAGATGCTGTTTACAAAGGCACCTGGCAGGATAAAGACAAAGGACAAAATATCGCATGCAAGATTGAGCACATTCGGGCTGCCCTCATCAACCGGTTCATCCTCCCATTCGTACTCAGGAACAGCATCCTGCTTTAATATCAGTTTGATGTTCAATCTATCGTACTCAATCCTGACGTAGCCCTTCCTCTCCAGGCTGAACCAGGCCTCTTCCAGTTCAGGGATTGACGGTGCCCTTCCCTCTCCAATCAACGCACCATCAGTACCCAGCGATTCACGTTTCTGGCGCTCCTCGGATAACTTCAGCTTCAGCCCGGGCCAGTCTTCAATTACCCCACCCGCGTTGTTCAGCAGCCTCATGCAAGCCTCTTCAATCCAACCCAGTCTTGGTCTACTCTTCCTCTCCATCTACTCCCACCATGCATACATGGGCATATTGACTGACCTCTCCAACAAGCGATGCCTGAGTAATGAAGCAATGATAGGCAAAGAACAGATGACTGCCTTCGCGGTTTTAGCGTCGGTGTCGGCGGACGGCGGTGCGATTGACCCCATAATATAGGTCACATCTGAAGCTTGCGCAGTGCCATCAGCAGGCCGGCGATGCTCTTGGCGTCACACACCTCGCCTGAGGCAATAAGCTCGGGTATAGCGGTCAGTGGCACGCGCACCATCTCGATATTCTCATCGTAATCGGCATCGCGTTTTGCCGGACTAAGCCCGGTGGCAAGATAGAGGTGCATGTCCTCAGTACAGAAACCGGGGCTGGTGTAGAAGAAGCCCAGCTTTTCCCATCGCTCTGCAGAGAAGCCGGTCTCCTCCTCAAGCTCCCTGCGGGCACAGTCAAGCGGCTCCTCTCCCTGTTCTACAAGGCCCGCTGGTATCTCGAGCAGAACTTTCTCCACAGGTTTGCGATACTGCCGGACCAGAAGGACATTATCCCCAGAGTCAATGGCTACGATAGCGGTGCAGGCACCGTGCTCTATGATCTCCCGCTTCGTCGTCCTGCCGGAGGATAGCTCAACGGTATCCACCCTGAGGCCGACTATTTTCCCCTGGTAAATCCGCTCAGAATTCAGAGTGCGTTCCTGGTTCACCTTGATCACTCAATAGTCTTGGGGGGCCAAGAGACAAAATCAGCGGCACTTCATCACAATCGGGGAACTTGGGACACCTGTAGCACTCTCCCCAAACCTTGCGAGGGAGTTCGGTTTTGTCGATGAGAGCAAAACCGCATTTCTCGAAGAAGTCTGGCTTATAGGTCAGGCAGAAAATTGTGGGTATGCCTAACTCCCCGGCCTCTTCAATACACTTATTGACCAAACCAGTTCCGATGCCCTGTTGCTGGTTGCCTTCAACGACCGCAAGAGATTTAATCTCAGCCAGATCGGACCAGCTCACGTGAAGAGCCACACAGGCGACCAGCTTGTCCCCATCCCTGACCACGAAATAGTCCCTGATATACTCGTAAATCTCGCTCAGGGCGCGAGGAAGCATCTCGCCCTTATTGGCGAACTTGTTGATAAGCTTATGCATCTGGGCCCCGTCAGTTATCTTGGCCTTTTCCACCTTCATCTCGGCTTACTCTCTCTTTTCCAGCTTCTGCATTAACGTTTCGTAGAACAATGTAGAGCGCTGAGTCCTCATCAGCCTCGTGATATGAGGACTGCGCTTGACTCTGACAACAGCACCGTCGCTCAGCGGGACCTCAATCTGGCCGTCAATACTGAGTGTTGCCTGATGAGTTGTCCTGACTTCAAGCTCTACTGTTGCCTCTGAAGGTAAAACCAATGCAGTGCCCAGGCTGAGATGGGCCGCGATTGGCTGCAGCAAAATCTCCCACGCAAGAGGGTGGAGCATAGGCCCACCTGCCGCAAGGGAATAGCCGGTGCTGCCCGTTGCTGTGGCCAGAATCAGCCCATCGCATTTGTAGGTTGTCACAAGTTCACCATCAGCGGTCGCCTTGACGCGTATCAGACGGCATCTCTCACCGCGGCCAACTACTACATCGTTCAGCGCATGGAATGGGGGCATATCAGATGAGACAAGCTCCGCCTGAAGCATGGCTCGTTCCTCGCCCCATCCCTCGCCTTTAACAAAAGCGGGAACCCGGCTCAAGGCATCATCAGGCCGCAACTCTGTCATGAAACCAAGGCGCCCCAGATTCACGCCCAGAATTGGAATCGATAACGGACTGGCGACGCGAGCCGCCCGCAGAATGGTGCCATCGCCACCCAAACTGATCACGAGCTCGGTTTCGCCTGCCTGTTCCCTCGCTCTGTCCTCCTCCCATGCCGAGCAAACCCAGACTGCAACACCCAAATCACCCACGACCTTTGCCAGTTGCCGGGCTAAATCTTCAGCAGTCGCTATCTTTGGCTGGAACAGGATACCAACCTTTTTCTTCAACTCCATCTTCTTTCCTACCCATACTTTTCAGACAGGTTCTTATGGCTTCCGCAGCAGGACAAAAAACTCCCGGTTTCCATCAGCGCCAGAGATAGGCGATGCCACCAACCCCTCTAGCCCGAAGCCGCGGTCAACAGCCCAGCAGATGAAGCGCCCCAGAACTGCCGCGTGGACAAGAGGGTCCTTAATCAAACCACCCTTGCCAACCTGCCGCCGCCCTGCCTCAAACTGAGGCTTGACCAGCGCAATCAGCCGCCCGCCTCCCCTCACAACATCCGCCACCGCAGGCACTACCTTTTCCAGAGAGATAAACGACACGTCCAGTGTAGCCAGATCAGCCATCTCGGGCAGAGTGAAAGGGTAGCGTGCGTTGACGCGCTCCATCACCACTACCCTGGGATCCTGCCTCAGACCGTAGTCAAGCTGCCCGTAACCAACGTCGACAGCGTATACTTTGCTGGCTCCGCGCTTCAACAGGCAATCAGTAAAACCACCGGTGGAAGCACCAACATCGACCACAACCAGCGAGCTAACATCCAGCCGGAACTCGTCCAGTGCCCCCGCCAGCTTGATACCGCCCCTCCCTACGAATGGGCGGCTTTGAAGCAGGCGGACCTCGGCATCTTCCCTGACCAGGGTGTTGGGCTTGACGATAGTCCTGTCATCAGCGGCAACAGCGCCCTCCATGACCATGACCCTGGCCTTTTCCCTGCTATCCACCAGCCCTCTGGTTACGAGCAGGGTATCGATTCTTTTCCTGGCCACAACGCTTCTAGCATAGACACGAAGCTATCGAAAGTCAACATCGCCTGTCTCGCTCCAACTCCCTCTCCCCAAGCAGGAGGAGGATACTGGAATCCCACCCCCTCAAGGGGAAATACAACGACCAGCCCTCAAGTTCCTCTCCCTTGATGGGAGAGGTTAGAGCCTGTCCTGAGCCCTGGCCTTGGCTAGGACCAAGGCTTGTCGAAGGATGAGGGTGAAACCGAATCCCCCGCCTGGCTCTGGAACAAAAGCCCATATCGGTGTATTATACCAGCAACCCTATTCGGAGGCATTCAATGACACTGGCACTGGAAGGCATAAAGGTTTTGGATCTGTCCCGCACCGTACCCGGGCCGTTTTGCACCATGATACTGGCAGATATGGGCGCAGAGGTGATCAAAATCGAAGCCCCGGGATACCAGATGGGAATGCTTCCAGACCAGGAGAAACATGCGGCCTATGATTACCTGTCTCGCAATAAAAAGAGCATGGCGCTCAATTTGAAGTCCGCGGAAGCCAGTGAGGTTTTCCTCAAGCTGGCAAATGATGCTGACGTTATTATGGAAGCCTTTCGTCCGGGGGTTGCAAAGAGGTTGGGCGTGGACTACGAAACCATCTCTCAACGTAATCCCGGAATCGTCTATTGCAGCCTGACAGGGTTCGGTCAGGATGGACCCTACCGCGACCTCCCCGGCCACGATCCCAACTACATCTCCATCGGCGGCGCAGTAGGACTAACCGGAGACCAGGAAGGGAATCCAGTGATTATTCGGGCTGCCCTGGGAGACATAGGCAGTGCACTGCACGCTGTTATCGGCATCCTCTGCGCACTTATGGCACGGGAAAAGACCGGGAAAGGCCAGTTCATAGACATCTCCATGACCGACAGCGTCCTTCCCTTCCTCTCCGTCAGCCTGCTGAGATACTTCAGAGACAGCTTCATACCAAAGAGAGGTTGGCCATCCACCGCAATAAACGTATGGAAGACCAGGGATAGCAAGTTTGTCTCTACAGGACTTATCGAACCCTATTTCTGGGAGCGCTTCTGCCGCGCCCTGGGCAGGGAGGACCTGATACCACACCAACGGGCAAAGGGGGAAAAGCTGCAAGAGGTGTACTCGGCAATCAAGGAAGCGTTTTTGACCAGGACCCGAGACGAATGGTTCCAGATCATGAAAGATGCAGATACGTGCGTAAGCCCGGTCCTGGAGCTGGATGAGGTAGTAAACGACCCCCAGTTGGTCAGCCGCGATATGTTCCCCGAATTCGATCACCCAACAGAGGGTAAGGTAAGGCAGCTCGGCATGCCGATAAAGCTCTCAGACACACCAGCGACATTCAGGAGCTTCGCACCATTGATAGGGCAGCACACTGACGAAATCCTGCAAGGTTTGGGATATACCGACCAGCAGATCAAGGAACTGCGCAAGTCAGGCGCGATAAAGTAGAGGCACGGCATGCCGTGCCTCTACTTCGTCATGGGTAGGTTGGCCGACGTCGGCCAACCTACCCGTTGCAAATTAAATATTCGATACCTCCTGTTAACGCCGTGTTACACGTCATGGGAGGCTGATTCCCGCTACCTGCTACCGCAGGAACGACATTGAGTATACGCCCGACGAGCAACGCGTATGTCATCCCCGCGAAAGCGGGGATCCAAAATGGACGACAGGTCAAGTCCTCATTTCGCCCTGAGCTTGTCGAAGGGCATTAAATAACTGTCATTGCGAGGCATGAAGTGCCGAAGCAATCTTTCCGGTATTGGAATACAAAGTGATTGCTTCGCGGAGTTTACCCTGAGCGAGATTCTTCAGTCGCTTTGCTCCATCAGAATGACATAAGGCGAAGGGCCGTTCATGGTTCGACAAGCCTGTCCTGAGCAGATTGGGTTTACTTCAGTTTAATAACCCAGACATCCCACCCACCTGCCCCGTATGACTCCGTCCAACCAGCGATGACATATCCACCATCGGACGTCTGCCGGACACAGAGTGCCGCATCGTTATCAGCCCCCCCGAAGGTCTCGTTCCACTCCTCCTCACCCCTGTCATCCGTCTTTACAATCCAAAAATCCTGCCCTCCTGCACCATAGGACTCCGTCGCCCCCACGATTACGTATCCACCGTCAGCCGTTTGCTGAACAAAAGATGCCCTGTCATTATTCGGGCCGCCAAAGGTTCGACTCCATTGCTCATCACCCACGTCATCCGTCTTCACTAACCAGAAATCCTCTTCACCAGCGCCATAGGACTTCGTCCAACCAGCAATGATGTATCCACCATCAGATGTCTGTTGAACCGACAGTGCCGCATCGTCATCATCACCCCCGAAGGTCTTACTCCATTCCTCCCCACTCCTATCATCCGTCTTCACAATCCAGAAATCCTTCCCGCCGGCACCATACGACTCCGTACTCCCACAGATGACATATCCGCCGTCAGAAGTCTGCTGCACGCAGAACGCCCCATCATCACCTGCGCCTCCGAATATCCTGCTCCACTCTCTTTCGCCTCCGACATCCGTCTTTACCACCCAGAAATCCCAACCCTCCGCGACATATGACATCGTCCAACCAGCCACGATGTACCCACCATCAGATGTCTGCTGAGCAGAGAAAGCAACATCACCATCAGGTCCTCCGAAGGTCTTCCTCCACTGCTCCTCGCCACTATCATCGGTCTTCACCATCCAGAAATCCCAGTCTCCCAATCCATAAGAATCAGTGCTCCCAACTACGATATATCCACCGTCAGTCGTCTCCAGAACAGAGGCCGCCCTCTCGTCAGCGGGGCCTCCTATCGTTTTGTTCCACTCCTCCTCACCGCTACTATCAATCTTTACCAGCCAGAAATCCCATGCCCCCACGCCAGGTAACAGTGTCCACCCAGCCAGAATGTACCCGCCATCGGATGTCTGCTGTATGAAGTTAGCCCCCTCTTCTCTATCAGCGTCACCAAAGGTGTTGCTCCACTCTATTTCCGGCGGACTGACCACCGGCTTCCCTTCTTTGCCTGACCCACAACCAGTGAATATGCCGAAGGCCAGAAGACAAGACAACAGCAAAAATACTATCCCTCTCACTTTACGCTCCGTTTTTTAATATTTACCAGGTTCTTGCCCGCGAATGGTTGCAATCCCTCTACCCCGGCTTCAGGGGTGGAAGCTTGTGGTCAAAGCCCGTGATGCGGATAGATGAGCCTTTTAACCCCGTCTACGCTTTCTCCAGCAAAGCTCCGTGCTCGATCCCTAACCTGACTGTCTATATATGGTTTCTCCCCATCCCTCAGTATCTTCAGCCCGTAGAGTTCCTGATAGTCCGGAGGTATTTCATCAGGCCAATCCCGGCCTGTCATTATGCCATAGGCCAGAGCCCAACACCTGATCACCACACTTACTTCGTAGCCACCACCACCCAGAGCAACCCATTTCGGCGCCATTTGCCGCATTCTGCTTACCAAACTGGAATATCCCTCAGTGGTCAGGCTAAGCTGGGTTAGACGGTCGAGATAATGGCTGTCAGGGCCGAGCTGGCTTACCAAAATGTCAGGCTCAAAGCTATCCACCAGCCTGGGTACTATCTGGTCGAAGGCCCAAAGGTAAACTTCATCATCGGTGAACGGAGCAAGGGGTACGTTGACCGAATAGCCTTCCCCCGCCCCCACCCCAATCTCGGATACCTCGCCAGTCCCCGGAAACAGATATGCTCCCGACTCGTGAAAGGATATAGTGAGTACCCGGTCACTGGAGTAGAAAGCGCTCTGCACCCCGTCAGCGTGGTGAGCATCGATATCAATGTAGGCTACTCGAAACCCCTTTGACAACAGATGTTTTATGGCTATTACGACGTCATTGAACACACAGAAACCGGAGGCATGGTCTGGAGCAGCGTGGTGCAAACCGCCTGCGCAGTTGAAGGCGGCATCTACATCCCCTGCAGTCACCAATTCCGCTGCCCGCAGGGAAGCCCCTACCACCATAGTGGACAACTCATACATTCCAGGGTAAATAGGATTGTCGCCAATGTCGCTGAAATTGAAACGGGCGGGATTGTACGTCTTCTCCCCACTGCTCAGGCTTCTCACCGCTGCCACGTATTCCTCAGTATGAAAGGTTAGCAGGGAAGCCTCATTTGCATCCTCAGGCGCTACCAGCATCGATTCGGGCGAGTCGAAGGCCCGATAATACATCAGCAGTTCATAGGTATACTCCAGACGCGTAGGGCCAAATATCTCATCAGCCCTACTATCACGCTGCATCAGTTCCACGCCGTAAACAAAAGCCGCTTTCGTCATAGAGCGCCTACTATTTGCTCAAGCTCGCTACACATCCTCTCCCAATGGGTTCCTCGCCAGTAAATTCGCCGACAGCTGGCACACTGCATATACTGAGTTTGAGTTTGAAACACATAAGGAGGCACCAGTTCCTCGACTTCCTCCCTCTTCTTGAACTCCAGGGGTTCATTGCATTCGATACAAATAGAAAATGGCCTCACCTCGCTGGCCAAATTGAGCGTCGCTAACACCTGGCGTAGCTGCGCCGTAACGTCATCGTGCTCTATCAATATCGTCTTAAGCCTGCCGCTGGTTACCAGACGCCTCTTCATTATCTGCGTGTCCCTGGTGAGCAACACCCTGCCCTCATCCAGAGCAACCCGAACCAGCCTGTTATCATCGATGTCACTGGCAAATACCGTATCAAAGCCTGCGATCCTGAGCCACCTGGCAAGCCTGCCCACGTTAGAGTCAACGATGAACTTCACTTCAGGATTTTAACACAAAACCTTCTGCAGGCGTCTGAAAACCTCGCCCTCCGTAGCGTTGCCACTCCTGTGGCAACGGATTACCTCGCCCTCCGTAGCGTTGCCACTCCTGTGGCAACGGATTATTCGGCGTGACAGGAGTCACGCCGCTACAGAGGCAACGGATTCTTCGTCGTGACAGAACTGGCAACGCTGCTATCGCACAGATGGTATAATCTGAGACGGGAGTCAACCATGACACGGTTCGAGTTGTTCGACCACACCGCTGATGTCGGCATAGTTGCCTATGGAAACGACCTCAAAGAGGCTTATGCCAACGTGGCCTATGGTATGTTCAGCCTTATAGCCGACCTCAAGGAAGTGCACGAAGAGATTCAGCGTGATATCGACATCCAGGCCTTAGACCGTGAATCCCTGGTAGTTGACTGGCTCAACGAGCTCCTCTATATATTTGACGTCGACCAGGTTATTTTCAGCAGATTCGAGATCACCGCTCTCAGCCAGAGTCAGCTCCGGGCTAAAGCCTACGGTGAGAAGATAGATACCTCACGCCACCAGCTGAAAACGGAGGTCAAAGCGGCCACCTATCATTTACTCAAAGTGGAGGAGGGTAACGGTTTCAAGATTCAGGTAATTCTGGACATTTAGGGGTGGTGAGATGTCAGCAGACTTGATGGCAATGTTAACCAGAATTGACGATTACCGCTGGGAGATACCCATAACCTATAAGCCGGGTATGAGAGTCCCCGGGCTGATCTTCTCGGATGAGCAGATGCTCCGCCACATCCAGGACGAGCAATCACTGGAGCAGGTGGCCAATGTTGCTTTCCTGCCCGGGATAGTGGGCAGGTCGCTGGCCATGCCCGACATACACTGGGGCTATGGCTTCCCGATAGGCGGAGTTGCTGCTACCAGGGTGGATGACGGCGTGATATCCCCCGGCGGCGTGGGTTTCGACATAAACTGCGGCGTGCGTCTCCTGCGCACGAACTTAACCGAGAAAGAGGTCAAACCCAGGATAGAGAGGCTCCTCGCCGATCTTTTCATCAACGTACCATCGGGCTTAGGCTCTAAAGGAAAGATAAGACTCAAAGGCAACGAAATAGATAAACTCCTGCTCAAAGGCGCTGGCTGGGCAGTGGCGGCCGGATACGGCGAACCAGAAGACCTTGAATTCACTGAGGATCACGGTTGCTTGAAAGGGGCAGACCCTGACAAAGTGAGCGTCAAGGCCAAGACTCGCGGGACACCTCAATCCGGTACCCTGGGCTCAGGCAATCACTTTCTGGAAATCCAGGTCGTCGATGAGGTCTATGATGCCGGGATAGCACAAGCCTTCGGTATAGAGGAAAAGGGACGTATACTTGTACTGATTCACACTGGCTCCAGAGGTTTCGGCCACCAGGTCTGCGACGATTACCTGAAGACAATGGGGACTGCCGTCAGGAACTATGGCATCGATCTCCCCGACCGTCAGCTTGCGTGCGCCCCTGTAAACTCACCCGAAGGTCAATCCTACCTGGCAGCGATGGCCTGCGCTGCTAACTATGCGTGGGCAAACCGCCAGTGCATTACCCACTGGACCAGGGAGTCATTTTCAAGGGTCCTGGGGAAAAGCCCGCGTGACCTGGGGATGAGGCTTGTCTACGACGTGGCACACAATATAGCCAAGATAGAGAAACACCAGGTTGAAGGCAAAAAGCTCACTGTTTGCGTCCACCGTAAAGGTGCAACAAGGGCATTCCCTGCCGGCCATCCTGATATACCCGAGGCATACCGCAAGGTGGGACAGCCGGTTCTTATCCCCGGCGATATGGGACGCTACTCATACGTAGCGGTGGGAACTGAGAAGGCTATGGAGGAAACCTTCGGCTCCACCTGTCACGGTGCGGGAAGGGCCAAGAGTCGCTCAGCAGCAAGGAGAAGCATTAGCGGCGCCGACGTTGCCGCCGAGCTGGCAGCCAAAGGGATCGCCATTCAAGTGGCAAACATCGCCTCCCTGTCCGAAGAGGCCCCGGCCGCCTACAAGGATGTAGCCGAGGTGATGCACATAACTGATGCTGCCGGTATATCTCCCAAAGTAATCAAAGCAAGACCAATCGGGGTCATTAAGGGCTAGCGCTATCCCATTCACTTCCCCCAATGCCACCTGGGTCGCATAAAACTCGTTAGTAGCTATCTTCTCATAGGGTGATTAAAGAGCTATAAACCGGAGTTGCCCTCAACAGTAAGGGTAGCTGCGACCTCCATGTCTATCCAGTAGCCTTTGCAGTCAACCATTTGCGTAAGGTCACCACCCCACACCGGAGCCCACGAAGTCCAGGGGTTCCCAAGATTGCCAGTGTCATAGCTCCAGACTGTCTTGACATTGTCCATGATATTGGCAAGCACTACCTCGATGTCCGGGTCGGCAGGAACAAGCGGCAATCCGATAAGGTTCCAGCCCTGATTCAGAGGAATGTCCCGATACCCTATGGAGGAAGGCGTTGGTGTAGGCGTTGGCGTCGGTGTCGGCGTAGGTGTCGGCGTTGGTGTTGGCGTCGGCGTTGGCGTCGGCGTTGGCGTTGGTGTCGGTGTGGGCGTTGGTGCAACTCCTTGTCCTTGCACTTGAAGGGTATAGCTCGATGGTTCAAGTTCTCTCGGATAGGAACTTATACCAAAGGGTGATACACCTCCCGGTGCTATCTCACTTATAGCTGAGTACGTAAAGTCAGTTCCAATGACCGTACCCCCAATGTCGTAAAAGGTTGCAACAATTTTAACGAATTTAACAGTTTGAATATTGTTGTTCTGCACTTCCCCTGATATTTCAAAGTACCCTGAGGGACTTGTCGTAGATGTGTGCGAATTTATAACCAAGCCAGTGAATGGCTCATCGGCTGTCGCCGAATACTGAACCTGAAGGACATAATGATCCAGCGTAGGCAACTCTTCAGGATATGAGCTTAAGTCAAACGGTGACTTTTGTCCCGTAATTAATATATCTAACTTCGTATAGGTAAAATCAAAGCCTATAACCGTATCCCCTAAGTCATAATAAGTGGCAACTATCTTTACGAATTTGGCATTGCCGCCAGTGTTGTTAATTACTTCACCAACTATATGATGGTAATTCAAGCTATCTCGATAGGATGTGTGGGAGACAATATCTACAGTCTGAGCTGCGACTTTATGTGGCGCAAGAAAGCATCCCCACAAAGCAGTAACTATCGATATCGTAATTATGACCTTTAGCAGATTTCGGGATATCTTACACATCTACAACCTCCAATAATCAATTAGTTTGAAAACACGTGGCGTTGAAATATTATATATCTCGCGGTAGAATGTCGCAAGATACTAAATTGCCTTGCAACCAACTAATGGTTGCGGTCTACTTCACAGGTCACTATAATGAGCAGGGCAACAAACCTTGCCCTCCAGTGAACAAGATAAGGAAAAGCTATGTCTAAGCCAATCAAGAGGCACCTCAAAGTCGGCGGAGCCCCAGAGGACGACGAAGGCACGCTGATTGTGAGAATGCACCCGGACGACCTGCCCAAAGGCATTAAGTGGAACAGTTACATACGCCTCGCAGTAAAGGACTCGAAGATAGCCTGCAGGGTGAGAAACAACGAACTGGCAGAGGTCCCGCACCCGCGAGTTCACCAGATCAACATTAATAAGAAATTACGAGATGTCCTTAAAATCAAATCGGGTACGGTTTACGATTTCTACGTAAGCAAGGCGTCAGTGTGGAAAGCTCCATCCTACGTCATAAAGTTTCACCCCAACAGGACCGCCAGGCGATATATGCTTCTGCGAATTATCGGAGCTATAGCTGCAATCCTGATTGTTATCGGCGGAGTTTTGTATTACTTTCTAGGGTATCAATGATAGCACGTCTATAGTGGCTCGCAGCACGCAAGAACCTCCTATTAGCTTCGGAAAAGCTGACAAGAAAGCCTCCGGCTTTCCCCGTTGTTCAAACAGCCTTTCAAATCTATGTTGACAATCGCAGGCCCTGTATCCTAGAATTGATGCAATATATATCGCACCAACTGAGAGATCACCAGTTCGAGTTCGCAATGAAGATCAACGTCGCCCAGCAGATAAAGGAATCCGTAGGCTCAGTTCGCAACGTTATTATCGACGAAACGGATAGCGCAGGCTTGCCCGTCCGGGGCAAACTACAACTACTTCGTACTAATCGCAGTATCCTGGTAAGCGGCAGACTGAATACTACCGTCAGAGACGTATGCGGTCGCTGCCTCGAGGAGTTCGACTACCCGTTAACCCTGGACATTGAGGAGGAGTATCTCTTAGCAAAAGACCTGGCAAGCGAGACACCCCTCACCCCACCAACCGAATCGGAGGCCTTCACTATTGAGGAGGATAACACCCTCGATCTTAGCGAGGCAGTGCGCCAGTACACGCTTCTGGCGCAGCCCCTGAAACCGATTTGCCGGGAGGACTGTGCTGGATTGTGCCCCCAATGTGGCTGCAACCTCAACCACGAAACCTGTCACTGCACACCTATTCGACATGACTCACCCTGGGCTCCGCTCCAGGGGTTGCTTTCAGGCGAGAAGCAAAGGGTAGACACAGAGAGGAGTAAACCAAATCATGGCACTGCCCAAAAGAAAATACGCTAAGGCACGCCAGGGGAAAAGACGCAGCCACCTCAAGTTGACTGTTCCCTCCCTGGTGCCTTGTACCCAATGCCACAACATCAAACCTGCTCACCATGCTTGCCCCTTTTGCGGGACCTATAGGGGAAGAGAGATAATCAAAGCAAGCAAGCCCAAGAGCAAGTAGCAACCAGTGGAGGTAATCAGTGCTTGAGCTGGAAACAGCGTCAACACCCAAGGTCGCCTGCGTCTTTCCCGGTCAGGGATCACAGGCAGTAGGTATGGGCTACGCCCTGTACCAAAGCTCTCGCCTGGCCAGGGAAATCTTCGAGGAGGCCGATTCAGCGCTCCAACTCCCGCTTTCGCGACTCTGTTTTGAGGGACCCGAGGAGGAGCTTCGCGAGACCATCAATGCTCAGCCGGCCATATTGACAACCAGTATCGCCTGCCTGAAAGCCGCTTCAGAGTTTGGTATTCCGTTGAAGCCCGCCCTTGTCGCCGGACACAGCCTCGGTGAGTACACTGCGCTCGTGGCTGCTAACGTGATTGGATTTTCCGATTCAGTTCGCCTTGTCAGGGAGCGAGGACGCCTGATGCAGGAAGCAGGGAAGACCAGTCCCGGAGGCATGGCAGCGATCATCGGTCTTGATGAAGAATCTTTGGAAGAGGTATGTATGGAAACCGGTTCTCAGATAGCCAACTTTAACTGCGCGGGCCAAATTGTTATCAGCGGCACCAGAGAGTCGCTGGCCCGCTCAATGGACTTAGCCAAAGCCAGAGGAGCCCTGAGGGTGATACCACTCCAGGTCAGCGGTGCGTTTCATTCCATTCTGATGCAACCTACGGTTGAGGGTATGACCCAGGCAATCTCACAAGTTAACCTCGGGCTACCTCAAGTTCCCATAATCGCCAACAGCACTGCTCAGCCGCTGACCAGCCCCGACGAGGTAAAAGAGGAACTACTACGGCAGCTATGTCACTGTGTTCAGTGGCAGCCATCAGTGGAATATATGGTAGATGCTGGAGTCTCCACTTTCATTGAGATTGGCCCTGGACAGATACTCTCAGGACTAATCAGAAGGATCAACAGCGCAGTGCATGTCCTCAATATGAGCGATCCGGAGTCCATCAAAGCCATAAACCTCTAAAGAACGCGCGATCTTACCGTATTTCCAGGAAGAGAGCTCTCAATGAACTTATCCACAAGGGTCGCCATAGTCACTGGAAGTGGCCAGGGTATCGGTCGTGAGATAGCATTGGCGCTGGCAGAGCACGGCGCCAGCGTGGTAATCAGCGACATAAACGCCACTTCCGCAAGTAAGGTGGCAGCCGAAATCGTGGCGAACAATGGAAAGAGTATTGCCGTTACCGCCAACGTCACCGCGCAAGAGGAAGTGGCCAGACTCGCCGAGCAGACGATATCCGCTTTCGGCCAAATTGACATCCTGGTGAACAATGCGGGCATTACCAGGGATACCCTGCTCATGAGAATGTCCGGCGCCGACTGGGATCAAGTACTGACCACTAACCTCAAAGGGGCTTTCCTTTGCACACAAGCAGTAGTACGGCACATGATAAAGCAGCGCTGGGGGCGTATCATCAATATCGCAAGCGTTGTAGGACTGATTGGGAATGCAGGACAAGCTAACTATGCTGCTGCAAAGGCTGGGTTAATCGGGCTTACCAAGACCACTGCCCGAGAGTTCGCTGCCAGAGAAGTAACTGCAAATGCAGTCGCGCCCGGATTCATCGACACCGAGATGACGAGGAAACTCAGCGATAACGCCAAGCATGAGTTCCTCAGGCAAATCCCTCTCGGATATCCAGGCACATCTAGAGACGTCGCCAATGCGGTATGTTTCCTGGCTTCAGAAGAGGCACGGTACATCACTGGCCACGTGCTGAACGTGGACGGCGGCATGGTAATGACATGACCCGTGCATTCGCTTTTTCATCAGCTAATTGGTAGCATTGATAGTTGAGGAACCTATGGCACATATCAGGCGCAACGCCAGAATCGCGGCACTTCAAGCGCTGTTCGAGAGCGATGCATCAGGACACGACCCGCAAGTTTCCTTGATCTGGCTGGCTGAAGAACAGACGTTACCGGAACCAGCCCTGTCTTATGCGCAAGAGTTAATCAGGGGTGTGCTCGAAAACAAAGGCCAAATCGACTCCCTGATCAGAACACATGCACCTAACTGGCCAGTAGAGCAGCTTTCGGCCATTGATAGAAATATCTTGAGGCTTGCAATTCTTGAGCTTTTGATAGAAAATAAGGTACCGCTAAAGGCGGCCATAAACGAAGCAGTAGAACTGGCTAAGACATTTGGCAGCCATAACTCATCTAAGTTCATCAACGGAGTATTGGGGGCCATCAGCCAGGAGAAAGTCGATAGTCGGTAACTACCAATCCAGCGCGTAATATATCAGAAGGGGGTTACAGGATGGCAACCGTCTTTGAACGGGTAAAAAAAATCGTCGTCGAGCAGTTGGGCGTTGAAGAGTCAGAGGTGAAACCTGATGCATCCTTCGTTGACGATCTTAACGCTGACTCCCTCGACTTAGTAGAGTTGGTAATGTCCCTCGAGGAGGAGTTCAGCAACGAATCAAAACGCCTGGAAATTCCAGACGAGGATGCCGAGAAGATAAAAACCGTGCAGGATGCGGTTGACTATCTCAAAGAACAGGGTGTAGAGGACGAGTAGTAGCCATCTCAATACCTCTACTACCCAAATCAAAGAGCACGGGAAGCCACGGACGCGGTGCTGCCTCATCGCTATTATAGCTTATTCATCCTATTTACCGTTCTACTGGCAAAGGCCGTATTCCCGCAGAAGCCTGTTTCCTTAGACTGCCAGTGCGCGTGATGGTGTCTCTCCACTACGGTTCCGCCCCACAGCCTGAACCAGTTGTTGCCGGGGCTCTCTTCTCCATCCTCACAGGAAGCACCGAAGAGTTCCCCCCGATCTCTCTACCTTTGATATCAAGGGTATTCTTCCAGGGCGATCCCCTCAGAAGTGACTTCACTTCCAACACCCGACACAGCAAAAGAGGTCAACAACTTCACCCTTAACCATATTACTCGTTTAAGACAATCACAAGCTTGCGGATGCAGAGATTCAGCCACTGGCAACACCCCTGGACATGACACCTAGCTTCGTTGACTTGACATAGGGGCTGTGCTATCATCCTCAGATAAGCAGCTATGCGAACAAACGCACTCTGGTATCTGACGGCCGGGGCAGGGGCAGGGATGCTGGCAGGACTACTGGGGATTGGCGGCGGAATTATCCTGGTCCCAGTTATGACTGGGCTCCTGTGGCTCGACCAGCACAAAGCTCACGGCACTTCGCTTGCTATTATTGTTCCCATCGCCCTAGCCGGCACCGTGATATACGCCCTGCGGGGAGATGTTAACTGGGCTCTAGTGGCGACGATAGGCTCTGGAAGCGTTGTGGGCGCTATTGTCGGGGCGAAACTAATGATGAAAGTGCCCGCTCACAGGCTGCGACAGGTTTTCGGAGTATACACTATAGCTATCGCCATATTGCTACTGCTGAGGTAACAATAGAGTATATGGACATTGTTATTGGCCTCGCCTTAGGTTTGATCGCCGGAGTATTCAGTGGAATGCTCGGCATAGGCGGCGGCACAATTACAATCCCGGGGATGTTTCTACTCCTGGAAGTTGAGCAGCATACCGCGCAAGGCGTTGCACTAGGCGCTATGTTACTCGCAGCCCTGGTCGGGGCTTTCATACACCGCCGCCAGAAAAATATGGATCTGACCGTGGCAATGTGGATCGCACCCGGCGCAGTCGTCTTCTCGCTGCTCGGAGCCTGGGCAGCGGGGGCGATTATGGCCGAATGGCTGACCAGGGTGTTTGCCATAGCCTTGCTGGTCATCGGATGCAGGATGTTATTATTTAATCGAGGAGGTCAAGGTGTCAGCACTCGCTGAGCTATACGAGAAGATAGCGGCTTGCCAGGACTGCGAGGAGTTGGCCAGAACACGCAACAAGGTGGTTCCCGGCGAAGGTGCTGAAAATGCGCAGATCGTGTTCATCGGGGAGGCCCCGGGCTTCCATGAGAATCAACAGGGGTTCCCTTTCGTCGGCCAAGCCGGCCAATTCCTCGACTATCTGCTCAGTTCCATCGGCCTCAAGCGCAGCGATGTCTACATCTGCAACGTCATCAAATGCCGCCCCCCAGAGAATCGCGACCCGCTCCCTACCGAGATAAGTAACTGCCAAAAGTGGCTCGACCAACAGATCGAAATGATCTCCCCAAAGATGATTGTTACCCTTGGCCGTTATTCACTGGCGAAATACTTCCCCGGAGAAACCATCAGCAAGATCCATGGGAAGGAACGAAAGATAGATAACGTAATCTACTACCCCATGTACCATCCCGCCGCCGCTCTGCACCAGCAGAGCCTGCGCCAGACCATCGAGGCCGATATGCTCAAGATACCCTCCCTACTGGCTCGAACGGAAGAAGCGAAAGAAGAGGAGAGCAAGCCCCAACAGCTATCTATGTTTTAGTAGAAGGTCACAGACATGGCAAAAGCAAAGTCCAAGAGTCGCCGCAGCAATCTCAGTGCTCCCAGGAGCTTCTGGGCCTACCAGTGGATGGTGGTCAGGGTTGTTGTGCTAGCGTCAGGTGTGGCAATAATAGTCTTCTTCCGCAACTTCCTCGGCAACATCATCTTTGAAACCATAGGATTCGGACTCATATTATGGCTTGCGTGGGTGGCAGCCATTGTCTTCATACTGTGGAAACGAAGGTGGGACATCTTGCTGGCGCGGTGGAACGTTTGGCTAGGCTCTATAATCTTGGCCATCGCAATCTGGGGTATACTCGCCCTGTTCCACCCCTCCGGATTCACTATCGGCGATGTCGAATTCGCCAAGGTAAGTCTCGGCGGCAACACAGGTAAGTACTTGATCGGCAATCAAGGAGTCGGTGTCCCCCCATCAGTGCGGCTCACTCTCCTTACCTTAGTGGGGGTAGCTCTCGTTGCCCCGAACCACAGTTTCAGATTCCTCAAGCTCTTAGGGCAAGCAGCAAGAACTGCCGGATTGGTAATACTTACCGGGGCCTCACGGCTTCTTGCCGGATTTGGGCACGCGCTGGCCGAGTTATACCAGAATTACCCGCCCCATAGATTGCTGATAGGCCCGATCATCGCTCTGATCCACTGGCTCCGCAGTCGCCCTGCAGCAAGACCCGGGACCTCAAAAGAGGCTTTAACCTTCGACCTGGACGTAAATCGGCTCGAAACTGAACCCGGAACCATTGCCGAAAAGAGGCCGCCCCGTCAAACAGCCTTTGTCATCGAAGGGGAAACCGAGACGCCGCCCAAGACTAAGAGACCAGTGCCCGAGGCTGATGTAGCAGGCAAAGGCGAACTGCCCCCTATCGACCTCCTCGACAAAGTGACCGATACTCAATTCACTGAAGCGGACAACGAACAGCGGGCAAGGCTGCTCGAGAGGGCTCTCGACAGTTACGGGGTAGAGGCCAAAGTGGTGCAAATAAACCCGGGGCCTTCCGTCACCCAGTTCGGCGTCG
>Ga0114946_10000709_pt1 | contig 22304 bp, 22 predicted proteins | sample WalLakDeSediment_FD_88676 | JGI IMG/M metagenome (GOLD analysis project Ga0114946, IMG submission 88676) | Lake sediment microbial communities from Walker lake, Nevada to study Microbial Dark Matter (Phase II) - Walker Lake 11/02/13 Deep Sediment | ecosystem: Environmental > Aquatic >...
ATGAATTCCTTTTCGTTGTGGCCCGTTCCGTACCGGACCCTCCAGAGTTGAATCGATGGGCCGACACCTGGCTTCCAGTACCGTCGAGGAAGCTGATGGTTCGCCTCTCTCCCGTCCCTCCGAAGTTAGGCTTCGGGGGCGCCTGGCCCGGCTCCGACCCGGGGGAGCAAGGTAAAAGAACTCTTTCACACTGGCGACCCCCGGCAACCCAAGGAGGGCCCGGGTCGCTCCTGCCCAGTCTGGCCGGCTGGGATCGGCGGCCACCTGGTCGTCGTGAGGGCCCTGGGTGATCCGGAAAGTCCAATTGCGCCCCGAAGGGCGGGGTCCGTCTCCCTTGGAACCTTCTCTTGGGCACAGACCATAAACACGACATGAAACTCCCACCCTACTCCTTTCTCGTCCCCGTCGCCCTGGTCCTGGGTCTGGCCCCTTTCGTGCCGGAACCCCACCTTGTGGAGAAGACACGGATGCTCCTGGCCGGAGAGCTCTCCCGGCCCATCGACATCTTCGACCTCTTCTTCCACAGTGCTCCTCTTGGCCTGCTTCTGGTGAAGGTGGGAGTGGACCTGAGGAGCAGATGGAAGGGGAAAGCCTGACCAGCCGCGGCGGTTCACGGGCGGACTCCGACCCACGAGCCATGCGTTTCCGAACCCTCTGACGCAGGATCACGGCATCGTGGAATCCCTCTTGCCTCTCTTTGGGCTCAACCTAGTCCTGGTGACGGCGGGCATGCTTCTCCTCTGGATCGTGAGCGTGCGCATCCGGGACGTTAGCATCGTGGACATCGCCTGGGGCCCCGCCGGGGCCCTCATCGCCCTCACCACCTTCTTCATGGCGGGGGGCCCCTTCTCCCGCCGCCTCCTCCTGACGGCCATGACGGTGATGTGGGGGCTCCGCCTCGCCCTCCACATCGGAGTCCGAAATAAGGGGAAGGGAGAGGACTTCCGCTACGCAGCCATGCGGGCCGAGCACGGTAAAGCCTTTCCCCTCCGGAGCCTCTTCACCGTCTTCCTCCTCCAGGCCGGCCTGATCTGGGCCATCGCTATGCCCGTCCAGGTGGGACAGATGGCCGCCGAACCGGAGGGGCTCACGCTCCTCGACCTGCTGGGTACGGCGGTCTGGATCCTGGGCTTCACCCTCGAGGCCGTGGCGGATCGCCAGCTACGGGCCTTCCTTGCCGACCCGGCCAACAAGGGCAAGGTCATGGACCGGGGACTGTGGCGTTACTCCCGCCACCCGAACTACTTCGGTGACTCCCTGATCTGGTGGGGGATCTTCTTGGTGGCGGCGGCGACGCCGGGAGGGTGGCTTACTGTGTTCAGCCCCCTTCTCATGACCTACTTCCTGGTCAAGGTCTCAGGGGTCCCAATGCTGGAAGATGCTCTGGCACAGAGGAGAGACGGTTACCGGGAGTACATGGAGCGGACGAGCCCCTTCATTCCCTGGCCACCGAAGCCGCCGGCAACGTGAACGGACTGGAAGGCGCTCGCCCTACCGCCACGGTTGGCTACAGCAACGCCTTGATCCACCCACCGTCCACCGCCATGGACTGGGCGGTGATGTAGCCGGCCTGCTCCGACGCCAGGAAAGCCACCAGGGCCGCCAACTCGTGCGGCTCCCCCACCCTGCCCATTGGGATCTCATCGTACCAGGAGGCCCAGATGTCCTCCGGCGAGCATCCCTTGATCTGGGCTCGCTTCTCAGCCAGCTCCGTGAGACGTTCGGTCCGGGTGAACCCTGGCATGACGTTGTTCACCGTGATCCCGTCCCGTGCCGTCTCCGTGGCCAGGGTCCGGGCGAATCCGGTCACAGCCGCCCGCACGGCGTTCGAAAGGATGAGGTTGTCGGAGGGCTGCTTCACGGCGATGGAGGTGATGTTTATGATGCGCCCCCACCTCCGCTCCCGCATCCCCGGGAGAACGTCCCGAACCAGGTTGAGGACGCTGAAGAGGATCTGGCGCACCGCCAGATCCCAGGCCTCGGGGGAGTGGGATTCGAAAGGGCCCGCCGGGGGCCCCCCGGTGTTCGTCACCAGAACGTCCACCCGACTGAAAGCCTCGTGAGCCGAGTCCACGAGCCTCTTCACATCCGCAGGTTCCGTCAGGTTCGCCGTGACAGCCACCACCCGACCACCATGCCGCTCCAGCTCTACTCGTGCCTTCGCGAGGGACCCTTCCCCTCGGGAGCAGATGATCAGGTCAGCCCCCTCCGCCGCCAGGGCTCCCGCCACGGCCCGGCCGATCCCCTGGCTGGACGCCGCCACCAGAGCCACCTTTCCCTTCAATCCAAGATCCATGGCCGGTTCCTCACTTTCCCCGGAGGTAATCGTCGGTGCCTTGCAGCCAGTCCTGCCGAGGCGGGCTGAAGACGTCAAGGTCCACACAGTCCTCCATGGCCTCGGCGGCATGGGGAACGCCGGAAGGGATAAGGAGAACCTCCCCGGCCCTGAGGAGCAACTCCTCCCGGTCCTCTCCGATCCAGAACCTCAGAGCCCCCTCCAGCAGATAGGTGACCTGCTCGTTCTCGTGGGAGTGGGTGGGCACCACGGCCCCCTTCTGGAGGAAGATCTGGGCCACCATGGCCCTCTCCCCGGAGATCACCCTGCGATGGATGAGGTCCGTCATGCGCTCCTTCTCCATATCGTCCCAGCGAAAACGGCCAACCGATGGATGCTCGTCCATGTTTCCTCCGTCGAAGGTCGGAGCCCAGGCGTCAACCGTAGCCTCCCGGCTATCGGACTTCAGCTATGTCGACAGAATAGCGGCCGCCGTCTCCTTCCCCGCAACCCCTCTTCTCCCTGCATCGTTCCGAAGGGGGCTATCCGTGGGACGAGTGGATCCGGGTCCGGGGTCAGGCTCCTGCCCGGGGCAGGAGAACGGTCCAGGGACAACCTTCAACGGGAGAACAGTATAAAGGTACGGGAGTTGCGGTAACCTCCAGCCAGAGCCGACGAAAACCCATCGGATGAGGCGCATTAGCCCCACTCTGTCTCGACCTGGGACAGGCCGTCCGGGACGAATGCGCAGGCGGCCCTCTCCGATGGCTTGGAGGATGTCGGAGTCACGCGCGCAAGGGGAAGACGTTGGCAGCTCAGGCCCAACCCACCGACCAGACCCTCGAATGGGTCAATGAACGCCTAGGCCGGATCCGGACCCGGGGCGTTTGGCCTCGGGGGTCCCGGGACCTGTGGACAGATGCTCTCGGGGTGCTCTGCCTCCTTTCCCTGTTCCGGGAGGAGGGGGGCGAGAGCCTCCTTGACGAAGCCGAGTGGGTAGCCCATGAAGTGGACAGGGTCCTGGGGCGGCGAAGGGGAATCCGGATTGCCGAGGGCTCCGACGCCCGGGGGCAGACCTTCCGCTCCCTGGCCCTTTGGATCTTCGCCCTTCACCGGCTCGGCCAGCACCGTCCCCCTTTCCACAGCCGGGCTCTTTCCCTGATCAGGGAGATCCACGCACCCTTCGTCCGTCCGGGTGGCGGGATCCTCTACCGGATGGAGGAGGATCTGTCCCGCCCCTACCCGAACTCGGGGCCTGGGAAGCTGGAAGTCTTTATGGGCCTGGCGGTGTACCACCAGGTCGGCGCCGAAGCCCTCCGACCCGAGATCGAGGAGCTGGAGGGCATGGTGGGAAAGACGTTCCAGTCCCTGGCTCCGGACCACGGCGTGGATCTGGGCCTTCTCCTCTGGATCACGCACTTCTTTCCCGGGGAGCCCTGGTCTCTCCTCCTGAGGGAGCGGGCCCTGGCGGCCCTGGACGCCAGGTGGGTGGATCCTCCCGGTTACTTCCGGAGGAACCTGCCGGAGCCGTGGAGCGGTCCCCTCCGCACCAACCTCCTGGCTATCACCAACCTCACCGCCTCCGTGGGCCTCCAGGCCCAGGGTGTGTGGGCCAGCCGGGTCCGCCGCCTCCACGACTATTTCCTGAACCACTACCCCTGGGAGCCCGACCCGGACGACGCCCTCCTCCCCATTCTCACCTGCAGTTCCCTCCACCCTGGGGTCCTGCTGGCGGACTGAACGGTTTGGCTTCGGCGAGTGCCTGACGGCTCCCCGACCCTGCGCTCCCCGTCCGGCTTGTGGCTCCGGATGGGTTGTGGTTCCGGTTGGGTTGTGGGACATTGTGGCCATCAACGCCCGGATCCCCCGGATGGCACCCTGCCAGCCGGTGCTTCCAGTACCACTCGACCCACACCGGACGACCATGAACCGCATCCAAGGAAAGACTATTCTCGTCACGGGAGCCTCGTCCGGGATCGGGCAGGCCTCCGCCCGGGCCTTCGCCTCCCTGGGCGCCCGCCTCATCCTCTGTGCCCGGCGGGAGGACCGCCTGGCCGCCCTGAAGCAGGAGTTGGAGACGGAATACGGCTGCATGGTGAGGATCAAGGCCCTCGACGTCAGGCATCGAGAGGCGGTGGAGGCCTTCGCCACGGAGCTGAGGGAGGACGGCCTGATCCCCGACGTGCTCCTGAACAACGCCGGGAAGTCCCGGGGGCTCCACCTCCTCCATGAGGGCCTTGTGGAAGACTGGGAGGAGATGATCGACACCAACGTGAAGGGGCTCCTCTATTTCACCCGGGCCATCCTTCCTCTCATGGTGGAACGTAACGCGGGTCATGTGGTGAACATCGGCAGCATCGCCGGACATCAGGTATACCAGAAGGGAGCGGTCTACAACGCTTCCAAGTTCGCGGTCAGGGCTCTGAACGAAGGGATGGCCCTGGACCTCCTGGGCACAAACGTCAAGGTGACGAGTATCGATCCAGGTCTCGTGGAGACGGAGTTCTCCCTGGTCCGGTTCCACGGAGACACGGACCGGGCCCACACGGTCTACCAGGGGTACCAGCCCCTCATGCCCGAGGATATCGCTGAGATCGTCACCTTTGCGGTGAACACCCCCGACCATGTGAACATTCTCGATCTCGTGGTGCTTCCCACAGCGCAGCGGAGTGCCCACATGGTCCACAAGGATTCGCCGCAGGGGTGAAGTGACCTGGCTGGAGACATCCGGGAGCGATCCTGGAACCCGGCCATCTGGGGACACGGAAAGCCGTACCTTGAAGAGCGCTCGTCCTGATCCTTACCTCATCGTACTCTCCCTCTGGTTACTGGTCTTCTCCGCCAGCAGCCAGATCATGATCATTTCGCCCATCCTCCCCCAGATCGGGGCGGAGCTCACCATCGCCGACACACTCCTCGGCACACTGGTGACTGCCTACTCCTTGATGGTAGGGATCTTTGCCATTATCTCCGGCCCCATTTCGGACCGGATCGGCCGACGCCGTATCCTCTTGATGGGCACCGGGCTCATGACGGTGGCGCTGGCCGCCCACTTCTTTGTGACGGACTACGTCTCGTTCCTGGCCGTCCGGGTGTTTGCGGGGATCGGGGGAGGCATCCTCAGCGGAGCAGCCGTGTCGTTCGTGGGAGATTACTTCCCATACAACCGACGGGGATGGGCCTTGGGGTGGATCATGAGCGGGTCGGCCTTCGGGCAGATCTTCGGAATCCCCATGGGCGTCGTGCTGGCCGGACGCCTGGGCTTCAGGGCGCCGTTCTACCTCTTCGCCCTGACCATGGCGTTGACCTTCATCCTGATCTGGTATCATCTCCCCCAGCCGCCCCTGGTGAAGCGGGACGACCGGCTTTCCCTCGGGGGCGCCGTCAGGGATTACCTGGCCATGCTGCGACGAAAGGAGATCGCTGCCGCCGCCGTGGCGTTCTTTCTCATGTTCCTGGGCGTGTCCGTATACGTCGTGTACTTTCCCACCTGGCTCGAGCGGACCGTCGGGTTCTCTTCCAACCAGATCGCCAGCCTCTTCTTCGTGGGGGGAATCGCCAATGTTCTCACAGGTCCCCAGGCCGGCCGGATCTCCGACCGGATCGGGAGAAAGCTCATCGTCCTCCTCTCCTGTGTCGGGTTGTTCTTCGTCATGCTGGGAACCACCTTTCTGGTCCGGAGCCTGTGGGTAGCCTACCCCCTCTTCTTTCTTACCATGGTGCTGGTAGCTATGCGCATCAGCCCCTTTTCGGCTCTCCTCACCGCCCTGGTGCCGGACCGGAACCGCGGGTCTCTCATGAGCCTCACGGTGGCGTTGGGCCAGGTAGGCTTCGGCCTCGGCGGGGCCGTGGCCGGCCCGCTCTACGGGGCGTACGGGTACGCCAGCAACACCTTCCTCGGTGCCGTCTCCGTTCTGGGGATGGGACTCATTGTCTGGTTCATGGTTCCGGAGCCACAGGGAGCCGCATCCTATGACTGAAGGCGAAAAGAGAAGGGCCCAGGTCCTCCTGGTGGAGGACAACCTTTCCGACGCCACCCTCATCAGGACCCTCCTGGAGCGTGAGGAGGACGTCCGGGTTACCCTGGCCCAGGACGGGATCCGGGGGTGCCAACTGGTGGAAACCCAACGCTGGGACCTGGTGGTGACCGACCTGAATCTCCCTGGGAGGGACGGGATCGAGATCATCCAGACCTGCAAGACCCACCAAGCCGACACTCCCGTCCTTGCCCTTTCGGCCTACACAGCGCCCTCTCTACAGGACGGCGCCTACAGAGCAGGAGCCAACGAGCTCATCAGCAAGCCCATCGAACCCGAAGAACTGGAGGCCACGGTCCGGGAACTCCTCCGACTCAAGACCCTCGTCCACGATGAGAGCCGCCGGATCCTGGCCGTGGGGATCCTGCCGGGTGACGTGGAGGCGGGCTGCGGGGGCAGCCTCCTCAAACGGACTCTTGGGGGGGATTCCGTCAGGATTCTGGTCCTGGCCACGGGGGCCGTGGGACCCGATGCGGAGGAAGTCCGGGGCGCGGCCCGGCGAGCCGCCCGTGACCTCGGCACAGAGCTTCTCCTGCCTGCCGAAGACGCCCGAGAGCTCCTGGACCTGGACACCATGGTGATGCGACTCCAGGACGCCGTGCACAAGATCAGGCCCCACGTCATCTACGCCCCGTCCGCCAGGGACGTGCGGGAGAGCCGGCAGAACACCTTCAAGGCGGCTGAGTTTGCCGCTTTCGGTACACAGGATCTTCTTTGCTACCAGGCCGCCACGACCACGCTGGACTTCCGGCCCAGCCACTTCGAGGACATCTCGGATTTCCTGGACCGTAAGATGGCCGCCCTTTCCCGCTACCAGGCCCAGAGCCTCGGGCGTCCACATCTGGACCCCGGCCTGGCGGGGGCAACGGCCAGGTACTGGGGCCGTTTCCTGGGGTATACCGAGGTGGAGCCATTCGAGGTCGTGCGACGGTACCTCTGACGAAACCTTCTCCCGGCCCCCGGACATCCGTTAGAATACCCCGGCGGGCCCCCCGGTTCGGGACCTCCATCAGGAGCATGGTTTGGCAACTCCACAGCATCTTGAGTTCGAGCGCGACATCATCGAGCTCCAGAAACAGATCGAAAGCCTCCTCCGCTCGGCGGAAGACAAGGGGATCGACGTGTCCAGCGAAGTCCGAGTCCTCGGACGTAAGCTGGAAGTCCTCAGGGAGGAGACCTTCCGGAATCTGACCCCCCTGGAGCAGGTTCGTGTGGCCAGGCACCCCCGGCGGCCTCATACCCTGGATTATATCCCACGACTGTTCAGCGACTGGGTGGAGCTGTTCGGTGACCGGGCTTTTCGGGACGACGGAGCCATCGTGGGCGGATGGGCCAGGCTGAACGGGGACTCCCTCATGGTCATTGGCCACCAGAAGGGTCGGGACATGAAGGCGAACCTGAGGCGAAACTTCGGGTCACCCCATCCCGAGGGATATCGGAAAGCCCTTCGTCTCATGTACTTGGCGGAAAAGTTCCGTCGGCCCGTGGTCACCTTCATCGACACACCCGGGGCCTACCCGGGCGTGGGGGCCGAGGAACGGGGACAGGCGGAAGCCATCGCCCGGAACCTCAGGGAGATGGCCCGCCTGAAGGTTCCCGTGGTCTCCGTGGTCATCGGTGAGGGTGGCTCGGGAGGGGCTCTGGCTCTGGGTGTGGGCAACCGCATCCTCATGCTGGAACATGCCATCTACTCCGTCATCTCCCCGGAGGGGTGCGCAGCCATCCTCTGGCGGACCGCCGACCAGCGTGAGAAGGCGGCCCGGGCCCTGAAGCTGACCTCGGCCGATCTCTTCAAGAGGGGAATCGCCGACGAGATCATCCTCGAGCCGCCCGGCGGTGCCCACGCGGATTGGGACGACGCGGCCGTCAGGGTCAAGGAGGCTCTCGCGCGGCATCTCGACGAGCTGAAGAGGATGGATCCTGAGGCCCTGGTCCGGGAGCGGCAGTCCAAGTTCGAGGCCATGGGCGAGTGGGCGGAAGAGGGCTGACGGCGCACAGTGAATGGATTTGCGGAGGTCCGCTTCAAGGGCACACGGAGGGAGTGCTTCATCTCCCGGGGCGTCGAGGTCTTTCCTGGCGCCTATGTCGTGGTGGAAGCGGACAGAGGTGAGGACCTGGGGGAAGTCACAGCCCTGGGGACCATCGCCGAGCGAAAGTGCGCCGCGTCCTCTGCGGGGTGCGCCACTTCCACTCCCGAAAGGCGGATCCTTCGGCTGGCCGAGCCCGGGGAGGTCCAGCGTCTGGAGGAAATGAGGGCAGACGAGACGAGGGCGCGCCTGGAGACAGCGACCCATGTGGCCCGTCACGGTCTCAAGATGAAGGTCACCGAGAGCGAGTGGCAGTTCGACCGCAAGAAGCTCATCATCTACTTCACCGCCGAGCGCCGGGTGGACTTCCGGGAACTGGTCCGGGACCTCGCCCGGGTGTTCCGCACCCGCATCGAGCTCAAGCAGATCGGCATCCGGGACGAGGCAGCCCTCCTGGGCGGAGTGGGACGCTGCGGGCGTGAGATCTGCTGCTCCACCTGGCTCCCGGAGTTGAAGCCGGTGAGCCTTCAGCTGGCCAAGCATCAGCGCCTTTCCCTCAATCCGGCCCAGATCTCCGGGTGCTGCGGTCGCCTCATGTGCTGTCTCATGTACGAGCACCAGACCTATGTGGAGGCGAGACGGAGGTTTCCCCGTGAGGGACGATCTCTCCGGACGGCCAAGGGCCTGGAACAAGTGGTTACGGTGGACATCTGGAGGGAAAGAGTGGTACTCAAGGACAAAGAGGGGAGCCGCAGGTCCGTCACCCTGGCCGAGCTCCGGCATGAGGTGGCCCGCGGCGGAGACCCCGGGTCCCCGTCCGGAGATCCGCCCTCACCTTCCGAAGGCTCCCAAGCCCCTCAAGGAGACCCCCAAACCCCCGGGAACGGGGGCAAGAAGAACTCATCGGTGAGACGGAAGCGCCGTGCCTCGGACTGAGCGTTATTACATCACCACCGCTATCGACTATGCCAACGGCTCGCCTCATCTGGGCCACGCTGTGGAGAAGATCGGCGCGGACGTCATGGCCCGATACCATCGGCGAAGGGGAAAGGACGTCCACTTCGTCATAGGGATGGACGAGCACGGGCAGAAGGTCCTCCAGAGCGCCGAGGCCTCCGGCACGAGCCCCCAGGAGTGGGTCGATGCCATCGCCCGGGAGTTCCTCCAGGCATGGGAGCTCCTGGGGATCAGCCATGACGACTTCATTCGGACCACTCAGCCCCGGCACCACCGGGGTGTCCAGGAGATCATCCGGCGCATCGCCTCCCGAGGCGACCTCTATCTGGGCACCTACGCGGGCTACTACTGCGTTGGTTGCGAGGGGTACAAGACGAAGGACGAGCTGCTGCAAGAGGAGGACAGCGCCCTGTCCTGCCCGGTCCATCCGTCCCTGGACATCCAGTGGATGGAGGAGGAGAACTGGTTCTTTCGCCTCTCGGCCTACACCGAGCCCCTCCTTCGGCTCCTGGAAGAGCGGCCCGAGTTCGTCCTACCGGACATTCGGAGGAACGAGATTCGCAAGGTGCTGGAGGGAGGTCTGGAAGACATCTCCGTTTCCCGTGCCCGTCTGCCCTGGGGAGTTCCCTGGCCCGACGATCCCCACCACATCGTCTATGTATGGCTGGACGCCCTGACCAACTACCTCACGGCCGTGGGGTTCCCCGACGAGTCCTACCTGAATCACTGGCCGGCAGATGTCCACGTCATCGGAAAGGACATCACTCGCTTCCACTGCATCTACTGGCCGGCTTTCCTCATGAGCGCCGGTATCGAGCTCCCCCGGACGGTGTGGGCCCACGGGTTCGTGACCTATGGAGGTCGCAAGCTGTCCAAGTCGGCGGGAGTGACTTTCGAGCTACCGGAGGCCATCGAACGGCACGGCCCGGAGGCCCTCCGCTACTACCTCCTCCGGGAAGTACCGTGGAACGGCGACGGCGATATCACACGGGAACGCTTCGACGAGCGGTATACGACGGAGCTGGCCAACGACCTGGGCAACCTGGCCAGCCGCACACTGGCTATGATCCGGAAGTATCGGGGCGGAACGATTCCTTCGGGAGAACCCCTGTCCCTGGACCAGGCAGCCAGGACGGCCGTGGCCACCTACATGGAGGCCATGGATGCGGGACTCATCCACCAGGGAATCGCCACAGCTCTCGAGTTGACCTCCCTGGGCAACGTGTTCGTGGAGGAGCAGGCTCCCTGGAGTCTGGCCAAGGACCCGGCGAGGGAGGCGGAGCTTGATGCCACCCTGGCCTCCCTCGCCCGGGCCCTCCTGGTCCTGGCTACCCTTTTCCAGCCCATCATGCCAGGAAAGATGATGGAGCTCTCTTCCCGCCTGGGGATTCCGGACGTGCTTACACTCCAGGAGTCCTTGGAGATGGAACTCGCCGGACGCCAGGTCGTCCAGGGAAGTCCTCTCTTCCCCAGAGCGGACCTTCTGGGCAGATGACGGAGCCCCTGGTTGACAGAGCCGGAACCCCCCTCCTAGGTTGTTGGGCCACTGAAAAATGAGAGGGCCCAGCCCCATCACTGCCCCGGGAAGACCCAAGTTCCCGTGTCGGAGAGTTTGCCGAGGAGGCCTATGGCATTCCGCATGAGAGAGAAGAAATGGACCCTTCTGCTTCTCGGGGATAACCCCGAGGGAATTCGGCAGATGACTCTCTCTCCTCGCGCCGTGACCTTTCTTATCGGGGGAATCGCGGCCCTTTCCGTTGTCCTCCTGGCCCTTTCGGGCTTCCTTCTCCTCAACGGCGGTGCTCACCTCAGGGCCACGCAGACGGCCCGGGAAAACGCCATTCTCACCCGGGAGCTCAGCAGGTTCCAGGAGAGGGTCATGGGGTTGGAGGATGTCCTGAACCAACTGAGCGAGCAGGACGGCCAGATCCGCCTCCTGGCGGGCTTGGACGCCGTGGACCAGGAAGTATTGCAGGCCGGTATCGGCGGGCCCGGCCTCACGACTCCGGACGCCCATCCCCTCTGGCAGTTCGATTCCGCCGTGGGCAAGGGCGCCTTCGCGGTGGAGTACGACCTGAGTGCCCTGGAGCGGAGGGCTCGGGTGCTTACGGCCAGCCTTTCAGAGGCCCGTGAAAGTTTGAGCTCCCATCGCGACCTTCTGGAGGCTACGCCGTCCATCCTGCCGGTGGCAGGCGTGCTCACGAGCCGCTTCACCACCTCCAGGATCCACCCCATTTCCCACCGCGCCCTTCCCCACGAAGGGGTGGACATCTCGGCCCCCAGCGGTTCGCCCATCCTTGCGGCTGCCAAGGGAACCGTCGTCCATGCCGGATGGCTGGCCGGCCTCGGATATACGGTGGAGATCGACCACGGGTACGGGTACTTGACGCGCTATGGTCACGCCTCGAAGCTTCTTGTGCGCCGGGGCCAGCGAGTGACGCGGGGAGAGGTCATCGCCCACGTCGGGAGCACCGGGATCTCGACCTCGCCACATCTCCATTACGAGGTCAGGGTTGGCGGAAGGGCCGTGAACCCCATGAATTACGTCATCGGGAACGCGATCCCTTGAGGATCCCGTCCCGCTGGTTGAAGGCCGTGCCTCGGCGTCGTCTTTGATCCCGAGGTCCGGAGCGTCGGACTCAGACACAGTGAACCCGGGAGTATCCTATGAGGCGTAGTTGGCTCGCTCTGGTGCTTAGTGGCCCCCTCCTGGCCGCCGCCTGCGGGCCGGGCCAGGTTGCCGTCATCGCGGAGATGGAGATCCCCGATCCCGAGGGTGAGGGAACGGTGATCCGACCCCTGGCCGGCATGGAGGTTCAGTTCCTTCCCTTCGACCGCGATATCGTCTTCGACTCTCTCGCCGCCGCCTTCGGGACGCCGGAGCCACCGATTCCTCCGGATCTCCTGGCCATCCAGGATTCCATCGCCGCGGCCCAGGAGGAATGGAGGGAGGCGGAGGCCCGCTGGGCTGCCGGCCGGGACCGCCTGGTTCGTATCAACGAGCAGCTGCAGGGCCTTAGCCGGACCCAGGGCCAGTATATCACGCTGTATCGTGAGTACGAGGACGTGGAGGTTCAGGTGGAACGCGCCGACCGGGTCAAGGACGAGGCTTTCCGGAGGTTCACCGAGCTCCAGGAGGGCTACATCGAGCGGGCAGACTCCATGAGACTGATCCGGGAGGGGTGGGAGGACGAGGCCTTCGCCGCCGCCGGTGCGGTCTTTCTCGCGAAGCTCAGGGAAGCCGGCCGTGACATGGTGGTGGACACGACGGATGCCACTGGACGGACGCTTACCTCCGTTCCCCCGGGCCGTTGGTGGGTTCACACCCGTCACGAGCTTCCCTTCTCCGAGCTGTATTGGAACACCGAGATCAACGTGGAGAGGGGCGATCCGCTCCAGGTCTTCCTCAACCGGCAGACGGCCCAGGTCCGGCCCAAGCTCTAGGCATAGCTCGAAGGGAAGGGGTGGATCATCTCCGCCTCAGTCCCCCCGACGTACCGCACCGCTCCGGAGGCCTCGTCCACGACCTCCGGAGCGGTCCTCTGTTTCCACCCGTGACCCAGGCACACTGCCCATGCCGGATGCTGTCGCCGGGGTGATCATGGCCGCCGGCCGTTCTTCCCGCATGGGATCTCCCAAGGCCCTTCTGGACGCCGGTGGAGCCAGCTTCCTGGCACGCATCCTTTACGCCCTCCGGGAAGGCGGAGCGTCTCCCCTCCTGGTGGTGGTGGCCGACCTGGCCGGTCCCATCGCGGAGGAGGCCTCTGGTCATGGTGGGGTGGTGGTCTTGAACCCCGATCCCTCCGAGGGGCCCATCACTTCCCTCCGGGCGGGGCTCCGGGCCCTCTCCCGGGAGGTGGCGGCGGTACTCCTCTGCCCGGTGGATCATCCGCTGTTCGAACCCTCCACGGCTCGGGCCCTGATCCAGAGCTTCCTGGAAGCTCGCCCTCCCCTCCTGGTACCGGTCTTCCAGGGGCGCAGGGGTCATCCCGTGCTCCTGGGCCGTGAGGTCTTTCCCGAGCTCCTGGAGGGAAACCTCCCGGAGGGAGCCAGAACCGTCGTTCGCCGCTACCTTCAAGAGAGGCTTCAGGTGCCGGTGGACGATCCCGGCATCCTGGTCGACATCGACACTCCGGACGACTATCGGAGCCATTTCCCCTGACCCCCTTGCCGACGATGCACTCCGGCTTTCTCTCCCCGTCCCAGCTCGCGCCTCTCCTCCTGGCCGTAACGGAAGGGGGTGAACGGGCCGCGGTGTTCGTTGTGATTTCCCACCCCGACCCGGCGCAGATTGGAGGGCGGATCCTCTTTCACCAGCGGTCTGCGGCGGGGTCTGTTCCCGATCCGGGACCGGGGGCGCCAGCCCCTTCCCCCGATGCCAGCGCCCAGGCCGAGGGCTCCTTCCCCGATGCCAGCGCCCAGGCGGCGGCAGGAAGGCTGGCGGAGAGAGGGATCGGCGGAGACCCCTCGATCCTTCCCGGACTGCACACCCTCCCCTTGGAGGCAGGAGGGGAGATGGTGGTCTACCTCGAGCTCCACCATCCCTCTCCGGAGATGGTCATCGTGGGAGCAGGCCACGTGGCCCAACCCCTCTGCACTCTTGGAGCTCTCCTGGGCCTCAGGGTCAGGGTCATGGATGACCGCCCCCGCTTCGCCACCCGGGAACGCTTCCCCGAAGCCCACGATCTCAGGAGCGTGGACTTCTCCGACCCCTTCGCCGACGTGCCCCTTCACCCCTGGAGTCACGTGATCCTGGTGACCCGGGGGCACCGTTACGACTACGAGTGTCTTCGGAGGGTCCTCATGTACCCGATTCTTCCGGGCTACATCGGGATGATCGGAAGCCGGCGCAGGGTCAGGGCCACCTTCGAAGCCCTCATGAAGGAGGGGATAGGCCGGGACCTGCTCCGACAGGTCCACACACCCATCGGCCTGGACATCGGGGCGGAGACCCCCGCCGAGATCGCCGTGAGCGTGGCGGCCGAGATCGTGCATCGATGGAGAGGAGGCTCCTGTCAGCCCATGCGGGAGGCGGAGGGCGTCCTCGACCGCTACTTCAGAGGGGAGGGCCCGTGACCAAGGAGGATCTGGCCGTGTACCGGGGCATCCTGGAAGCCGGCAGGAATGGACGGCCGTGCGCCCTGGCCACCGTAGTCGCCACCCGGGGCTCCACGCCCAGGAAGAACGGAGCCAAGATGCTGGTGGACCCCGACAGGGGTCTGGTAGGAACGGTGGGCGGCGGCTGCGGCGAGGCCGAGGTCATCGCCGCGGCCAAGGAAGCCATGGAGACCGGTCTACCCCGCATGGTCCGCGTGGACCTCACCGACGATCCCCTCTCCTGGAGCGGTTCCATCTGTGGAGGCATCCTGGATGTCTTTGTGGAGCCCATCTTGCCGGACAATCTGTGACGCCCCCTCACCCCCTGGTCCACATCCACTACCGCCGCCCTCCGGACCGTCAGGAGGTCTTCACACAGCGTCTTCTCTGGGACGCCCCCGACGTGAAGATCACCCTGGCGGAGGACGTTCCCTTCGACCCCCCGATACGGATCCTGGGGAAGGTGGCCCTGGAGAAGGGGTCCGCTGCAGTCTGGTTCACCTTTCCGGAACGCTGGCACGACATCGGCCGCTTCCACCGGGCCGACGGGACGTTTACGGGCATCTACGCCAACATCCTGACTCCCCCGGTGATTCGCCCGGGGGGTATCTGGGAGACCACGGATCTCTTTCTGGACGTGTGGGTGGACGTCCAGGGGCGTCTTTCGGTCCTGGACGAGGACCAGTTCCGGGACGCTGTGGCTCGAGGGTGGATTACCTCCAATGATGCGGAGATGGCCGAGCGGGAGGTGGAGCGGATCCGGAGGGGTCACGAGGCCGGAGAATGGCCTCCGGACGTGGTGGAGACGTGGACCCTTGAGAGGGCTCGGGAGCCCTGACTCCCTCAGGCTCGCGGTGCGGAACGGAGGGAGCGAAGTTCCGGGAGGGAGGCCAGGAACGCCAGCACCATGAGGATGGCCGAGATCACGCACCACTGGCACCAGGCATGGATGACGAAGGCTTCCAGGTAGGTCAGGTAGGCGCTGAAGCCGACTCCCGCCACCGTTCCCCCCAGGAGTGCCAGAGGTACGGTCCGGGAGTGCTGCATGGACGGCTGAAGGCCCAGAAGGCTCACCACCAGGAGCGCCAGGTAACCGGCCACCCCCAACGCCGAAACCGGAACGGGACCGATCCAGGCGTAGGGGCTGCTCTGCACCTTTTCGCAATCCCCCACTCCGCACATGACATCCCCGGTGAACCCCAGGGCATAGGCCAGCATGTAGACGGAGACCAGGAGACCCAGTAGAGCCAGGAAAGCCACGGCCATCCGGTTGCCCGGGGGTCCCTGGACAGGGGGCACGCCTAGCCCCCCCGCCAGTGAAGCCTCCGTCACCCCACACCCTCCAGCAGGGCCTCTACCGCCTCCTGCACCGACTGGAAGAAGTAGTCCCTGAGCCGCCTGCTCATCCCCTGGCCCGTTCCTACCAGGATGGCCGGGGTTCCCCCCAATCCCAGGGCGAGGGCCATCTCCCGGTTCGCCGATACTTCCACGGCATGGCGGTCGCTGTTGAGGCAGGCGCGGAACTCTGGGCCGTCCAGGCCCATTCCTTCGGCGTACCTCTGGAAGATCCCCGCCTTCCCCGACTCCATGCCCCACCTCAGCTGGTTCAGGTAAAGCTGGTCGTGGAACTCCCAGAAGTGCCCCTGGTCTCCGGCACAGCGGGCAGCCCGGGCCGCCAGGAAGGTGCCGTACTCGGGCTCGGGATTCAACACGAAGTCGTAGTAGACCAGCCGAGCCTTGCCCGTCTCCACGTACTCGGAGAGGATGCGGGGACGCTCACGGAGGGAGAAGGTGGCGCAGTGGCCGCAGAGGTAGTCCCCGAAGACCAGGATGGAGACCGGCGCGTCCGGGTCGCCATCAATCACGGGAACGGCCAACTCCATCAAACGACGGGGGTCATCGGTATCCTCCAGGCTCAAGGGGACATGCGTAGCCCCCCTGAAAGCTCCGGTTCCCACCGAATACCCCACCGCTGCGATGCCCACCAGCGCAACCGCTGCGAGGATGATATAGAAACGTCGCAAGTCCCCGCCGCCTTTCTTGTTACTCATGTCGTTCCCTTCCCCGTTCTTCAAGACTCACCCGAAACACCTGTTACCCTTCCCTGGACCGGATTGGTTCCGTCAGGTGGGCTTGGCCCCCGACGCCGGCCTGCCCCTCACCAGAAGAGCGCGTCCACCACCCGGTTCAGATCCCCAAAATCCTCCAGGACCCGGTCGGCCCCCGCCGCCGCCAGGCTCTCCGGTGGGTACCTCCCCGTGGCCACGGCAACAGTCCTCGTGCCTCCATGCTTCCCACAAGCCACGTCCCGGGGCGTGTCACCCACCACCACCACGGAGGAGGGGTGGAAGATGGTGCCCCAGTTCCTGGCGGCACGCCGTATGGCCACCTCGGGAAGATCTTCCCGAACCTCGCTGTCCGAGCCGTAGCTGCCGATGGGAAAGAAGTCCATGAGCCCCACGGATCCCAGCTTCAGCCGGGCACCCTTCAGGATGTTCCCCGTCAGGAGCCCAAGCGCCACGCCTTCCCCCTCCTGAAGATGCTCCAGGAGGGGGCGAACCCCCGGAAGAACCGCCATGGGTTGGTGCGGGAGCCGTCGCTCGAGCTCTTCGAGATAGATCGACCACAGGGCGGAGAAGCCGGCATCGATCGCCCTATCCTCGAACCCGCTACCCCTCAGGATCTCCCTGGCGATCTGGGGATCCGTCTTCCCGGAGAAGTCGGTTCCCTCGACGAATCGGTCCGTGCCGAAGACCAGGGTCATGGCCCGCATAAAGGCGATCTTCGCCGGTCCTCCCTTCACCAGGGTGCCGTCGATGTCGAAGAGGAGGAGGTGCCTCATGGATCCAGCTCGGGGCCGCGAGATGCGCCTCTGAGGTCCGCTGACACCGCCCTCCGGATGGACTCCTCCAGCAGGTCCCGGCCCAGCACGCCGACGGCCAGCAGTTCCTCCGGCGACACGCGCTCCACCCGCTCCCCGGTGGAAACCACGAAGACCAGATCCCCGTCGAAGGGGGTGTTCACGGGCGAGATGGCCCGGGGGAGGGCCGTGGCCACCATGCGCGCCACCCTTCCCAGGTCGACCCGGGACAGGGGAAGGTCGGTGACGACCACCGAGAGAGTCGTGCTGGTGCCGGCCGGGAATCCGCCAGTCACCGTGCCCGCACCTCCCCCCACCAACACCTTCCCGTCTTTTCCCACCACGTCCCCGAGAGCGTTCACCACAGCCAGCGCACCGACAGTCCCCTCGCCCATGCCCCTGGTTTCCACAGGCCGGGAGGTGCTCCCAACCCCGCCTGGGGAAGCTGCTTCCATCCCGCGCATCTTCCCCAGCGTGGCGCCGGCCCCCGCCCCCAGGCGCCCCTCGGGAACGGGCCCGTTGGAGGCCACCTCGCATGCACGCCGTCCCTCCTCCGGGCCCGGCCGGCCTATGCCGGGGGCAAGATCGAAGATCACGGCAGTAGGCACGAGGGGGACCTTTACCGACCCGGTGTCGAACCCTTCTCCCCGCTCCTCCAGCCATTCCATGACGCCGTCCGCCGCCCCAAGACCGAAGGCCGATCCACCGGTGAGGAGCAGAGCGTTGACCCGCTCCACCAGGTGCCAAGGGGACAGCACGTCCATCTCCCGGCTCCCCGTGGCCATCCCGGGGATCTCTACGGCACCTCGGAAGGGGCCCAGGATCACGGTGCACCCACTACCACCGCCCGGCACTTCGGCATGACCTACCCGGAGCCCGGGTACCGCCGTGAGCGTCACGCCTCGCACCCGCTCCGGGCCGGGGATCCCATCACACGCCCGAGGAGGAGGACCCCTCCCTGGCAAGCCCCTCCAGGAGAGAGGGATCCAGGTTCCCCCCGCTCAACACCAGGGCCACGTTCAGCCCGCCGACATCCACCGCCCCCGCCATGACGGCCGCCAGGGTGGCGGCCCCGGAGTACTCCACCACCAGCTTCCGGCGGGACACGAGGAGGGCCGTAGCCCGCCGGATGGCGTCGTCCGTCACCAGGACCACGTCGTCCAGGAACTCCCTGGCATGGAGGAAGGTGAGGCTTCCCGCCCTCACAGGGGCAAGACCGTCAGCGATGGTCTCGGTCCGGGGAAGGGTCACCGGCTCGCCGGCGTCCAGGGCCGCCCGCATGGCGGGAGCCCCCTCGGGCTCCACGCCCACCACCCGTACCCGGGGCAGGAGTCTCTTCAGGGCCGCCGCCGTCCCGCCGGCCAGCCCCCCCCCGCCGATGGGCACCAGAACCAGGTCCACCTCCGGCCAGTCCCGGGCGATCTCCAACCCCACCGTGCCCTGCCCGGCGATGATGCGGGGATGGTCGAAGGGAGGCACCATGGCAAGCCGCTCCTCCTTGGCGATGGCCTCGGCCCGGACCTTCCGCTCAATGGAGGTGGTGCCCTCGAACACCACCTCGGCACCCAGGCGCCTGGCCCCGTCCACCTTCACCCCGGGAGCGGTGGTGGGCATCACCACCACGGCCCGGACCCCCTTCTCCCGAGCTGCCAGGGCCACGGCCTGGGCATGGTTCCCGGAGGAGTAGGTGATGATCCCCCTTTCCATCTCCTCGGGAGAAAGCTGGGAAACGAAGTTGTAGGCACCCCGGATCTTGAAGGAGCCCGTCCTCTGCAGGGACTCGCACTTGAGGCGAACGGCCCCTCCCGACTCCTCGGAGACCTCCGGAAAGGGGAGGAGCGGCGTCCGAACCGCCACAACCCGAATCCGCCCGGCCGCGGCCTCGATCTCGTCCATCGTCACAAGGGCGGGGGGAGCCTCCGTGAGCGCCTTCATTCAGTCCTCCGGATGATGGTCCGTGGGTGTGCCGCCCTCCACCGTCTCTTCCTCGTCCTCGCCGACTTTCCCGTCCCCGTTCAACACCTCGTCCAGCTCGCCATCGGGGTCCGCGCCATTCTCCGTCGTTCCGTTCTCCGCGATGACCCGGGCCACGTCCATGACCTGATCGCCCTCGTCCAGGTTCACCAGCCGGACGCCCTGGGTGGCCCGTCCGATGGTGCGGATCTCGGCCACCCTCTGACGGTTCACCACCCCCTTGCGGGTGATGATCATGAACTCCTCTTCGTCCAGCACGGACTTGATGGCCACCACCCTGCCCGTCTTGGAAGACGTCTTGATATTGATGACTCCCTTGCCGCCCCGGTGCTGATACCGGTAGGCGTCCAGGGACGTCCGCTTCCCCATGCCCCCTTCCGACACCACCAGGAGGGTGCTGTCGGGGCGATTGACCACCACCATACCTACCACCTCGTCCTTCTTCGCCAGGCTGATGCCCCGGACCCCGGAGGTGGCTCGTCCGATGGGCCGTGCTTCCTGCTCGTTGAACCGGATCGCCATCCCGTTGCGGGTGCCCAGCACGACCTCATCGTGCCCGGTGGTAACCTTGACCTCGATGAGCTCGTCGCCTTTCACGATGTTGATGGCGTTGAGGCCCACCGCCCGGATGTTCCTGTAGGCCGAGAGGGGGGTCTTCTTCACCATGCCCCTTCGGGTCGCGAAGAGGAGGTACCGGTCGTGGCTGAACTCCCGGACCGGAACCACGGAGGCGATCTCGTCCCCGGGAACGAGGTTCACCAGGTTCACCAGGGGCTTGCCCCGGGAATGGCGGGCACCCTGGGGGAGCTCCCACACCTTGAGCCAATAGCACTGGCCCGACCGGGTGAAGATCATGATGTAGTCGTGGGTGGAGGCCACGAAGAGGTGCTCGACCCAATCCTCCTCCTTCGTGCCCATCCCCCTGAGCCCCCGTCCTCCCCGCCGTTGCGCCCGGTAGGCACCCACCTCGATGCGCTTGACGTACCCCTGGCGGGACACGGTGATGACCATGTCCTCTTCGGCGATGAGGTCTTCCTCGCTGAGGAAGACGTTACCCCCCACGATCTCGGTACGGCGGTCGTCCCCGTACTTCTCCGCAAGCGCCTCCAGCTCCTCCACGATGATGTCCATCCGGCGGTCCCGGCTTCCCAGGATCTCTTCCAGCTCCTCTATGCGGGCCCGGAGCTCCCCCAGCTCCTGGTCCAGCTTCTCCATTTCCAGGCCGGTGAGGCGGGCCAGGCGCATGTTCAGGATGGCCTCGGCCTGCTTCTCGCTGAGCTCGAATGCGCCCTGGAGGCGGATGGACGCCTCCTCCGTATCGTCGGAGCCACGGATGATCCGGATGACCTCGTCGATGTTGTCGACGGCGATCTTCAACCCCTCCAGGATGTGCTCCCGATCCCTCGCCTTCCGAAGCTCGAACTCGCTCCGCCGGATCACCACCACGTGCCGGTGGTCGATGAAATGAAGCAGCATCTCCCGGAGGGCCATCACCTTCGGCACCCCGTCCACCAGGGCCAGGAGGATGGCCCCGAAGGTGGTCTGCATCTGGGTGTGCTTGTACAGTCGGTTCAGGACCACCCGGGGGATGGCATCCCTCTTCAGCTCGATGACGACCCGCATGCCGTCCCGGTCCGACTCGTCCCGCATATCCCGGATCTCGGTGATCTTCTTTTCCCTCACGAGCTGCGCGATCTGCTCGATGAGCCGGGACTTGTTCACCATGAAGGGGATCTCGTTGACGATGATCCGCTCACCGCCCCCCGGGGTCTCCTCCACCTCGGCCCTGGCCCGGGTGATGATCCGTCCCCGGCCCGTCCGGTAGGCTTCCCGGATCCCTTCCTGACCGCAGATGGACCCGCCGGTGGGGAAATCCGGCCCCAGGATGTGGGTCTCCAACTCCTCCTGGCTGAGCTCAGGGTTCCGGATGAGTGCCACCGAGGCGCTCACCACCTCCCTCAGGTTATGGGGAGGGATGTTCGTGGCCATCCCCACCGCGATACCGGAGCTTCCGTTCACCAGGAGGTTCGGTAGCTTGCCGGGCAGGACGGTGGGCTCGTCGATACGCCCGTCGAAGTTCGGGGAGAAATCGACGGTTTCCTTGTCGATGTCCTCCAGGAGCTCGGTAGCCAGGGAGTGGAGGCGCGCTTCGGTGTATCGGTACGCCGCGGCGGAGTCCCCATCCACCGAGCCGAAGTTCCCCTGTCCATCCACCAGTGGATACCGGAGAGAGAAGTCCTGCACCATGCGAACCATGGAGTCATAGACTGCCGAATCCCCATGGGGGTGGAACTTCCCCAGGACCTCACCCACTACCGACGCGCTCTTCTTGTAGGCACGGCCGGGCGAGAGACCGAGCTCGTGCATGGCGTAGAGGATCCGGCGGTGGACCGGCTTCAGGCCGTCCCGTACGTCCGGCAGAGCCCGCTGGACGATGACGCTCATGGAGTAGTCGATGAACGACTCCCTCATCTCGTCTTCCAGCATGCGGGCCAGGACCCTGTTGCCGCCCTCGTCTTGCCCGCTCCCGTCGAGGCTCACCTCACCGATGCCGTCGTTTTCCTGGTCTTCCATTCGTGTCTCTTCGTGTGATGCTTCCAATGCACAGTTCCGTCCCTCGGCTCACCACCTCGCCCCTCAGCCCGCCATCACCCACCCCGTCGGGCCACATTACCGCAGCCCGCCGTCACCCACCCCGTCGGGCCACAAAAACCACAGCCCGCCACAACCATTTCCCTCAGGATGACACCCCATGCACCACCCTCCAGCCGCCACCCGTCCAGGCGGCTGGAACGGTGACGCCTGACACCTCAGGATCTCGTGGGGGTGGCGCCCCCGCCTTCGAGGAGAGTCCGCTCACGGGAACGCCGTTGGAGGGCAATTTCGGGGTGTTACCGTCACGAAGCCTAATCTCCGGACGAAGCCCGGTCTCGGCCCCGGCGGGCCGAGGCTCGTGATGACTCTAAAACCTTTGAAAATTAACGAAAAACGGGGTTTCGGGGCAAGGTCCGGCCCGGTTCCTCCGGGTACCTGTGACACGACTCCATGAGGGCCCTCTGCCCTCCTCCACTTCGTCC
>Ga0114946_10000710_pt1 | contig 22292 bp, 20 predicted proteins | sample WalLakDeSediment_FD_88676 | JGI IMG/M metagenome (GOLD analysis project Ga0114946, IMG submission 88676) | Lake sediment microbial communities from Walker lake, Nevada to study Microbial Dark Matter (Phase II) - Walker Lake 11/02/13 Deep Sediment | ecosystem: Environmental > Aquatic >...
GGCCGAATCGCTGGGCGTTTCATTCCTTATGGAACTTGAGCATTACGAGATAAAACATAGCCTTAAGGCCGACAATTATTTTTTCTCGGCTTACCTTTGGATTATGTTTGCATTGGTTGACCAAACCAATCCGGGTTTTACCCCAAGAAAAAGCGTCACCTTTTTTGAACACGCCAACCTTGCCGATACCACCAATTATCATTTTCTGGCAAACTCACTGGTGGAAAAATGTATTGGGCATTTTCAATACATAGCCTCCCATAAAGACTACAAAGTGAGAAAGTACCAGCTTTGTCTTTCGATGAATACTTTTATTGAAAACCTTTTTCTGAAGCGCCTGAATGAAATCCGCCGCAAAGATCCTAATGGCTGGTTCAGCACCAATCTTTCAACAGAAACACCATTCTCTATAGGAGAAATACTCGACACCTTCGACAACTATTTTGTAAGCCAGGAGGCCGAATATGATATTGTAAATGTAAAGCCCGTCAATAAGGAAGGAATAAAGCATTTATGTAATTTTTACGCAGACACCTACCTTTCGGAGTTTGAGAACCTGCCCACGGCTCTTTCGCTCGACCGCATGTTTTCGCTTATGCGAAGGAAGCCCGAAGAATGCACTTTTCATGTTTCGCTGGCCTTGGGCTCTGAAGGTGATGTGATTGGCGGTGCAACATCTTTATACATGCCCGAATCGCATTGCGGGGTGATTGACAGTATTGTCGTGGGGCAAAACTTCAGAAACAACGGCACGGGTAAACGCCTTATAAACCATTCGCTGCAAATGCTCAGGCAGGATGCCCTTCAGAAGAGGGGGCAGGGTCTTCAGTTCCTGCTGGCAAGGGTGTCGCACGAAAGCGATCAACAAACCCTGAAAAAATTCAGGTTCTGGGCGAACAACGGCTTTTTACACCTTCCCGAAAACACGAGGCACAACCATCATGGCTGGGCCATTCACATGCTTACCGATGAAACCCCGGCAAGTTTGCCAAAAACGGAAATTGAGAAGGCCATAAGCGAATACGAAAGACTGACTGCAGAAACAGGGGTTTAGCCAAGAAAAATCAGAACAGAAATTTCTGTGGCCTCCAATTTTCCGGGTCATTCCAGATTTCTTGTCGAAGCAAATCGTAATACGCTTCGCTCCCACCTATCTGAACCTGATCATGGTCATTGAGCCATGAAATCTGGCGTTCAAAATCAGGATCGCCTTTTGCCTCCCTGCCTTTGAAAACGGCTATCACGAAAAACCTTTCGAGGTGGGCCTTTACCAGGGCTGATGGAATGGGGTTCAGCTTTCCGGCCCTGACATTAAAAGTGAGGTTAACGCAAGGCTCCATGCCGGGGTTTAGAGGTGGCTGCACATAATTGAAGTTGAGTCGCTTGTAGCCAAGCCGGTCCCACCACTTCAGCCGTTCGCACTGATCGATAAGGGCATTGAGATTGTCAGAAAAATACTCTTCGGCGGTCATAAGCTCCGGGGCATTCTGTTCACAGAAAAATAACATATCTCCACCCCCGCAAAAATCTCGGGCATAGGCTTCTGTAAGTTTAAGCAAATGAGTGGCGATACCCAGACTACGATATTCGGGCTTTACAAAAATGTAAATGATATGATTGGTGCCAGCAAAACCATATTTTTGCTGAAGGTCGTCAGGCAAGAGGTAGGTGCTGAAATCAACCCCTGCAATGATCTGCCCCTGTTGCGGTTCGCGAAGGTAAAGCCAGGTTTCTTCATGCTGCCCGTATCGTTCAATAAATAAGGGATCGGTGTTCAGTTCAAGGGTGGCCTCAAAACCATCGAAAGTTTCGGTCTCGTCGGGTAAGGTAAAAAAAGATGCATAAAAATCATACAATTCAGGAAAGTCAGAATGCCCCGGCCTGTTAATCATTTCAAGCTTCAGGGACTCGCGAAATAATGCAGGTTGGACAAACCTGCTAATCACAGCGAACCTCACTTCCTTTTGCCTGGCAACCGCAGCAGCCACGGCTTCATCATATTGCAGAATCAAAGATTGAACACTCATTAAACAAATTTGCCGACAAGTTAGCAAAATATGAAATTGTTTTTTGGTTTTTCTTCCTAAATAAACTAATTTTCAAACTTCGTTTTACATAATACAAATAACTGAACCTATGGATATCCAGTTTTACCTGCTTATATTTTTGGCTATTCTGGCAGTAGTTTCCATTATACTGATGCTGATTTTTCTCCCGAAAGGGAAAAAAGAAAAGGAAAAACTGGAGGCAAGATTAAACGATCTTTCGCAGGCATTTGTGAGGTTTGAGGCCGGGTTAAAGGATGACTTCCGCATGAACCGCGAAGAGTTGGCCAGCTTAACACGCGATAACCGCAAAGAGCTGAGCGACAGCCTGAAAGACCTACGCGATGAGCTGGCAAAAACCCTTAAAGCTCTGAACGACAGCAACCTGAATCAATTAAACCTGATCAACACCCAGGTGCAAGAGAAGCTGAAGTTACTGACCGAACAATCCAAAACCGACAATACCCAAATGCGCGAATCGCTTGAAAAGGTAATGAAAAACTTCCAGGAGTCATTCGACAAGAACGTGGCTTCTTTCAATGATCTGCAGCGCGAGAAATTCGGGCAACTCGAGTTAACCCAAAACAAGCTGGTTGAGAACACTGAGAAGAAACTGGAGCAGATGCGCGAAACCGTTGATGAGAAGCTGCAGAAAACCCTCAACGAGCGCCTGGGGCAGTCGTTCGAATTGGTGGGCAAGCAATTGGAAAGTGTGCAAAAAGGCCTGGGCGAAATGCAGACCCTTGCCCAGGATGTGGGCGGCCTGAAGCGGGTGCTGAGCAATGTGAAGGCCCGCGGCGGTATTGGCGAAGTACAGCTGGCCATGCTGCTGGAGCAGGTGCTTGCACCTGAACAATACGACTCAAACGTGAAGACCAAAAAGGGCTCGGCCGATGCCGTGGAGTTCGCCATAAAACTTCCCGGCCGCGACGAAAGCCTCGATTCGGTTTACCTGCCCATCGATGCAAAGTTCCCAAAAGACGTGTATGAAAAAATGCTCGACGCTTATGAGGTTGCCGACCCGGCAATGATTGAGGCGGCAAGCAAAACCCTGGAAAGCACCATAAAGAAAATGGCCCGCGACATTCACGACAAATACATTGACCCGCCCAACACCACCGATTTCGCCATCATGTTTCTGCCCTTCGAGGGCATTTATGCCGAAGTGGTGCGCCGTGCCAGCCTGCTTGATCAACTGCAGCGCGAGTTCAAAGTGATCGTAACCGGACCAACCACCCTGGCTGCCATCCTCAACAGCCTGCAAATGGGCTTCCGCACCCTGGCCATTCAGAAACGCAGCGGCGAGGTTTGGAAAATACTGGGTGCCGTGAAAAAAGAGTTCGAAAACTTTGGCGGCATGCTCGAAAAGGCCCAGAAAAACATACAAACGGCAAGCAACCAGATTGACGAAGTAATGGGCAAACGCACACGAGCCATTCAGCGAAAGCTCAAAAGCGTTGAAACTTTGAGCAGTGCCGAAGCCAACCTTATTTTGCCCGAAACCGCTACTGTTGACGAAGGCGATGAAGTTGATGACGAGAACGATTGATTATTCCCTGCAGGAAGCCCGTTCCAAATCTAACACCATAATAGCATGAGCAAAAACTTATCAGAAAGGCTCGTTTCTCTGGATGTTTTCCGTGGGGCCACCATCGGAAGCATGATCATTGTAAACTATCCCGGCAACTGGGGGCATGTTTATGCACCCCTGCTTCATAAGCCCTGGCATGGCATAACGCCCACAGATCTGATATTCCCGTTCTTCCTTTTTATCGTGGGGGTATCCATTGCGCTGGCCTACACCAAGCAGTTGCAAAAGGGTTTGTCCCTTTCGGGAATTTATCGCAAGATCCTTTTCAGGGGGCTTAAGATCTTTGCTGTGGGCATTTTTCTGAGCCTGTGGCCCTATTTTAATTTTGCTGAACTAAGGGTGGCCGGGGTGTTGCAACGCATTGCACTGGTGTTTGTGGCCTGCGCCCTGCTGTTTGTTCGCACCCAATGGAAAACCCAGGCCATAGTGGGGGGTGTGATATTGATCGCTTACTGGCTGGCAATGATGTTCATTCCCACCCCGGGATACGGGCAACCCTTGCTTGAGCCTGGCGTAAACCTGGCCGCCTGGATCGACAGCTACCTGCTGCCCGGCCGCATGTGGCAGGGCACATGGGACCCCGAAGGCCTGCTCAGCACACTGCCCGCCGTTGCCACCGGCATTACCGGCATGCTGGTTGGTAAAATAATCCTCAGCCCGCATAGCCACGAGAAAAAAGTAATCTGGCTGTTTCTGGCCGGTTTTCTGGCAACCATCATTGGCTATGTGTGGAGCCTGCACTTCCCGCTAAACAAGCCCATCTGGACCAGTTCATATGTAATGGTAACCTCTGGTATGGCCAGCATGACACTGGCAGCATGCTACTACCTGATCGACATGGAAAAAAAGACCTTAGGCACAAAGCCATGGGTAATACTCGGCACCAATGCCATTGCGGTTTACGTGCTGGCCGGGCTGCTCTCATTCTTGTTTTACCGCCTCCAATTCGGCGAACTCAGGCTCAGCCAGCACGCCTTTCAAATGCTTACCGGCATTGGCATTGCTCCCAAGCTGGCCAGCCTGATGTATGCGTTGTTTTATCTGGGTATTCTGTTTGTTCCTGCAACCATCCTTTTCAGGAAAAAGATTTTTATCAAACTTTAGGCAACTTATTTCTCAAGTCATGAAGAAGCTGATCACACTCATACTGCCGGCCCTGCTTTTAATTCAATTTGCAGGGTGCAAAAAAACACTTGTTACAAACGTTGAGTCCCCTTCCGGGGAAATCAAGGTGGAAGTGTTCACACTGGCTGATGGACAGGCCGCTTACACCGTGCATTTCCAGCAAAAACTGGTTATTGATACATCGGGCCTTGCGTTCGAATTTCTTGATGCAGCCCCATTGAAAAGCGGCCTGAAAATGATTTCAACCAAAACCCGCAAATTATCTGAAACATGGGAGATGCCCTGGGGTGAGCAACGATTTGTCAACAACCATTTCAATGAATTAAACCTGGCTTTCGCCGAAAAGGAAGGGCTGAAGCGTCGTTTCGATCTTGTTTTCCGGGTGTATGACGATGGCTTGGGCTTCCGGTTCGAGTTCCCCGAACAGAAAAACATGGCCGATGTGTTTATCACCGAAGAACGCACCGAGTTTAACCTTACCGGCGACCATAAGGTTTGGTGGACACCCGGCGACTGGGACATTTCGGAGCACCTTTACAGCACCACCCTTTTCAGCGAAATCAATGCCCTTACCAAACGCAATCACCCCAATCTGGCGCAGACTTACATCCCCGTCAATGCGGTGAATACCCCCGTTACCATGAAAACCGCTGATGGCATTTATCTGAGTTTTCACGAAGCCGCACTCTTGAATTATTCATCCATGACGCTGGCTGTTGATCATGAAAACCTATCCATGACCACCAACCTTGTTGGCTCCTGGCGCGATTATAAGGTAGAACAGAAAACGCCCTTCCATACACCCTGGCGAATGATTCAGATTGCCGACCGCGCCGGCGACCTCATTGAGTCAAGGCTTATCCTTAACCTGAACGAACCCAGTAAGATTGAAGATACTTCATGGCTGAAACCCATAAAATATGTTGGCATCTGGTGGGAAATGCACCTCGATATCACCACCTGGGCCATGGCTTCGGGCCGTCATGGCGCCACAACCGGCAATGCCCTGCGCTACATCGACTTTGCCGCTGCCAATGGCATTGATGCAGTGCTAATAGAAGGCTGGAACACCGGCTGGGAAGACTGGATTGGCACGGCCGACCGCGAAGGCATTTTCGACTTTGTAACTCCATACCCCGATTATGACCTGGAAGCAGTAGTAAAATATGCCCGGGCCCGGGGGGTTGACATCATAATGCATCATGAAACTTCCGCAGCCGTAACCACATACGAGCAGCAACTCGACACCGCTTATGCCCTGATTGAGCGCCTGGGTATAAACGCAGTAAAAACCGGCTACGTGGGTACCATCATTCCCGAAGGCGAATACCATCACAATCAGTTTATGGTAAATCATTATCAGAAAGTGATTGAAACAGCAGCCCGGCACAAGGTGGCCGTGAACTCGCACGAAACGGCCATGGCATCAGGCCTGAGGCGCACCTGGCCTAACAAATTTGCCATGGAGAATATTCGAGGGCAGGAGTTCAACGCCTGGGCCAGCGATGGCGGCAACCCGCCTGAACACATCACCATTGTGCCATTTACCCGCATGCTGGCAGGGCCAATCGATTACACACCAGGTATTTTCAATATAAAACTCGGACCCACCAAGCCCAACAACCAGGTAAATACCACCTTGGCTCATCAGTTGGCCTTGTATGTGGTCATTTACAGCCCCATACAGATGGCCGCTGACCTGCCCGAAAACTACGATGGGCATCCGGCATTCCAATTTATTAAGGATGTAGGTGTTGACTGGGAGCAAACTCGCGTGCTCGATGGCGAAATTGGCGAATTCGTTACCATTGCCCGCGAAGAACGTGAAACCGGAAACTGGTTCTTGGGAAGCGTAACCAACCATGATGCGCGAACCATTAGCGTGAAGACAGATTTTCTGGAACAGGGTGTTAAATACAAAGCTGTTATTTATGCCGATGGCCCAAACACACACTGGTTCGACAACCCCACAGCTTATATGATTGAAGAAAAGGAAGTTGACGCTGAAACTGTGCTAAACATCAGACTTGCCCCAGGTGGCGGAGTGGCTGTTAGCTTCTTGGCAAAACCCTAATACAGGAACTGAAAAATCCGTTTATATCAGGAAATAATTTATCAAAATGAGAAATTATTTCTCGTTTTGACTGTGACTAAATATTTATTTTTTTTGTAACTTGCTGAAAGTTATGATCTTTATATAAATTTTTTTGGTATTTAATTTGCCCGATACCAGTAAGATAGCAAGGTCAAACCTTTACTTTTAAATTATATACGATATGAAAACAACCAAACTGATTTTAATTGGAATTTTAACTGCCGCCATGTTTTTTCCGGGCTGCAAATCACTAACAAGGACACAGAAAGGCGCAGCCATTGGAGCTGCTGCCGGGGGGGCAGCAGGTGCCATTATTGGCCGAGCCTCTGGAAACACTGCCGCCGGAGCAGTTATTGGTGCTGCAGTTGGTGGAACAGCTGGTGCCATTATCGGAAATCAAATGGACAAACAAGCCAAAGAAATTCAGGAAGAAATTCCTGGTGTAAACGTTGAAAGGGTTGGTGAAGGTATTGTGGTTGAATTCACCAACGACATTCTTTTCGGCTTTGACAGCTTTGCCTTGACCGCTAATGCCAAGGAAAACCTTGACAAGTTGGTGATCATTCTCAACAGGTACCCCGACACCGACATTGAGGTGCACGGACACACCGACAGCCAGGGTGCTGCCAGCTATAATCAGACTCTTTCTGAGCGTCGCGCAGGTGCTGTTTCTAATTACCTGGTAAGCGAAGGGGTTGCTGCAACAAGGGTCACAACTATTGGTTTTGGCGAAGAGCAACCTAAATACTCCAACGAGACCGCCCAGGGCCGCGCACAAAACCGCCGTGTGGAATTTGCAATTACCGCAAACGAAAAAATGCGTGAAGATGCTGAGCGCGAAGCAGAAGGAAACTAATAACCATTGAATCACTTTTTTTCTTTAATCTTTAATCTTAATTTGAACATCATGAATAAAAAATGGATAGTATTGCTTGCCTTCTTCTTGTTGGCGGTATTCTCTGCGCAAGCTCAAGGATTCGGGCTCAGAGGTGGCTTCGACTTTCAGAACATAAACGGCAAAGACATTGACGGCGATAACCTCGAATTAGGTCTTTCTCCAAGATTTAATGCCGGTGTGGTGTTTGAAATTGCTGTTGCCCCCGATTTCTTTTTCCAGCCGGGGCTCCTTTTCTCAACAAAAGGTGCAAAATCGAAAGAATTCCTTGGACCCAACACATCTATTGATTTTAACCTCGGATACATTGAGCTGCCACTAAGCCTTTTGTATAAACCAGTACTTGGAAACGGAAGGTTCTTACTTGGTTTCGGGCCATACCTGGGCTATGGAGTTTCCGGCAAGGTTAAAAGAACTCTAAACAATGTTAGTGTTGAAGATGATGTTGATTGGACAAAGGAATACAGTGGCATTGCCTTGAACAAGTTCAAACCCTTCGATTTTGGAGCCAACCTGTTCTTTGGTTATGAACTGGCCGGCGGTTTGTCTTTTCAGATTAACACCCAGCTCGGCCTGGCAGAAATCAATGCTGAGAACACCAGCCTTAGCAACGACAAGTCATCCTGGAAAAACACTAGCTATGGCCTTTCAATAGGTTACAGATTTTAGCAAATGACCGCATGTTCATTATGAAGCGCGGCAAAGAATGCTGCGCTTTTTTTTACGAACTTTTTTGCTTTTTTGGCAGGGATGTTTTTAGTAGTTTTATCCTTGTGGAAAATTTAAAAATCAGGAATGAAAATCAACTATCCTGAGGCCGCGCTGGCTTCACGATTCATTAATCAAACAGGTTGTCATATTTTCCTTACGGGAAAGGCGGGTACCGGAAAAACCACCTTCCTGAAGAAGATCGTTGAATATACCCACAAAAAAGCAATTGTGGCCGCCCCAACCGGCATTGCCGCCATCAATGCCGGTGGCATTACCCTGCATTCACTTTTTCAACTTCCGTTTGGGGCTTTTCTGCCATCACTGCAAGGAATGGGTTACAACCAAATTTCCACCCAGGTAAATACACCCCAAAGCCTGATCAGCAAGTTGCAGTTGCATGCAACAAAGCGAAACCTGCTTAGGGAACTTGAACTGCTGATCATAGACGAGGTGAGCATGTTGCGCGCCGACCTGCTCGACGCAATTGATACGGTGCTCAGGCACGTAAGGCGGAAAAAGGACGAACCTTTCGGAGGGCTTCAGATATTGTTTATAGGCGATTTGTGGCAATTGCCACCAGTGGTAAAAAACGATGAGTGGGAATTGCTTAAATGGCATTATCCAAGCATGTATTTTTTCGAGGCAAAGGCGCTGCAACAGTTAAACCCGCTTTATATCGAGCTTGAAACCATCTATCGCCAGACCGACCTGCAATTTATCAAACTGCTAAACAACCTGCGCGACAACCACATATTCCCATCTGATATTGCCCTGCTAAACAGCCATCATCAGCCCGGCTTCGACCCCACCGAAAATGAAGGCTGGATTTTCCTGACCACCCATAACAACAAAGCAGACCTGATCAACCGCAAGGCGCTTGAAAAATTGCCCGGAAAAACTTACAGGTTCGACGCCCGGATTGATGGAGAGTTCAGTGAGTACCAGTATCCGGTTGATTACACCCTTGAACTGAAAGCAGGAGCCCAGATCATGTTCATTAAAAACGACTATTCCGGAGAGCGCCGTTACTTCAACGGTAAGATCGGAATCATTGATGATATTTCTGACGACAATATTTTGGTTCGTTTTGCAGATGGCTCCCCGCCAACCGAAGTTGACATGTATACCTGGGAGAATAAGAAATTCAGCCTGAACCAGCAAACCAATGAAGTTGAAGAAAAGGTGAACGGAACTTTTTCCCACCTCCCAATTAAACTTGCATGGGCCATAACCATTCATAAAAGCCAGGGCCTTACCTTCGAAAAGGCGGTAATTGACGTGTCGGGCGTGTTTGCTCCCGGGCAAATTTACGTGGCCCTTTCGCGACTGAGAAGCCTTGATGGGCTGGTGCTTACGGCTCCATTCCCAACCAGAGCCCCTGGTCTTGACCCTTCATTGATAACATTTGCCAGGAACCAGCCCGGCAAGGAACTTCTTTTGCAGCGCCTGAGCCATGAAACCCACATCTTTCTCGAAAGGCAAGTGGAAAAGACCTTCGATCTGGCACCTATGGTCTGGGCTTTTGAAGAATTTGTTAAAAGCTACAAAAAGAAGGATGAAAAACGTTCGCCCAGGCAGGCTTTTCAACCCTGGGCAGCAGGTTTACTCGAAGAAGTCAGGATTCTGAAAGATGTGGCAGACCGTTTCCTTTCGCAGGTAAACAGGCAAGGCTTGTTCTCACGCAAAGAAAGCCTTCCCTTGCTGAAAGAGCGTGTTGAAGCAGCACGTGATTATTTTGAACCCCTTTTAAAGGATCTTTCAGCCAGGTTCTTCCTACATATTAAAGAAGTGGGAGGAACAAGCGGAATGAAAAAATATACAGCCGAGCTGCGTGAAATGGAGGGCCTTTTGTTTGCACGCCTGCAGTTGATGCATAAGGCTGTGCTTTTGATAAGCTCGGTGCTTGAAAACTCAGAATTGAGCCGCAGCAAGTTGAAAAACCCTGCCATGCTCCTTGAACGCGAATTGATGAATGCACAGTCTGAACCCGAAAAGGGCACCCGGGGAAGAAAGAGGAAAAATAAACAACCCAAGGAGAAAAAAGAACCCAAGCCTCATTCCCGCGATATCACTTATGAACTTTTCCAGCAGGGGCTGGGTGTAGAAGCCATTGCCCGGGCGCGATCCCTGGCCGAATCGACCATCGAAGGCCATCTGGCCTGGCATGTTGGGCAAGGCATGATAGAACCCACTGTTTTTGTTGAGCAAGAAAAAATAAACCAGATCATTGCTGCCGCAAAAGAGGTAAAAAGCATCAAACTGAGTGATGTGATGGCGGTCCTGGGAAGCGAGTTTACATATAGCGATGCAAGGTTTGCACTGGCTTTAGTTGGAACAAATTTTTGTTAACCTAAAACAGGAGTTGTTTTTGCTTTTGTTTATAACCCTTAACCGGGGTTTTTCTTTTGGAATTCATACCTTTGCCACGCTAAAAATACACCAAACCCTGATATACTATGGACTGGAACGCCTTTCTCGAATTATTCCTTCAAAATGTAAGAGAATCATCCGTATGGGAAATCGTAGCTGTTGTATTTGGTATAATGAGCGTTTGGTTTGCGCGTAAGGCTAATATCCTGGTATATCCCTCAGGCATCGTTAGCACGGTGATCTATATTTTCATTTGCTTTTTTGCCCAGCTTTATGCCGATATGGGTATCAACGTGTTTTACACCAGCATGAGCATTTATGGCTGGTATATGTGGACGCGCCGCGATGAAAACCAGAAAGTAATCTCAATCCGCTGGAATACAAAAAAGGAACAGTTACTGGGAATTTTAATGATCCCGATTCTTTACTTCCTGATATTGGGCCTGATTTGGGTTTTCATGCGAAACGATCCGGGGCAGTACATGAAAACCTATGTGCCTTATGTTGACTCCTTTACCACTTCCATATTCCTGATTGGCATGTGGTATATGGCCCGAAAAAAGATCGAAAATTGGATTTACTGGATTATTGGAAACATCATCTCTATTCCGCTCTATTTTGTGAAAGGGCTTGTTTTTACAAGCTTCCAGTTCACCATATTTCTTGTGCTGGCCATTATGGGCCTGATTGAATGGAAGCGAATGTATGATGCGGAAAAAACAAGGGTTCTTTAAAGCACTCCCTTAAGAACATATTGCAGAACAGCAATATCAGCCTCAGCCCAGTCGAGTTGCAAAAGTTGATCGCGGGTAAACCAACCCGTGCCAGAATGCTCCAAAACGGAATGCCCTTCATTTTCAGGTAAACAAAGAAAAGGTATCAATTCGATTTTAAAGGCAGGGTATTGGTGGGTAAATGGTGGTAGTTTCCTGATTATTCTCACCTGCATTTCAAGTTCTTCAGTAAGTTCTCTTTTCAAACATTCTTCATCTGTTTCGTTGGCTTCAACTTTGCCGCCCGGAAATTCCCATTTCAAGGCTTGCTGTGCAGCGGGTCCCCGCTGGGCGGCAAATATCTTGTTGCCAGCCTTAATGATGGCACAGGTTACCCTGATCATAGGTTTACTTTTTGTTGTATAGATTCATGGTGCGCTCCGCCCCTTGCATACCAAAGCTGACAATCATCTCGGCAGCCATTTTTATGCGCGGATCAATGATCTCGCGTTCTTCAGGTTCCCACTTTCCAAGCACGTATTGCGACTGAAAGCCTTTGGGGTAATCGGCCCCAATGCCAAAGCGCAATCGGGCAAACTGGTCGGTGCCTAACATATCAATTATATGTGTAAGGCCGTTGTGCCCGCCGGCTCCGCCTTTGGCTTTCATTCGGAGAGTGCCCATCGCAAGGGCCACGTCATCAACCACCACCAGCAAGTTTTCAATTTCTACCTTTTCCTGCTTTAGCCAGTAGTGTATGGCCCTGCCGCTAAGGTTCATATAAGTTGATGGTTTGATCAGAAAAAAAGTCCGGCCTTTGTTTTTAAATTCGGTTTTGTCGCCATAGCGGGCCGGAGCAAAGACCACTTCCTTTTCCCGGGCAAGGAAGTCAAGAATCATAAAGCCAATATTGTGGCGCGTTTCATGATAATCAGGCCCGATATTGCCCAGCCCTGCAATCAGAAATTTCATTGGATAAGACTTTTGGGAAAATCAAAAAAAGCTTGGTAAAAATAGTGTAAAAGCGTGTAAAAGAAAAAACAAAAAAAGCGCAAGGGTTGCCCCTTGCGCCCTGAAAACCGGAACAATGGTTTTTGATATTATTCGGCCGCTGGTGCCGGGGTTTCGCCTTCTGCACCTACGGTTCCTTCAGTTCCTTCGGTTTCATCCTCATCATCTGCTACAGTGGCAGCAACTCGAGTTGATTTAACCATTACAACAACTGCATGAGCTGGATCAAGGAATTCAATCTTATCAACCGAGAGCTGACCAACTTTCACTGAGTCGCCAATATTGAGTTTAGAAATGGAAACATCCACTTGATCGGGAAGGTCGACTGGCAAGCCTTTAATCTTTACCTTGCGAAGCTTCAGATGAAGCTTACCACCACTCCTTACACCAGGACTGTTACCGGTGATTTTAACGGGCACATCGATTTTAACGGGCTTATCTTCAAAAATCTGAAGGAAATCGGCATGAAGAATTTGTTCGTTGACCGGGTGAAACTGAATGTCCTGAAGAATAGCAGTAAATTTCTTACCGTTAATATCCAGATTTACCAGGCAGGCTTCAGGAGTGTACACCAAATCTTTGAAGTCTTTTTCAGAAACGGCAAACTGAATTTGCTCTTTCCCGCCGTACAACACACAAGGCACCAGGCCTTCGCGACGCAGGCGCTTAGCATCTTTTTTCCCTACGTTCTCGCGCTGAGAACCGCTCACAGATACTGATTTCATTTTGTTGATAATTAAGGATTAATAAAATAATCGGGGAATTTGCTTCCCCAAAAAAATTGCCTGCAAAGATAGCACTTTGCAGGCAATTGATTAAAAATATTTTGAAAAATCTTAAAGCATGGTCGAAAATTCGAAATGAGAGCTGATTGATTGATGGGTATTCACGCGCTGAATCACATCAGCAAAGAGTCTGGCAGTGCTCAGCACGGTAATTTTTGGCGATTCGCAGGCCAGTGGAATAGTGTCAGAAACAATCACCTCTTCAAAAACGCTGTTGTTAATGCGGTCGAAAGCCTTTCCGCTGAAAACGGGATGTGTGCATATTGCCCTTACACTGTTGGCACCGTTGTCGATCATCATTTGTCCGGCTTTTGTAATGGAGCCAGCGGTATCAATAATATCGTCAACCAGCACCACATCCTTTCCCTTCACATCGCCAATAAGCATAATCCTTTCTACTTCGTTGGGCTTACTGCGTTGCTTATAGCAAATGACCAGTTCGGAATTCATAAATTTGGCATAGGCACCCGCCCTGCGCGTTCCACCCGTATCGGGCGAAGCCATAACCATGTTTGTCAGGTTGAGTTTTTTTATGTAAGGCACAAAAATGGCCGATGCATACAAATGATCGACCGGCACATCAAAAAAGCCCTGAATCTGATCGGCATGCAAATCCATTGTGATAACCCTACTTACCCCGGCTGCCGTCAAAAGGTTGGCCATAAGTTTTGCACCTATAGGCACGCGGGGTTTGTCTTTGCGGTCCTGCCGTGCAAGTCCGAAATAAGGAATAACCGCCACCACCTGGTTTGCTGATGCACGCTTTGCCGCATCAATCATGAGCAACAACTCCATGATATTCTCAGCAGGCGGAAATGTGCTCTGCACAATAAATACATCACTTCCCCTGAGGGTTTCCTCAAAAGAAGGTTGAAACTCACCGTCAGAGAACCGCGCAACAATCTCTTTTCCCAGAGGTATGCCGTATTCATCGCATATTTTTTGGGCAAGGTAGCGTGATGCAGAACCTGAAAATATCTTCACTTTCGATGCCATGTCGAATGTTTTTGTGGTCAGCCTGGAGTTGGGCCCAACAAAAATATGAAATATATCAGACTTGGCAGGTTAAGCTTTCTGTGAAATTTAAAAAATTTTTGTGGGAATAAAAGGAATGGTTAAATTTGCACACTTGAAAAAACGCGGCTATTGCCCGGGTGGCGGAATTGGTAGACGCGTTGGTCTCAAACACCAATGGTAGCAATACCGTGCCGGTTCGATCCCGGCCCCGGGTACAAAAAGCCTCCCAAAAGGGGGCTTTTTTTATTGGCTGCTCTCTTCGATCTTGCGTTGGCGGAAAATCAAAGGGATCTGATGATCAAACGGCGCTCCGATTTCCATAAGCTGCCAATCCTTATCATAATCTTCAATCTTTCTTTTTAGAACTGCCACTCGATCTTTCGAAGGGTCGTCTCCCTCCCATTCTACAATCTCAACACGGTATTTGAGTGTGCGCTTTTTGCCGTTAATGCGAACATCAATTTCGACATTCTGCTGGGCGTCAACTTCCGGAATAAGGATTACTATTTCTCTCATGATTATTTTTTATGCGTTTTACAGAGAAAAAAACCATCAAAAAACATACAAAAACAATTATACCGCTTATTATGAGATAATTAAGCAGTATTCAGCAGATTGAATGTAAAAAAAAATGATAGCAAACGAACACTATCGTTCGTTTCCGGACATAAAAAACCGATAATATGCCTGTTTACTGGCTATCCTGCTGCAGGGCTGCAATGGAATCGAGCATTCGGCCGGTACGCTCAAAAAGCTCCTGGCGTTCCTGATCAAGGCGAAGCGAGTCTTCAATACGTTGCTGCTCGCGTTGCTCAGCACCAGGGCCACAAGAGCTCAGTGATAAAGCAAAAAGAAACAATAAAGCAAATAGGGTCAGATGTTTGAGAATTGAATTTGTCATTGAATTATTGTAATGGTTTAAAGGAACAAAAATAAAAATATTGCGCAATTAGCCCTTGCTGGTTTGCTATTTTGGTTGATTCTATTTAACTTTGCTAAATATGTAACCCTAAAAAAACCATCGCCATGAAACTCTCATTACCTGAATTACCTTATAAACTCAATGCCCTTGAGCCGGTAATCTCGGCCAGAACCATTGAGTTTCATTACGGGAAGCATCACCAGGCCTATGTTACCAACCTTAACAAACTTTTACCGGGGAGCCCTTTCGAAAACGCCAGCCTCGAAGAGATTGTTTTAAAATCCGATGGAGGCATTTTCAACAACGCCGCCCAGGTTTGGAATCACACTTTTTACTGGGAGAGCCTTTCCCCGAAAGGGGGTGGTGAGCCCAAAGGAAAGCTGATGGAAGCTATTGAAGAAAGCTTTGGAAACTTCATTAAATTTAAGGAGGAATTTTCGCAGGCCGCTGCAACCCTGTTTGGCTCTGGCTGGGCCTGGCTGGTTAAAAACACTGATGGCAAACTTGAAATCGTAAAGGAAAGCAATGCTGGCAACCCATTGCGCAACGGTAAAAAGCCATTGCTCACCTGCGACGTTTGGGAACACGCCTATTACCTTGACTACCAGAACAGACGCCCTGACTACATTGAATCGTTTTGGAAACTTCCAGACTGGAAAAAAGTGGAAGAAAGATTGTAAAAAAAAGAGGGCCTCGCGACCCTCTTTTTCCCACAATTTATAACCACAAAACTAATACACTAATAACCAAAAAACATTTTAGTTATAAGTTCATTTGCCTTGAAACAAAGGTAGATGAAAATCTCTTTGTGCCTGATTTAAAAAAAGTTAAGGGATGTTAAATTGTGTTAAACCTCTAAATGTTAGTTGTTTCGAAACTACATTTGCATTGATTTAAATTTAAAAAAACAAACCTGCACACAACAGTGCCGATTTAACCTTTGAATTGTTTTTTTGTTTCAGTTTTTATGAAGAGACGGTTTATTATTTTGCTCATCGTTGCCATTACCATTTCGCTGTTGGGTTTGGTAGGAATCCAGATTTACTGGATTCGCAACGCCCTTGCCGTTAAGGAAGCCAATTTTGATCGTGGTGTTGGCGAGGCGGTTTCCAAGGCCATTTATAAATTCAACAAAATTGAGTTTGCCCGCAAGCTGATGATCCAACAGGAAAGGGATGCCCGCTACCTTCAAATGCTCGATTCACTTAACCACATTTACTACAATGCAATTATTGGTTCGGCCTTGCAGCCTGAGCAACAGGCTTCCGACAGCGCATACGCTCGCGAATCATTTCAGTTTAGCATAACCGAACACGAAAATGGTCAGCAGATCCGGTCATTCGACACATCATTTGTGCGGGAGACCATAGGCGAAAATAAACTTTCAGGTTATTTGCCAAACCCAGGCACCCTGATGCAAGAAGACCCCTTCCGCATGTTTTTTGACCGCAGTAAATTCATTAACGATCTTTTTGACGATATTTTTTCAAATCGCTATTCTTTTCAGCTGTCGGATGAACAGGGAGTAAAAACCTTGGATTCGTTGCTTAATTCAGAGTTTCAGAGCCAGGGTATCAAAACTGATTTCGATTTTGCCATCTTTAACCCGGTGTACAGTGCGGTGGTGGCCCAGAAAACCGGCGAAAACACCCAGGCGCTGCTTCAAAGCCCTTATGTTTTTAGCCTTTTTCCAAATGACATCTTTCTGAACCCGGAATACCTTTATATATATTTTCCGCAACAGAAAAGTTATATCCTGGCACAAACCAACGCCATGCTGATTACCTCTTCAGTATTTATCCTGCTGATCATTTCTTCGTTCGCCTTTACCATGCTCACGGTTATAAGGCAAAAGAAACTTTCGGTTATGAAGAACGACTTCATAAACAATATGACCCATGAGCTGAAAACGCCGATCTCAACTATTTCGTTGGCATGCCAGGCTTTAAAGGATCAGGACATAAGCAAATCGGAAGATCTTTATCAGAGCTATATCCGAATGATCGATGAAGAAAATCAGCGGCTTGGTCTTATGACTGAAAAGGTGCTTCAAACCGCGGTTATTGAAAAAGGCAAACTAAGACTGAATCGCGCTGGTTTGGATGCACACCACCTGATCAATGAAGCCATCCGCAAGATTAGCCTGCAGGTTGAAGCCAGGCATGGAAAAATTTCTTCGCAACTTGATGCGGAATATAGTTTTATTGAAGCAGACAGGGTACATTTAACCAATGTATTTGTAAATTTGCTTGACAATGCAAATAAGTATTCGCCTAATTGCCCAAAAATTTTGGTAAGTACCGAAAATACCAGCCGCGGCATACTTGTTCATGTCAAGGATAATGGAATCGGCATAAGCCGGGCCAACCAGAAAAAGATCTTTGAAAACCTGTACCGGGTATCAACAGGCAATATTCACGACGTAAAAGGCTTCGGACTTGGGCTCAGTTATGTGAAAGCCATTGTTGAAAAACACGGGGGGTACATCTCACTTGAAAGTGAACTGAAGAAAGGTTCGCGCTTCAGCGTTTTCCTTCCTTTCGGGTTCAACGGATATCAAAAAGACGATAAGGAAACATCTTAAAATGTAATCATGGAACAATCGAACATTAAGATCTTGCTGGCCGAAGATGACCCCAACCTGGGTACCATTCTTAAGGCTTACCTTGAAGCCAAAGGCTTCCCCACCCGCTTATGCGTAAACGGCCAGGAAGCATATGATGCTTTTCTGAAAGAAGTATTTCACTTTTGTATTCTTGATGTGATGATGCCTGTAAAGGATGGTTTTACCCTTGCCCGGGAAATCCGCAAAGTGGACAAAAAGATTCCCATCCTTTTTCTTACCGCCAAGGCCATGCAGGAAGATATTATTGAAGGTCTGAAGATCGGTGCCGACGACTACATCACCAAGCCCTTTAGCATGGAAGAGCTTCTGCTCAGGATAAACGCCATTTACCGCCGCACTAACCCCGAACAAAGTGGCGACACCGACAAAACCCTGTTCAAGGTTGGCAAGTACACTTTCGATTTTTCGCGACAGATCCTTAAGTTCGGCAACAGCGAACTAAAACTTACATCAAAGGAAGCCCAACTGCTGAAGATGCTTTGTGACCGCACAAACGACGTGCTCGACCGCTCTGAAGCCCTTACCAAGATATGGCTCGACGACAACTACTTCAATGCCCGCAGCATGGACGTTTACATTGCTAAACTCAGGAAGTATCTTAAGGACGACCCCGAAGTGGAGCTGATCAATGTGCACGGAAAAGGCTTTAAACTGTTGGTAAATCAGGATGTTTAAACTTGGCGCCAGTTTTTTGGGCTGGCCTTTCGTTTTTTTTACAAATTTCTTATATTAGCTAATAAAATGCTGGCACCAAACCGGCATTTTATGTTTTATTTTTCCATTAAAAGAACAATGGACGCTGAAAGGAAGATTTTTACCCTGAGTGATCTTGCCCGCAGCCTTCGCTCGGTCATTGAGCGGCATTACTCGGGCCACTATTGGGTTAAGGCTGAGATTGCCAAGCTGAACCACTATCCGCGCAGCGGTCATTGCTACCCCGATCTGGTTGAGAAAACCGGCGACCAGGTAGTGGCGCAGATGCGGGCCACCGTTTGGGCAGGCGATTACAGAATTATTAACCAGAAGTTTATCGAAGTCACCGGTGAGCCTCTCAGCGAAGGCATGGCCATTCTTTTCCAAACCAGTGTAACTTACCATCCTGTTTACGGGCTTTCACTGCAAATACACCAGATCGAACCATCGTTCACCCTGGGGCAGATGGCCTACGAAAAGCAAAAAACTATTGAGCGGCTCAAGGCCGAAGGAATTTTTGACCGCAACAAAACCCTTGAAATGCCATTATTGCCCCGCAGGCTTGCGGTAGTGTCGGTCGAAACCAGCAAAGGATATCACGACTTTCTGAAAATATTGGCCGGATACAGCGAACGGTTCACAGTATGGCACAAACTCTTTCCTGCCCTTTTGCAGGGCGACAAGGCAGTGGAAAGCCTTACGGCACAACTGCGGCTCATCAGAAAAAAGGCACATTTGTTCGACATGGCTGCAATCATTCGCGGTGGCGGTGGCGATGTGGGCCTTAATTGTTATGATCATTATACGCTTTCGCGCGAAATCGCCAACTTTCCAATACCGGTCATCACAGGCATTGGCCATGCCACCAACGAAACCATTGCCGAAATGGTAGCCTGGCAAAATAAAGTGACACCTACCGATGTGGCATATTTCGTGGTGAGCCGCTTTAGCGAATTTGAAAACCGAACGCAAGTGGCACAGGGCATTCTTTCCGCACGGTCAATGCAGATTCTGAATACAGAAAACCAGCGTCTGATGCGCTCGGCCGGCTACCTGCGGTCGTTCTCAACCAAAATCCTGCAAAAGGAAAGCCTGCATGCAGGCGTCCTCGCAAACAGGTTGAAAAGCAATACCCTTTGGTTTTTGGAAAAACAAAACAGGGAGATTGTCCATTTGCAGGCAAAAGTCAACTTGCTGAAGCCCGAAGAAATACTGAAGCGGGGTTTCTCCATAACCATGCTCAACGGAAAAAGCCTGAAAAGCCAAAGTGAAGTTAAACCCGGCGACCTTATCAAAACCCAACTTTTTGAAGGAACCATTGAAAGTATTGTTAAGCCAAATCACAGCGAAAATGAAGGATAAAACAACCTATTCGGAAGCCATTGCAGAGCTCGAAGCTATTGTAAATGAAATTGAAAACGAAGACATTACCGTTGATGAATTATCGGCCAAGGTAAAAAGAGCTTCCTTTTTAATTAGAATTTGCCGGCAGGCCCTGCACGCCACCGAAGAAGAAGTAAAAAAAATACTGGAAGAGTTGAACCAGGAGAAAAGCTGATTTGTTTTCACCAGTGTTATGAAAAAAATCTCTTCCCTTCTTTCAATTCAAGACAGACAAGGTGCCTGGTATTCCTTAAAAAAAATCTGGAACCCAACCTGGTTCCAGGGAAACCGCCGAAAGAATAATTATTTTGAAGGATGGTACTTTAAGTCGGTGAGTGAAAACGGGCACCATTCAATGGCCTTTATTCCCGGCATTTCGTTAAACGGAGCCGACAGCCACTGTTTTGTTCAGGCCATCAATGGCAAAACCGGGCAAACCTGGTACTTCCGCTTCCCGCCTAAAGCATTTAAATATTCCCGAAAAGGGTTTTGGGTTTCTGTTGGCCCAAACCTGTTCTCTGAAAAAGGCATTGAACTAAACCTGGAAAACGAAATTGGTTTTTTCAGGGGAAAACTCGAATTTGGAGAGCCGGCGTGCTTTCCTGTATCCATTGGCAAACCAGGTATAATGGGTTGGTACCGCTATGTACCTTTCATGGAATGCTACCATGGAGTGGTAAGTCTCGATCATGCCGTGAAGGGCAGCATTGAAAGCGCCGAAGGGCTTTTCAATTTCGGCAACGGCCGGGGTTACATCGAAAAGGACTGGGGCCAATCGATGCCCGAAGCATGGATCTGGATGCAGACCAACCATTTTGAGCAGGCAGGCACTTCGTTTATGCTCAGCATTGCCAAGATCCCATGGATCGGCAGCTCATTTACCGGTTTTCTCGGGTTCTTTCTGCACCAGGGCCAATTGTACCCTTTTGCCACTTATACCGGAGCAAAAATTGAAAAGATTGATCAAAGCATTGACAAGCTTAGCATCAAAATAAAAACCCGCAAATTTTCACTGGAAATCAATGCCTTGAAAGGCCAAAAAGGCTCGCTGAAGGCCCCCGTTTCAGGCAATATGGAGCGCATTATTCACGAAAGCATCGATGCTTCCATTCAAATTAAGCTTTACGATGAGCGCAAAAACCTTCTTTTTTCCGGCACAGGAGCCAATGCAGGTCTTGAAATGGTAGGCGACCTGAAGATTCTCTCTGTTTAGCTGCAATCAATCATATTTCCTGAAATTATTCCTTGTAAACATTTGAATAAACTCGCGAGCTTTGCTATCTTTGCAAACTAATTTTTATTAAATCTAAATAAGCTTAACGGCTTTTTCTGTAATGAAAATTTCCCGGAAAAGCCGCAACTTACAACGATAATATCTTTTTGTTGATGGAAGACAAAAGCAACGATATTCTTGACGAAGTAACCGGTAGTGAATATAAGTACGGTTTTTACACCGATATTGAAATGGATCAGGCCCCAAAAGGGCTGACTGAAGACACCATCCGGTTTATTTCGGCCAAAAAGAATGAACCTGAGTTCATGCTCGATATCAGGTTGAAGGCGTTTCGTTACTGGCAAGCCATGAAAGAGCCCCATTGGGCTCATGTTGAGTATCCGCCAATTGACTTTCAAGACCTGATTTACTATTCAGCGCCACGAAAAAAGCCAAAATTTGAAAGCCTCGATGAGGTTGATCCGGAGCTTCTCGAAACTTTCGAGAAGCTTGGCATTCCGCTCGAGGAGCAAAAAATGCTGGCAGGGGTTGCCGTTGATGCCGTAATGGACAGCGTTTCTGTTGCCACCACTTTCCGTTCTGCCCTAGCTGAGAAGGGGGTCATTTTTTGTTCGTTCAGCGAGGCCGTTCGCGAGTACCCTGAACTGATTCAGAAATACATGGGCACAGTAGTGCCTTACACCGACAACTTTTATGCAGCCCTTAACACCGCAGTATTCAGTGATGGTTCTTTCGTTTACATTCCCAAAGGAGTAAGGTGCCCGCTCGAACTTTCTACTTATTTTCGCATTAATGCGGCTAATACCGGGCAGTTTGAGCGCACGCTGATCGTGGCCGAAGAAGGCAGCTATGTTAGTTATATGGAAGGCTGCACCGCCCCCATTCGCGACGAAAACCAGCTGCATGCCGCCATCGTTGAAATCATAGCCCACAAGGATGCCGAAGTGAAATACTCGACCGTGCAAAACTGGTGGCCCGGCAACAAGCATGGCAAAGGCGGCGTGTACAACTTTGTAACTAAGCGCGGCATTTGCGAAGGCGATAATTCAAAGATCAGCTGGACTCAGGTAGAGACC